>ERZ773139.132-NODE-132-length-99852-cov-6.035302_pt1 | contig 99852 bp, 144 predicted proteins | sample MGYA00580854_ERZ773139 | MGnify/ENA primary metagenome ERZ773139 (study PRJEB29015, sample SAMEA2737809) | human gut metagenome | biome: human gut; feature: human-associated habitat; material: faeces | place: China | collected 2012 ...
AGCACAATGCCGCCGTGGGCGGCAGCAAGTCGAGCCAGCACCTGCTGGGCCGGGCGGCGGACTTCTACGTCGAAGGTGTGCCGGTGGCGACTGTCGCCGCCTACGCTGAGACCTTGCTTCCCGGGCGCGGCGGCATCGGGCGGTATCCGAAGGATGCAAAGCATCCCGCCCGCAAGACCGGCTGGGTGCATATCGATACTCGGGCGGGCAAGAGCCGGTGGACCATGTAAAGGAGTGAAGAAAATGAAGGATACCATTTGCACCGCGATCGGCATCATCGGCGGTGTCATTGCCTCGCTGTTCGGCGGCTGGGACACTGCCCTGCAGACGCTGGTCATCTTTATGGCCATCGACTACATCACCGGTCTGGTGGTGGCGGGCGTGTTCCACGCCAGCCCCAAGACCAAGACCGGTGCGCTGGAAAGCAAGGCTGGCTGGAAGGGCCTCATCCGCAAGGGCGAGACGCTGCTCATCGTGCTGGTGGCCTGCCAGCTTGATGCTGTCATCGGCGGCAGCTTCGTCCGCGACGCGGCGATCATCGGCTTTTCGGCCAACGAGGCCATCTCCATCGTCGAAAATGCCGGCCTGATGGGTCTGCCTATCCCCGCAGCCATCACCAAGGCCATCGACATCCTCAAACAGCGGGCCGAGACGCCCGAGAAAGGCAAGGATTGAAATGAAAAAGAAGATCTCCGCCGGCACTCTGACCCGTACCGCAGCGCTGGGCCTCGCCCTGACAAATCAGCTGCTCAGCGCAGCGGGCAAGCCTTTGCTGCCCATCGACAATGCCCAGCTCGAACAGATGATCTCCACCGGGTTTACCGTCGGCGCTGCGCTGGCCGCATGGTGGAAGAACAACAGCTTCACCCAGGCCGCACTGGCAGGCGATGAGGAGTATGAGAGGGCGAAGAAGAGGGTGATGAAGTAAGACGCCCAGCGGAGCAGACGTGCATATTTGAATAAAATTGGCGGATTGGGATTTTGAGCCGATTCCGCGGAGAAAAAGAGAGTGATTCGGGACATCAAAAAAATTGATATGCAAGTCAAATGCAAGTCAGACAATTTCTATTTTAGCGTATATATGATAGAAATTTTGATATATTGACGTCCTCGTAATGAGCAGGTCGTCCGTTCGAATCGGATCAGTAGCTCCAAAGTAAAATCCCCGAAAAGTGGCTTCGTGCCTGGCTTTTCGGGGATTTTTGTTTAGCTGGGACGCCGAGCATTTTCAATCTCACTCACTCTCAAATAATTCGCGGGGCGTTATATCGAGGATGTCGCAAAGTCCGAAGGCAATCTCTGCTTTGGGGAAGCTTACGCCGTTTTCATAATTGCTGACTGCACCCGTTGTAATGCCAAGCTTATCTGCAAGCTCCTGCTGTGTGAGCCCGGCACGCTTCCGGCCCTCACGGATGATAATGGAAGCGCGTGTGGGTTTGGACATATGTTTCACCTCGAACCAATCATAAAAAGAAAATACGCGAAATAAGAACTCATTATCAAGTTTATACCATTTTTATAGTGAAATGACAAGAATCCCCTCAATATGTGTTGCGCGGGCCACAAAAATATCAAAATGCAATCGAAACAGCTGCCCCAGAGACGGCTTTGAAAAGGCTGATAGAGCAGGTTTCGAGTGTTCTGCCAAACCGCCATATGCGGTTGAAAAATTTTGTGCAATTTTCATAGTTTTCTTCGCGCTGTTTTGGTGGTACAATAGAGGCAGAATCTAGTGACATTCAGGAGGAGCCGCATGGCAGAAAAGAGCATTGAATTAGACAGCGTAGAGATCGCAGCCGCCGTATTCGGGAACTGTGACCGGAACATCCGTATGCTGGAGAAAGAATTTTCGGTGACGGCGGTGTGCCGCGGTACGATGCTGCGCATTTCGGGCGAACCGGCCAATGTTGCAGCTGCGGCCCGTGCTGTGGAGGGGATGCTTCTCCTTATCGAGAACCATACACCGCTGGAAGACCAGACGGTGCGCTACTGCCTGAGCCTTGCACATGACGGTGAGGAAAAGCGCGTCCGGGAGCTGACCGAAGATTTCGTGACGGTGACGGTCAAAGGCCGGCCTATCCGTCCCAAGACACTGGGCCAGAAAGAGTACCTCAACTCCATCCGGAACAACGCCATCACCTTTGGTGTCGGCCCGGCGGGCACCGGCAAGACCTACCTTGCTGTGGCCATGGCTGTCAAAGCGTTCAAGGCCAAAGATGTTTCCCGCATCGTGCTGACCCGCCCGGCGGTGGAGGCAGGCGAGAAGCTGGGCTTTCTGCCGGGTGACCTGCAGCAGAAGGTAGACCCCTATCTGCGGCCTCTGTACGACGGCCTGTTCGATATGCTGGGCGCAGAGACCTATGAGCGTCTCGTGGAAAAGCAGATCATCGAGGTTGCACCGCTGGCCTATATGCGCGGCCGGACGCTGGACGATTCCTTCATCATCCTCGACGAAGCGCAGAACACCACCCCGGAGCAGATGAAGATGTTCCTCACCCGCATGGGCGTCGGCTCTAAAGTAGTCGTTACCGGCGACGTCACTCAGATCGACCTGCCCGACCGCACCCGCAGCGGCCTTGTGGATGCACTTCAGGTTCTCAAGGGCGTGAACGGCATCGCGCAGTGCTACTTCACTGAAAAAGATGTGGTGCGCCACCGTCTGGTGCAGGAGATCATCAAAGCCTACGAGGCCGCTGCCCACCCGGCTAAGCACTGAACCCTATGAAAAAACAACCCCGGCGGCATACCACAGAAACCGGGGCATTCGCTCAATAGAATGTAGAAACGAAAGGAGCGGACGATTTATGTCCAATAAAGTTTTGATCACCAACTCGCAGAAAGCGATCAAGGTCCCCTCGGGCCTTCGCATCCTCATCCGCCGCGCCTGCAACGCTGTGCTAGAATATGAGCATTTTGACGACCCGGCGGAGATCAGCGTGACCTTCGTGGACAACGCAGCCATCGCTGAGCTGAACAACCAGTACCGCAATAAGCCGATGCCCACGGATGTTCTGAGCTTCCCTCTGGGCGAGAACGGCGTCTATGACGTGGACGAGAACAACGGCTGCAAGATGCTGGGCGACATCGTCATCAGCATGGAACGCGCACAGGAGCAGGCGACTCTCTACGGCCATCCGCTGCAGAGAGAGGTCGCTTTCCTGACGGTCCACTCCATGCTCCATCTGCTGGGCTATGACCACGAGAACGGTGGTCTGGAAGCCATGCGGATGCGTGAGAAGGAAGAAGCTGTCCTCACTCAGCTGGGTCTGCCCCGTACGGTGAGCTACACGGAATAAAAAGACAGGAGTTCTATTTTGAAAAACGAAACACCGATCCAGGGCCATTATGATACATCCTCTGTGTTCGTGGCGGTCATTGGCCGCCCGAACGTGGGCAAGTCCAGCCTGACGAATCTGCTGGTGGGGGAGAAGGTGGCTATCGTCACCTCCAAGCCCCAGACCACCCGTACCCGTATTACTGGCGTCATCACCCGGGGGCCTTTGCAGTACGTTCTGCTGGATACCCCCGGCGTGCATAAGCCCCACAATAAGCTGGGCAAGCGGATGGACAAGACGGCCAGTGACTCCATTGCTGACGTCGATGTGTCTATGATGCTGTTCGAGCCCTACGGCGCGCTGAATGAATCGGAGATGGTTCTGGTCGAGGCTCTGAAAAAGGGAGGCCCGGCCATTGCGGTCATCAACAAGACCGACCTCGTCAAAGACCCGGCGGACCTCGAGGCCCGCAAGGCGGAGCTGAAGGCCCTGGGCGTCTTTGATGATGTCTATACCGTCAGTGTCCGCGATAATGACCACTGCGAGGAACTGTTCGACGCCCTGAGCCGCTATGCCGTGGAAGGCCCGCATTATTTTGACGATGATGCTTACACCGATATGCCTGAGAAGGAGCTCGTTGCGGAAGTTATCCGTGAAAAGGCTCTGCTCTATATGCGGGACGAGATCCCGCACGGCATTGCGGTCGTGGTCGAGCGCTTCAAGGAGCGCCCCGGCACGGACCTCGTGGACATCGACGTGAACATCTACTGTGAGCGGGAGAGCCACAAGGGCATGGTCATCGGCAAGGGCGGCGCGATGCTGAAGAAGATCGCCAGTGCAGCCCGCGCCGACTGCGAGGAATTTCTCGGCTGCCGCGTCAACTTACAGTGCTGGGTGAAGGTCAAAGCCGACTGGCGCGATAACGAGTTCATGCTCAACAATTTCGGTTTTAAGCAGCAGCCCAACCGCTGAGCCTCATAACAGGACAGATTTCCCGGGAATAGCGCAGTACCATAGAGGTGACACTATACCTTAAAGAAGGGAGCGTTGTCCGATGGATGTGGAACTCAGCTGGCAGACGTTTGCCTGCACCGGTGATATTCTGTGTTATCTGGACTACAGGCGGCAGCTCGCTCAGCAGCGGCTCACCGCCCCGGCAGGAGAAAAAACAGATGGATACCATTGTGACCCCGGGCCTTGTCCTGAAAGAGACCCGGTATAAAGAATCCGACCGGATCATCACACTTCTGACGCCGGGGCTGGGAGTCATCTCGGCCTCTGCGCAGAGCAGCCTGCGGCTGAAAAGCAAACTGTTCAGCGCCTGCGGGCTTTTTTGTTACTCGGAGTTCGTGCTTGTCTCCGGACGGAATATGTATACAGTGCGAGAGGCGGATGTCAAAAACGTCTTCCATGGCATCTCGTCCTCCATCGAAGGGATGAGCCTTGCCATGTATATGGCGGAAATGGCCTCGGCGCTTTCGCCCACAGGAGACGAAGCCGCAAAAGAATTGAGGCTTCTCCTTAATTGCTTTTACATGATAAGCGAGAAAAAGGCCGACCTCCGGGTCATCAAGGCCGTATTTGAGCTGCGTACCATGAGCGAGTGCGGATTTCTGCCGCAGCTGGTCTACTGCCGCGACTGCGGAACCTACGACGGCCCGGCCTTTTATCTCGACCCGGCGGAGGGCTGTCTGCTCTGCGAATCATGCGCCCAAAAGGCGGGGAAAAAGTGCAATCTGGACGCCGGGGCGCTGTTTGCGCTACGGCATATCTGTCTGGTAGAAGATAAAAAGATATTCGGCTTCCGTATTTCCGTCGGCAGTCTGGCGAAACTCTCTACAGCAGCAGAGCAATATGCGCTGACCCATCTGGACAAGCCGTTGAAAAGCTACGACTTTTTGAGATCCGTCCTGCCATAACCATTTGAAATCGATTTGATATAAGGAATTACTATGGAAACAAGTTATCGTTGGACGGAAAGAATCGTAACAGCGACAATTATTTAAGAAAATTCGTTGTTTTACACCAAGATGACACCAAAGACACAAACAGACACCTAAAGCTCGGATGTGACGATTACAAGACGAGAGACGCAGGAGAGATCTTGTGTCTCTTTTCTTTTGCCTCGGCATAAGCAAGTTCATGACGCAGGAGTCCGTTTCCATTGTTACCATTTGATAAATCAAGATGTCGCGAGAGCACACTTGAAATTTATCAAATGGAGTCAAGGAAAAAATGAAACACGAGAAACCGGAACTCTCCAGAAAGAATCCCTACTGTCTGCCGAAGTATCGATACCTGGAACTCAAGAACTTCTGTTTCCAATACAACGACTGGAAACGGGCACTGGCGAGGCTGAATGGCTGGCGAGCGCAGGAGGGCGATATGGGTGGCATCGTAAAGAGCAACGTACCATCTGACCCGACTGCACGAGAAGGAATGCTGAGAGCGTACTATTCGCAGCACATTGAACTCATTGACTGCTGCATTGCCAAAATGGAACCGGCGCTCCAAACGTACATCCGGAAAGGTGTAACTGAAGGACTGTCCTACAGGAGTCTTCGTGCAAGGGGATGTCCGTGCGGCTCCCAGATGTACTACGACTTCTACCGCAAGTTCTTCTGGCTTTTGAGCATCGAACGCCAGTGACGCGAAATTAACAGACTCCTTTATGGAGGTGAGATAAATGGCAGCAAGAGATTGGAGCAAAGTGGATTGGACCAATAACGAAGACAATAATCTTATACGTGAATTTCTTGCAGATTCTGATAATATCATGAATTGCAACCAATGCCCGTATAAGATGAAGTATCCGAGTTGGGACGCACTGCCTTGTGGACAATACCATTGTTGGGTTGAGTTGTCTTGCTAAAGGCGAGAGCCGTGGAGAGATCTGCGGCTCTTTATTTTTTTATCCGGACGCGAAAAATTCAGCCGCCTTTATGAAAGGTGGTAGATACTTATGTTTAGTCTGATTATCGCAATTCTGATCATTGTACTGCTGGTGAAGGCAATCGGCCTCATTGGCGCAAAAACGGAAGAGGTGAGACAGAGAACAAAGAGAAGACACTAAAGAGCGGGAGCTGCTGAGAGATCGGCGGCTCTTTCTTTTTGCGCAGGCGCGAAAAATTCATGGCATATTATGGAGAAGATAGCTCAGCATGGGAGAGCGCCGCTTAACTGCGGAGGTCATGGGTCCAAATCCCATTCTTTTCTTTTTGCATGGGCGCGAAAAATTCAGTGTCCTTTATGGAAGATAAGAGAGCTATAATTGGAGGAACGATTATGAGTGATATGATGAATATGCTGATGACGAATTACTATTGGGTCGAGGTTATATTAGCTGTTGGTATGGCTATATATTATGGGCCAAAAGTGTTTGATAAAAAGTAACAAATCTAAGAGAACGAAGTAACGGAAAAGATATTTCGCTCTCTTATCTTTTTGCGCAGGCGCGAAAAAATCAGCCTCCTTTATGGAAGAAAATGTTAATAATAGGAGGTAACTGCTATGTTTAAGTATATTATTAAGGGTTTCGAGGAAATGATGGATTCTATCGAGAAGGGTTTTAACGAGACGATGAACGTCTCTTACCCTGAGGTGGAACGCAACGAACTCGAGCTCATTACTGATTACTACATGGGCGTACGATAAAACATTCGACCAGAGATGGGTCCGGGGAAACTCGGACTCTTTCTTTTTTCTATTCTAAGTTAGACGCGAAAAACTCCGCTTCTTTTATGGAAGAAGATGGCTTCCGAAGAACGAAAGGAGATTTTTACGATGAAACATTACAAGAGAGTAAAGGCTACTTACGACCGCGGTTATGTAAACGCGATGGACAAGATCCGTGTGTTTATCGAGAGCAACCAGAAAGTTATGTACATTGGTACAGGCGAGTATGCGAATGCCTCGACAGCACAGGTATCTTACACGAACGCGATAAACCTGATCCGGGCCAGTGGTCTGGTACGAGCTGCTTGCAACAGAGGAGAATTGTTTCTAATTCGCAACGACATCTGAGCCGACGAGAGCTGTGAAGAAATCTGCAGCTCTTTATTTTTTTTCATCACGCATTCGCCCAAAAGGCGGTGCAGAATATTACAAAGGAGAAAATCAAAATGGTGTATCTGGTTTACCTGCTTGCATTGATATTTATCGTGTTGGGCTTTCTGTTCGGCGTTTCGGTCGGGTGGAAGTGCGTACACGGCAGGAACGCGGTCGGGGACTTGATGATCGCCTCCGGAGACGAGAACGAACAGCCTTATATTTTTCTCGACCTGACGACATCCGTAGAATATCTGGAAAGCTCCGAATATGCGGTGTTGAAAGTGAAACCGCTGGAGACGCGAGAAAAACAGTCCGTTTAACGGAGGAAACTCCGAATTTACTGATAAAGGAGAAGATCAAAATGGAAAACAAAACATTATTGAACGAGACTTTGGAAAGTGGGATGGAATCGCTGAAAACGATGAAACCCGGTTCTGAGGAGTATACCGCTGCGGTGAACAGTCTGGCAAAGCTCCACGAGATGCAGATGAACGAGACTGCGGAAGAGAACAGCAAAACTGCGAAGGAAGACGAACTGCAGCTGAAGTGGCATCAGGCGGAAGCCGACGTGCAGAAGGCTGACTCTGACCGCAGGATCGAAATTCTGAAGACCGTGGGCGGCATTGCCGGAACGCTCATCATGGGCGGCTTATTCGTATGGAATCAGGTGAACGGATGGTTCAACGAGGAAGAAGGACACATTCCGCTGTCTCCGACATTCAAGGATGGTTCCAGAATTTTGATGCAGAACATCTTTAGAAAGTAAGGAGGACTGGAGAGTCTGAGCGAAAGCTTCGGGCTCTCTTTTATTTTTATGAGATACCATGAAGAACCGCCCGACAACTGGACGAACTACTACGGCAAGGTATACCGCTGCGACCATCCGGTCTACCGTGTTTCGACCCTTTACATGGAACGGGACAAGGGACTATGCGTCATCCAACAGCGCTACAACGAGGAAACCAAAGCGACCTACTGGGGGCCTATCGACCCGTGGCTGACCGACAAAATTTATCTGCGCATCGGATTCAAGGAGTATTTCGATGCTCACGCAAAGAAGAAGGACTCGCACGGGTACTTTCCGACGGTCACTGTCCGACAGCTCATGTGGGCGCTGCGGATGAAACCGCTCAAGAAAGAACGCTGGGAGACCAGCTTTGACCATGTACCGATTTGAGGGCCTTTATTTTTTCACTGGACTTTGATATAATATAAATAGAAGAATTGACGGGAGGTGCTTAAAAATGCCTGTATTATGTATGTTTTACGGCATTATTGTTCGGATGTACCGCGAAATAGGCGGGAAGCATAATACGCCTCACATTCACGCAGAATATTCCGGACAGGAAATCGTAGTTGCTCTGGACGGAACGATTCTGGAAGGAAAATTTCCTAAGAGCCAGATGAAGCTTCTGGATGCATGGATGGAGATCCACAAGGATGATTTGGCGGCAAACTGGAAGCTCTTGTCCAACGGCGAACAGTTTTTCCGCATTGATCCTCTGAAGTAAGGAGTGACTTTTATGTTGCAGCCGAAGCTTATTAAAGTTGAGCCCATTGATTCACTGAAGCTTCGCCTCTATTATGAGACTGGAGAAGTGAAGCTGTTCGATGTGACACCGTACGCAACCGGCTCATGGTATGGGCAGCTGAAGGATGAAGACTATTTCAGAACAGTTCAGATGCTGCCAGGAGGTATAGGCATCGAATGGCCTGAAGGCCAGGATATAGCCCCGCATGAGCTATACGAAAACAGTGTCATAGTAAAGAAAACTGCATAAGTCATTGATATTTTCGAGGAGAGCTTACGAGAGATCGCAGGCTCTTTTTCTTTTGCTCAAGACGCGAAAAAATCTCCTCATATTATGGGATAAAGCCCGAAATAAAGGAGAACGTATTATGAACGAATCTATTTTTAATAAAATTTGGAACTATATCGTAAAGTTGAATAGGAGTCAATATCTCGAATGTGCGAAAAACTCATTAGAATTTCGCGGCTTTATAGGACAACTGACAAAGGCAAACTTGCCGAGGTCTGGGGGAGTAGACCGGGCTTCGGCGGTTTTTCTAAGGGTTCACGGGGATTCTCCCCATTTTATACCTCTGCAATACGGGTGTGGATACATTTTCATGATCGTTCAACCTCCAATAGAACTTTCCCAAAATCATTTCCTCCTTTTGTGTCGAGTTACTGCTTTGCTCTGACATACCCGTGAACCCTTAGAAAAGCCTTTTATTTTTGTCACGAAGTTATTCATGGCAAACTTTGCAAAAAACAAAAAACGCCAGCAATAGCGGGTAAACCAAAATCTGGCGGATGAGAACGCGAACGATATTTGACAGAATTTTACAGAAAGGATGGTGCCGGAAATGGGCGCAAGAAAAACTTCCGGCGCCGACCTGCCCGCAATGAGGCCGGCACTGACTCCGGAAGCGAGAGAAAACCAGATGATCTCACTGGCGATGGACTTGGTGGAAAAGCGGATACGGGAAGGAACAGCCTCTTCTGCGGAGACCACCCACTTCCTGAAGCTGGCGACGAGTAAGACGATGCTGGAAAAGCAGAAGCTCGAGGAAGAAAACAAGCTCCTGCGGGCTAAGACTGAGGCCATCAATGCAGCAAAGGACAACGAGGAGCTGTATCTGGAAGTGCTCAAAGCCATGAAGGAGTATTCCGGCGAGGATGATGGCGAAGGAGAAGAGTATGAGTGCTGAGGTGTTCCGGATGCTTTGGGTCGTGGCAGTCCCGGCCTTGTTTGGAGAGGTGTTCTGGTTCGGTGAATACGGCGGCGTGAACTAGAAACAGGACAATATGGTGTGGACCGTGTTTCTTGCGACAGTTACATTCCTGATTGCGGGTGCATTTGCAATGGACCACGGGTACATCTGAGAAAGAGGCGGCTCTATGACAGAGTTCGAGAGAATACTGTTGTCGAGCTTCCTTGCATGTTTTGCGGCCTTTCTGCTGGCGGTATGGCTGGGGAAGAAACCGGATAATACCTTGAATTGGATTGCACTTTGCGGGGCGGACCTACATGGCATGATATTACTGGTGTACGAACTCATGAGGACACTGAAATGAAAAGCTACAGCGAGATGTGCCGATGTGGGACATTCGAGGAGAGGCTGAAGTATTTGCAGCTTCACGGGACGGTGGGAAAGGACACCTTCGGGTTTGACCGATACCTGAACCAGGACTTTTACCGCTCGAAGGAGTGGCGGCAGTTCCGGGACAGGATCATCGTGCGGGACGGAGGCTGCGACCTCGGGTGCAAAGACCATCCTATCGCAGACATCACAGCCAGCGGAGGAAAGGTGAGCCGGGCGCGCATTACGATACACCACATCAACCCTCTGACGAAAGAGGATATTCTCGAGCACCGGGAAGCACTGTTCGACCCGGAGAATGTTATCAGCGTGTCGGATGTGACACACAAGGCCATCCACTATGGCACCGGAGGCGGGCCGAAGATGCCGGATGGCGAGAGAACAGCAGGGGACACCTGCCCTTGGAGGAAATAGGATGAACTGGACGACGGCTTGGCTTACCATGAAGCAGGGGCACAAAGTGAAACGGCAGGGCTGGAAGGACGCCTACTGGCATATTTCCGGCACAGAGCTTCTGATCCACAAGGAAAACGGCGAAGAGGTCAACTTCCGCAAGGTCAAAGATATTGGCATGATGCTGAACGTGACCTGCTGCGACGACTGGGAACAGGTTATGGAAGGCTAAAACGATGATGGGCCGCTTTACCTGACAACGAAAGAAAAAACAGAGGAGGATTCAAAATGGACAACGAAGCTATGATGAACCGCGCAAAGCAGCTGGTGGTGGACTACTTTAACGCCCATGTGGATGCGACCGACGGCAAGAAGCTGACGATGGAGGATGTGTTCATCGTATGGTTCTCGAAGACCTTGCAGAACTGGAAGGCGCTTGTGAGCACCACCGTATCTGACGGCATGTACTATGAGATCACCCACAACGGCGACAAGAAGGAGACCTACCTTGACGTGTACAAGAAGTGGGAGAACCAGTGCATTGCGGACGGAAACACCGCACATTGACGGAGGCGCAGCATGGACAGCATCCTGACAAGCGTGAAGAAGCTGCTGGGGATAGCGGAGAGCTACACGGCGTTTGATGCGGACATCATCATGCACATCAACGCGGTATTTCTGGTGCTGCAGCAGCTGGGAGTCGGGCCGGAGAAGGGCTTTGGCATCGTGGACGCAAGTGCCGTGTGGGACGACTTTCTGCCCGGAGACGAGCGGGCGAAGGCCATCGCGTCCTACATGGGCGCAAAGGTAAGGCTCGCGTTCGACCCGCCGCAGAGTTCGACCGCCATGGAGGCGCTGAAAAATACCGTTGCAGAAATGGAGTTCCGGCTGAACATCGAGTTTGATAAAACAGAGGCATGACAATGGAACTGAACGAAAAGCTCATCTTTGGCACGGTTTTGCGCTCAACCGATGAGTCAGACGAATACGGCATTTGCAGGAAATGCGCTCGATTCAAGACAGATGCATGTCCAAACGCGGCACGGTGTTTCAGCACGCTTCATAAGCCTTATTTCGAACCTAAAATGAACGACTGACAGGAGAACTGAATCATGGCACTCTCGAACACGGCCACGCCCATCTACTACGGCCGGTTCCGGGAGGCCGTGATGCGGGGCGAGATACCTGTCTGCCGAGAAATTTCAATGGAAATGAACCGGATAGACGACCTCATCGCAAACCCGGGCGTCTACTACGACGATAAGGCCGTCAACGGCTTTATCAAGTTCTGCGAAAGGGAGCTGACACTGACTGACGGCAGTGATCTGAAACTGCTGGACAGCTTCAAGCTCTGGGCAGAGGAGATCTTCGGCTGGTACTACTTCGTGGAGCGGAGCGTATATGTACCGGACCCCGGCGGACATGGGGGACACTACGAGCGCAAGCGCATCAAGAAACGGCTCATCACCAAGCAGTATCTCATCATCACCCGTGCGGCCGCAAAGACCATGTATCTGGAGTGCTTACAGGCCTACTTTATGACGGTGGACAAGAGCACGACCCAGCAGGTGACGACTGCCCCCACCATGAAACAGGCAGAAGAAGTCCTCTCGCCGTTCCGGACGGCACTGGCGCGGGCGAGAGGACCTGTTTTTAAGTTCATGACCCTGGGCAGCATCCAGAACACCACGGGTGCGAAGAGCGACCGGGTGAAGATGGCCTCCACCAAGAAGGGCATCGAGAATTTCCTGACGGGGTCGCTGCTGGAGATCCGCCCCATGACCATCGAGAAATTACAGGGCCGGCGCGACCGTGTGGCGACGGTGGACGAATGGCTTTCCTGCGACATCCGGGAAGACCCTATCGGTGCCATTGAACAGGGCGCAGCCAAGAACGAAGATTATCTCATCGTGGCGGCAAGCTCGGAGGGTACTGTCCGAAACGGCTGCGGCGACACCATCAAAATGGAGTTGATGGAGATACTGAAGGGCGAGTATATCAACCCGCATGTCTCCATCTTCTACTATAAGCTGGACTCTATCGACGAAGTAGGCAAGCCGGAAATGTGGCTGAAGGCGAACCCGAACCTCGGGCAGACTGTGAGCTACGAGACTTACCAGCTGGATGTGGAGCGCGCGGAAAACTCGCCCGGAGCACGGAATGATATTCTGGCCAAGCGCTTCAACCTGCCGATGGAAGGCTACACCTACTTCTTTACTTATGAGGAGACCCTGCGGCACCGACACCGGGACTTCTGGCAGATGCCCTGTGCAATGGGCGCTGACCTTTCGCTGGGCGACGATTTCTGCTCGTTTACCTTCCTGTTCCCGCTGGAGAACGGATATTTCGGGGTGAAAACGCGGGATTACATCACCAGCTACACCCTCTCACAGCTTCCGCTGGCGATGCGGCAGAAGTACGAGGAGTTTATGAACGAAGGCACTTTGCAGGTGTTCGACGGGACTGTGTTGGACATGATGCAGGTTTACGACGACCTCGACGCCTACATCCTGCAGAGCGAGTACGACGTGCGGGCCTTTGGTTACGACCCCTACAACGCGAAGGAATTCGTGGAGCGGTGGGCGCAGGAGAACGGCCCCTTTGGCATCGAGAAGGTCATTCAGGGCGCAAGGACGGAGAGCGTGCCGCTGGGCGAACTGAAGAAGCTGAGCGAACAGAGAAAGCTGCTGTTCGACGAGGCACTGATGGAGTTTGCCATGGGCAACTGCATCACGCTGGAGGACACCAACGGGAACCGGAAGCTCTATAAGCAGCGGCACGACAAGAAGATCGACGCCGTGGCGGCGCTGATGGATGCCTACGTGGCGTGGAAGCTGAACCGGGATGCATTTGAGTGAGGGTTGATAAACCGGAGGTGAGAAATTCAAAATGGAGCACGGGCTGTTCGGGAAGGGTAGTGAGCTGAAGAACCATAAGTATTACCAGAGAGTGAAAGTGAGGGAACGATATGAACGACTGGTGGAATTATCTGGAGCACAGCGGACTTGGCAAAGAGCGGAAGGGGCATAAGTATTATGCTCGTGTGCGCACGGGAACGAACAAACTCGGCTTTCCGCAGTATCGTTATTTCTACGATGCCCGGGAATATGGCGCGTATATGACCCGGCAGAATGGGACATTGCAGTTTATTAAAAACAATGGAAAGGGAAACGGAGGAAGCCCGAACGATCGGAAAGGCCGGGGTAAAGATGACGGCAAGCATACCACCTATGTGACCGGCGTCGGTACTATGACAGGTATGCAATACGCGCAGGCCGACATCGAAAAGTCCAAGAAGAAGGGGATTGACACTCTGCGAATCCACGATAAGACCCAAGTAGAGTACCGCGACGCCAATGACTGGACAGGGAAAAAGACCAGCTATCTTACAGGCGCGTCTGCATCTGCAACTTCTAAGCGCATTCACGACAATAAAACCGTTCGCAAAGCAAAAGTGGCGTCCCTGCTTCGCGAAGCCGCCAACAAAATCGACTCCTGACAGGAGGTGACTGCAAAAAATGCAGGGATACAAAGACGAACTGTACCACTGGGGCATCAAGGGCATGAAGTGGGGTGTGCGGCGGTACCAGAACAAGGATGGCACCCTGACTGCGGCGGGAAGGAAGCACTATGGAGACGGGAATGCAGGCGAGGACGCCGAACAGGTGGAGTATGCGCCGAAGCGCTCGGGCAAGAAAGCCGAGGATTACTCCGATGAGGAGCTGCGGGCGCGCATCAACCGGCTTCAGATGGAAAAGCAGTACCGCGACTTACAGGGGCAGACCAACATCCGGGCCGACGACCCCAACAAGGAGCTGAAGGCCGAGAAGGAGCGCTTGCAGCTCCAGAAGGACGTGAAGCAGCTGAGGAACGACGTGTACGGCGGCAAAAGCTTTGTGAAGCAGGTCATGTCGGACGCCGGAAAGCAGGTGCTGACCAAGGCGACAGCGGGCGTGATGAGCTACGGCGCGAAGAAATTCGTTTCGGATGTGCTGGGCAACCCTGAACTGGCGAATGCTGTGGTGAACGGCAGTGCCGCAAAGCAGGACCAGCAGAAGAAAGACGACCAGAAATAGCTGTTTGTATGCTGCCTTAATTTCTCGACCTGCGATAGAAAGGATAAAGATGCCTAATACCTTTGGCTCCAGGCTGAAACACGCCTGGAACGCATTTCTGAACCGGGACCCTCCCCGGGTGTACGGAGGGGGCTACAGCTACCGGCCCGACCGACCAAGGCTGAACCGGACGACCGACCGCACCATCCTGACGGCAATTTACGCCCGGATGGCGCAGGACGCCACAGCGATCACCATAAACCACGTAAGGCTCGACGAAAACGACCGCTTTGATGCGGTGTTGGACTCGGGCCTTAATTCTTGTCTGAACTTATCGGCCAACAAGGACCAGACGGGCAGGGCTCTGCGGTACGACATGTATCTCTCTCTGCTGGACGAAGGCGTCATCGCTATCGTGCCGGTGGACATCGACGAGGACCCGGTGACGGGGGAGACAGAGATCCGGTCGATGCGGGTGGGCAAGGTGAAGGAGTGGTACCCGGACGATGTGCGGGTTGAGCTTTACAACGACAGGACCGGGCAGAAGGAAGAAGTCATCCTGCCGAAAGCGCGGGTGGCTATCATGGAGAACCCCTTCTACTCTGTCATGAACGAGCCCAACAGCACCGTCCAGCGGCTCATCAGTAAGCTGCGCATCATGGACGCCGTGGACGAGCAGGCCGGAAGCGGAAAGCTCGACCTCATCATCCAGCTGCCCTACACCGTGAAAAGCCCTGCCCGGAAAGAACAGGCGCAGGAGCGGCGGAAGACACTGGAAGAGCAGCTGGCGGGCAGCCGATACGGCATCGGCTACATTGACGCTACGGAGCATATCACCCAGCTGAACCGGAGCCTCGAGAACAACCTGCTGAAGAGCATCGAGTACCTGACGAATATGGCCTACAGCCAGCTGGGGCTGACGCCGGAGATCATGAACGGCACAGCGGACGACGCTGCCATGACAAATTACGAGAACCGAGTCATCGAGCCCCTTGTGGCGGCTGTGGTGGACGAGCTGAAACGGAAGTTCCTGAGCCGCGAAGACCTCAAGGCTAAGCAGAGCATCATGTACTTCCGCGACCCGTTCAAGCTGGCACCCGTCTCGATGGTGGCCGAGATGGCCGACAAGTTCACCCGTAACGAGATCATGACGTCGAATGAGTTCCGTCAGGTCATCGGAATGAAACCCTCGAAAGACCCCAAGGCAGACCAGCTGCTGAACAAGAATCTTTCTCCCCAACGCGGAACAGGCGGCACAGATTGGCAGTGCCCCCGCCACAAGAGGGCGAGAGGCTGTGGAGCAGATGGTAAATGAATCTTAAAAGAAAGGAGAAATCAGAATGGTGAATTTTGACTACGACTGCAGCGGCTGGGCGACGAAGGCGAACACGAAGTGTTACGACGGTCTGACCATTGCAGAAGACGCATTCAAGGGCTGCAGTGGCCAGACTGTGCCGATGGTGTACAACCACGATCACTCGAGCCTTGACAATGTCATCGGCCACGCACTGCTGGAAAACCGCAAGGGCGGGGTCTACGCTTACGCCAAGTTCAACGACACGCCCACCGGCCAGACGGCCAAGAAGTGCGTGGAGAACGGCGACCTGAACGCTTTTTCCATCTGGGCCAACGGTCTGCAGAAGGCCGGACAGGTGGTGAAACACGGCGTCATCCGGGAACTGAGCCTCGTACTGGCAGGCTGCAACCCCGGCGCGCTCATTCAGGAAGTAGTGAAGCACAGCGCTGACAATATGGACGATGAGGGCTGCGAAGCCTTTATCTTTAACGACCCGGGCAGTCTGAGCCTCGAACATGGCATGGACCCGGAGGGCAACCCGTTGGAGGAGGCCGTACTGGCCCACTCCGACGACAACAAGGAGGACGGCAAGATGGCCGAGGAAACCAACGGTAAGACGCTCGAAGAGGTCTACAACAGCATGACCGACGAGCAGAAGGAATGCTGCCATGCACTGGTGGGTCTCGCTCTGGAAGAGCAGGACGGTGACGGCGGCGAAGACGAGGAGGATGAAAGCGACATGAAGCACAATGTTTTCGACAAGGATGCGGGCAAGCAGACCGTGCTGAAGCACAGCATCGACGACATCAACAGCATCATCAAGGGTGCAAAGACCACCGTTCGACAACAACGGAAACTTCCAGCAGAGAAATGTGGCTTTCAAGTTCAACCCCGATTTCAAGCCCCAGCGCATCAATGTCGCAGATGTCTTTACGTTCTCCGGTGCAAAAGACGACGCCGAAAAAGAGGGTAAGGAGATCGGTGGAAATGTCGCAAACGGAGGGGCGAAGGGCGTCGAGGAAAACAAAGCCCGCGCAACGACTGCTGTACAGGGCATGGTGGACGACACCATAGATGCCGCCAAGAAGGGGTATGACATCAACAGCCCCTCGAAGGTCTTCGAAGAGATAGGCCGGTACATCACGGAAGGCCTTGCCATCGGCATCCAGGACCCGGGCGCTCTCGGTGGCGCACTGGCAGGGATGCAGACCGTGGCGAAGAGCATCCGAAGCGTCTTTACGACTTTCTGGGGCATCCACTCACCGAGTCAGCTGGCAGAAGAGGACGGACGGAACGTCGTGGAGGGACTGCGCCTCGGGATCGGAGACCCCGACCTGAGAAGCCAGCTCTATGATGCAAGCTATGAGTCCGCTTCGCAGGTGAGGGACGCTGTGGGCGCGGCACTGGACGAAGCCAAGAAGACAGCCTCGGACAAGATGCTGGAGCTTTACAGCATCATGAAGGCCGACCATCTCATGCCGGACGGAACGCTCCCCAGCGGAAAAGCCGGACTCGGGGCGAACCGCTACCAGCAGGCGGTACAGGACTACGAGAAAGCCAACGCCAAAGAAGACGCCAGGAATACGCCCTATCTCGGCGCGGACTGGAAGCCCAGCTCCATGTGGGACAAGGCGACGGAAGCGCTGCAAAAGTACCAGAGCGGCGAGATCAAAGCGAAAGACGCCCTGAAGGGCCTGACTGGCGAGGCAAAGGACTGGGTCTCAAAGCAGATCGGAAGTGCTCTTGGTCTGGAGGGCCTTGACCCGAGCGAGTATGCCGACCTCATCCTCGAGCAGTACAGCGGCTATCTCCCCGACGACAGTGCAGGCGCTTCCACTGCATCTTCCGGCAAGAAATCCTCGAGCAAGGGTAAGACTCTGGCCGAGACCATCGCCGAGAAGTACACGAAGGAACTGAAGGCCAACAAGTACCTCCAGAATGCCGCCGACAAGGAATACAGCCTCTGGGAAGCAGGAGAAGGCGACACTGCTTCCATTGAAGCGCTCATTGAGAAAAAGGGTGAGACGCTGGCGAAGAGCATCGAGCTGCAGACAGCCCGTGTGGACATCGCGCAGAGGCAGTACGACGAAATGGTCTCCCGGGTGGGAGCCAGCGACGACAAGACGAAGGAAGCCTACAACACTCTGCTGGACGAGAAGAAGAACCTCCTCGACTTGCAGCAGGCGAGGTTTGAGAACACCTACAAGGCGGCCATCGAGCGGTATGAAAGCGATGACAAGCTGGCTCAGACCGAGTACCAGCTCTGGGCGGACACCTACGAAAAGACCGCCTCCGTGACCGAGAAGAGCAACAAGAACATCGAGACCATCAACAAGCGTCTGGCCATCCAGAGCGAGAAGACCGCCCTCGCGGAAAAGGCGTGGGTGGAAACGAAGGATGCCCTTGGCGAAGCAAGCCTTGTGACCCAGCAGGCTTACCGGGACTATCTGGAAGCGCGGCAGGAACAGCTGGAGCTGGAAAACGAGCTGGACAAGGCGCAGCTTGCGGCGTTTGACGACCTTTCGAGTTTCTACGACAGCCGCATCTCCATGGCACAGAAGCGGATGACCCTGCTGGACAAGCTCTACAACGATGGCGACCTCAGCGGGCGGGAAGACGCCTATGCCAGCGCGGTGGAGCAGTACGGCGAGGACAGCATCGAAGCCCGGAGAGCAGCAACGCAGGGTACCATGACGGCCCTGATGGGCGTGAACAGCGCACTGACCAGCATGAGATGGCAGATGAGCAAGGTCACGGCCATGCAGCAGAAGTACCAGACTGCCCTCGAACAGGCCGGAGGCAACCGCTACGATGAGACTGTCATGGCCGCTTACGAGGACATGATGGAGACCCGCTCGACCTTTGCGGACTATGTGGGGAATCTGGCAGACGCTTTCAACGTGAGCGACGCCACGAAGAAGGCCATGATGCAGTTCGGTGACGCCATCGCTCAGAACTGGAAGCCCATTCAAAATGGATTCATGGCGGTGGCCAAGAAGATGAATCCGAAGCTGGTACAGGGATTCTCTGACCTGTTCGGCCTCTACATGAAGGACGGAGCCAGCGAGACCGTGGCCGCTGCTACCAACACCGTCGTTGCAGCCATGAGCGGAGACTGGGCCAGCGCGCTTGCAAGTGGGCTGACTGCGGTGCTCGACGTAGTTGGCACGGACTTTGGGCAGACCCTGACCGAAGCCATCAGCACCGCGCTGAAGAAGGCCTTCAGCGGAAACGGGCTGTTCACACAACTGCTGACGAAGCTTTTTGGAAGCATCGACCTCGGCGGAAGCGGAAGCTCAGGCAATCTCCTCTCGAACATATGGCAGTGGCTCAAGGGCGGGGCGTCCGCCGCGAAGAGCTTTCTGGGCGGAGCATCGAAAGCGGCCGCAGGAGCCAGCGGAGCGACAAAACTCATCCCGGTGCTGAACAGCGTAGGGACTGCCACCACCAATGTGGCCTCCGGTGTGACCACTGTTGCCAAGGCGGCGGGAGTTGCCAAGGCAGCCGCCACCACTGCGGGAGCTGCCACCTCGGGAGTCCTGGCCGAGGTGGGCATGGGCGTTGCCAAGGTGGCCTCGGGACTTGGGCCTCACGGACTGCTGGCTGCTGCTGTCATCGCAGGAACGGTCGCCGTGGGTACTGCTGTGGTGAAGAACTGGGACAAGGTGAAGGAAGCCGTCGGAAACGCATGGAGCTGGATCAAGGAGAAGGCTTCTGGACTCTGGGACAGCATGAAGAGCATCGGCGGAAACCTCATGAGCGGCCTTGCCACCGGCGTGAAATCCGCTGCCAAATTTGGCCTGAAAGTGGCTCTGGGCCCTGCTTATGCCATCATCAGCGGATTCAAGCATATCCTCGGCATCCACTCGCCCTCGAAGGTCATGGCCGGTATCGGTGAATACGTCGTCGAAGGCCTGACCAGAGGTATCGTCTCTACCGAAGGCGAAGCAGAAAAGGGCATGGACGAAGTGGGCGGAGCTGTCATCCGCAGTGCGCTGGCGACGACAAACGCCATTGCAGATCATCTCTCGACTGACAACCATCCCAGCATCACCCCGGTGGTAGACCTTTCGGATGCATCGAGGAGCAGCGCGTGGCTGAACAGCGCCTTTGCAGACCGGAAAGGAACCATCAGCATGGCGGCGACTGTGACCGGACGGATGGCACGCAGGGCCGAGACCCCCTCGAGAAATCAAAATGGATACGAAACTGCCCCCGCACAGACCCAGTCGAACCGGGATGTGGTGGAGGCCGTGAAGACCCTTGGCGAGCGCATCGACCGGGTGGCAGAGTCCGTGAAGGGCATGAAAGTCGTGATGAACGGCCGGAAGTTCGTGGGCGAGATACGCAGCGACATCGACGACGTTGTGGGTGACATCATCGAGAAAGGACACTGAGCCATGAGCATCTACGAGACGGTGGTGCCGGGAAGTGCTGCCGGGTACACGGGCCTCGTGTTCCGCATCCCCGCAGAAGCCCCGGTAAAGACTCTGCGCACAGCCGACCTTGACCTTGTGCCGACTGGGCCGCTTTTTGTGGAGCCGAACGAAGAGGCCGTCCGGACGCTGATAGCGGCGCCATGGCACGGTGCCATCGAATACTCCCCGCTGAAAGACCGTGTGTTCAAGAACGCCGAGGGAAGCTGGGAGTTTTACTATGTGCTTGACGAGAAAGCCCACTCCTGCTGGGACTGCTATATCGACCCGCCCATCAACCGGGAAGACCGCGGCTATGCCGTGACGGAGCGGACATGGACGAGCACCTACCACACGCTGCTGCATTTTTTGCAGGGAAAGCGGGTGCTGGTGGACGTACCGGACGGAAAAGCATTGATATTTTACAGTGTGCATCGAGGGTCGTTCGTTCTGCCGTGACGAATACAGCACACGAGGGAAGCTGAGCCGGCTTGGCATCAAAATGGAGTCCTGACTGTGTGCGGGAAAAGTCTCATTGATATTTTTGCCCGTGGCGGGCGAGGATTTCAGGGACTTTTCTTTTTTGAATTCTATCGCAAGGCAGAGTGGCGGCCTGAACTGATCGACATATCTGCGATACGCAATCCAACGATGTTGCCTTTTGCGTTGAAAAAGTTGGATTGCATGTATTCTAGATTAGAAGGAATTTTTCAAAACGACCCATTGCTCATGTCTGAAACGAGAAAAAGCAGGACGCACACGCCCATTTTTGCCTGTAATATCCTTTTGCAAAGACTTTTATAAAGAAAAGAGGTTTACGGCATGAAAGAAGTTCCGGTATGGGAGAAAACGACCCTTACATTGGAAGAAGCCGCGGCTTATACGGGAATAGGCGAGAACCGGCTGCGGGACATCACCAACGACGAGCAGAACCTTGTGCTCTGGGTGGGAACCAAACGGCTCATCAAGCGCAGGGCGCTGGAGAAGTACATCGACCGGACCTATTCCGTGTGAGATGGCTGGCATCCGGGGCTTTGGTGTGGTATACTCGGGGTGTCACATCAGAGCTTCTTATAATGTAAGGAGTTCTACTATGAAACGAAGAAAAGACAATAAGGGAAGAGTGCTGAAGGAAGGGGAGAGCCAGAGGAAGGACGGGAGGTATCAGTACAGGTGGACGGATCGGCGAGGCGAAAGGCACATTCTTTATGCGATGGACCTGAAAACCCTGCGGGACAAAGAGGACGAAGTGGAGGAGATGCGGCGCAGCGGCATCAATGTGCTTTCCGCTAACATGACGGTGCTGGAACTGATGTTGAAATTTGCGGAGATACGAAAGCTATCTATAAGGAAAAACACGAGGGCGAACGCCAAGTGTATCATCTCGGTTCTCAAGGAGCACCCAATCGCGGACAGAGATATTTCGTCCGTTACCAGGAGCGAAGGAAAGATGTTTGTAATAGGCCTGTACGAAGATGGCTATGCTTATGGCACAATAGAGAATTTCAAGGTCGCACTGCTTCAGGCGTTTGGGTCTGCCTGTGAGGACAAGCTTATCGCTGAAAATCCTTTCCGATTCACGCTATCCAAGGTGATCCCGAAAGAAGAAAAAGAAAAAGCGATCCTGACGGAGGAACAATACGAAAGACTGATCGACTTTTGCCGCGAAAACAGAAGATTGACAAAGCATCTCGATGAGGTAATAATATTACATGAGACCGGGCTGCGCGTAAGTGAATTCTGCGGGTTGACCGTGGATGACGTGGATCTCGAGAGAAATGTTGTGCGAGTGGAGCATCAGTTGATCTATTACGCCGGGAAATTGTTCATCGAAGCCCCCAAAACAAAGCAGGGGGTGCGAACGATCCCGATGTCTGCGAAGGCAAAAGAAGCTTTCGAGCATATGATCACGATTCGCCCTCGGCTGGATAAGGAGCCGGTTGTGGATGGGTACAGCGGATTTTTTCAGATAACGCCATACGGCAAGCCAAGGCGAACACCGAGTGTCGAAGCCAACCTGAAAAAAATCATAATGAAATACAATGAGTCTCATCCTCAGGATACCTTACCGCTCATCACCCCGCATTCACTCCGACATATGTTTTGTACCAGACTTGTGCTATCAGGAATGAACCTGAAAGCCATACAGTATATTATGGGGCATAAGAAGATGGAGATGACCCTTGAACTCTACAGTCACATGAACGAGAAAAACGCTATCAAAGCGTTTCGGCACTATATGGCTTCTGACACCAATTTTGACACCAATTCCCATAAAAATATGTAGAGTTATAAGGAAATACGTGGATATAGGAAATGGAGGAAGAAAAACTGACAACATGAAAAATGACTGTATTTCGGTAAAAAATACGATGGACCGGTATTTTTTGAGGCATCTTGAAGATGCTGTATTTTTGTGAAAAAGGGTAGTAAAATTATGGAAACAAGTTATTTGAAAACGCTGGAACTGGACAAGATCATTGCCCGGGCGGCGGAGGGTTGTGTGTGCAAAGAGTCCCGCGAAAAGCTCCTTGCCATCGAGCCTCAGTGCGACCCCGATGAAGTGCGGTATGCGCTGGAACAGACCGATGCCATCAATTCACTGCTCATCAAGAACGGCTCGCCCCGCTTCGGTGGAGTAGAGGGCGTCAGTCAGCTGGCCGCCCGCGCCGTCAAGGGCGGTGTCCTTTCAATGGGTGAACTGCTGATGGTGGCCGGTGCGCTTCGCAACTTTCAGAACCTCGTCAGCTGGTATGGCTCTTCGGAACACGATGCACTTCCGACGGACGACTTATTCTATGCGCTGGCTCCTCAGCCGGGCCTTGAGCAGCAAATTTCGAGTGCCATCCTTGCACCGGATGCAATGGCAGATACGGCATCGCACACCCTGAACGACCTGCGCAAGAAGATCCGTGCGACTGAAAACAGCATCCGCGACCGTCTGGAAAGCATGGTCCGGAATATGGACACCTCCAAGTACTTACAGGAGAGCGTCGTCTCCATCCGAAATGGCCGGTATGTCGTTCCTGTCAAAAGCGAGTATCGCGGAGAGGTGAGCGGTATCATCCATGACGTCTCGTCTACCGGTGCGACCGTCTTCGTCGAGCCTCAGGCTGTTGTGGAGGCAAACGCACGCATCCTTCAGTACCGCGCACAGGAAGCCCAGGAGATCGAGCGTATCCTGGTAGCATTTACCGGTCAGGTCGCAGCCATTGAGCCGCAGTTCCAGTACAGCTATAAGGCCATGCTGGAAATCGACGTCCTGCTTGCAAAAGCCCGCCTTGCACTGGATATGAAGGCGTTCAAACCCACTGTCCGGACGGATACGTCGTTCTCGCTCATCCGGGCGCGTCATCCGCTCATCGACGCAAAGAAGTGCGTTCCTGTCGATATTTCGCTGGGCAGGGAATATGATTCGCTCATCATCACTGGCCCCAACACCGGCGGTAAGACCGTCACTCTGAAAACGGCCGGTCTGCTTTGCGCGATGGCACAGTGCGGCTTCCTCATCCCGGCGGATGAGCGCAGTGAGATCTGTGTCTTCGACGAATTCCTCGTGGACATCGGCGATGAGCAGAGCATCGAGCAGAGCCTGTCCACCTTTTCCGGTCATATGAAGAAGATCACCGGCATCCTTGAGCTTGCCATGCCCCACACGCTGGTGCTTCTGGACGAGCTTGGCGCCGGTACCGACCCGGCGGAGGGTGCGGCACTGGCTGTTGCCATCATCGAAGAGCTGCGCCGCCGCGGTGTGCTCCTGATGGCCACAACGCACTATGCAGAATTGAAGGTGTTCGCTCTCGAGACAAAGGGCGTCGTCAACGCCAGCTGCGAGTTCGATTTGGAGACGCTGCGCCCCACCTATAAGCTCAGCGTCGGCGTTCCGGGCAAGTCCAACGCTTTCCTTATCAGCGAAAAGCTCGGCATCCCGGAGCGGGTCATTGAGGCGGCACAGCAGCATCTGTCCGCAGAAGACAAGCGCCTGGACGCCGTTCTGGGCCAGCTGGATGATTTGAAGCTCCAGCTCAAAGCCAGTCAGGACGAGGTGGAAGGCCTGAAAAACGAGGCTGCCCACCAGCTGGATGCAGCCCGTCAGAAGCGCGATGAGCTTATCCAGCAGGGCGAGAATGAGCTGGAAGCTGCCCGCGCCAAGGCCCGCGCACTGGCGCAGGAGGTCGAGAGCAAGGCTTACGCTCTGACGGATGAGCTGCGCCAGATTCAGAAAGACGAGCGGATGAGCACCCAGCAGAAGGCCCAGCGCGCCCGTGAAATCGCCAAGAAAGAGTCCGAAAAGCTCTTTATGGGGACTGAAGTGGTACACAACCCGGTCAAGGAGTTCGTTTCGCTGAAGGAAGTCAAGGTAGGGCAGGAGGTCTGCATCGCAGAGCTGAACCAGCTGGCTACCGTACTCTCTCTGCCGGATAAAAACGGCGATGTTCTCGTACGGGCCGGCATCATCAAGACGAAAGTGCCGCTCAAAGGCCTCAAGCAGCCGGAAAAGCTGGTCAAGGAGACGAAGCCTCAGACCAAGGCACAGCAGCGTTACTCCCGCCTGACCGGCGATGCTAACCGGCCCAATGGCAGGGTAGAGCGCGTGCAGCGCACGGCAAAGATGGAATGCAACCTGCTGGGTCTTACCGTAGACGAGGCGCTGCCGGAGGTGGATTCCTTCATCGACCGTGCGATTTTGAACGGCCAGACTGTGGTATATCTCATCCACGGCAATGGTACCGGCGCACTGCGCACTGCTATCCATAAGCATCTGCGGGGAAACCGAATGGTCAAAAGCTTCCGTCTGGGCCGTTACGGCGAGGGCGAGAGCGGCGTGACCGTCGTCGAGCTGAAGTAAGCCGATGGCAGGACGTTCAAATCCAAGACACGCACGCCGGAGAAAACAGTGCGGCCCGTCCACTGCGACGGTCATCGGCCTTTTGGTGTGCGTCGTCTGCTTCAGTGCAGCATTTTTCCTTTGGAAAGCAGCGCTGTTCGGCTTCGGGCGAAATGAGAGCGGGGAAGAACCTTTCCGGCCTGTGGTGGGCGACCCGCCCTACCGGGTCTGCATTGATGCCGGCCACGGCGGGAGTGACCCGGGCGCAAGGGGAGTCGTCGAAGAAAAAGAGATGACGGCCCAGACCTCCGAGGCTCTGCTTGCGCTGCTGGAGGCCGACCCTAATTACATCCCGCTGCGTTCCCGTGAAAGCTATGATGTCACCGCAAAGCCCAGCGAGCGGGCAGAGGCCATCAATGCCCAGAGCCCGCAGCTGCTGCTGTCCATCCACGGCAACTCCGCGCCGGAAGGCTCTACCGCTGCAGGCTTTGAGTGTTATCCGTCCGTTCCGGGCCGTACATGGCATCAGGAGAGCTATTACTTCGCGCAGCAGCTGGCGCAGGGAATGCAGGCCGCAGGCGCAAAGCTCCGCGGCCACGGCGGCATCCGGTACATTTATTATCAGGGCGAGGTAAAGCAGCTTGTAGAGAGCACCCATACCGAAGTAAGGGACGAGCGAAGCTTTACCTTGTTGGAAGATGTAAACTGTCCGGCGGTTCTGGCAGAACAGTGCTTTGTGACCAGCGAAGAGGACGTTGCACAGTTTGGCAGCGAAGAAGGCTGTAAAACAGTGGCGCGCGCTTACTATGAAGCAATCTGCGCGTACTTCGGAACACAGCCGCTGGATACACCGCAGAGGCTCCCAAAACCTGCACCGATGACGGAACGCAGGAGAAGGGGGCCTCTGTTTTTGATTTTTATAATATTTCGTATAATGTAGGTTATACGAAATATAGGGGAGCGGAAAAGCCCTCTTTTTCGGGTTTCAGGCCTTTCCGGCGGTTTCTGAGCCTTTTGGGCTGGCTGGACCGGTTTTTCGCGTTTTGTACAACAGTTGTGTTATTTGAATGCATTGCTTTGTATGTTTGGTCAGCTTTTTTGTTTTACGATCGTCCAGTTGTTGTCTGTAAAAACTTTTCTGACAATAGCCATCACTTTTTGATTCCAGCCGCTCATATTTTTCAAGAGCGTTCAGTCTGCGTGGTTCCATCAATATATCCCAGCTGAAGCTTCTGGTTTTTCTCGTAAAGTCTCAGAACCTCTGGTATGTCCTTAAATCGAAGCATCCACACCGAATAACCTTTGAAAAATCGTGTGGGTTCATTCGGGTTCATTCGTATCGGCAAGGCTCGAAACATCCACCCGGAAACCTTCCTGTGCGGCACCCTCAAAGGCTTCCATCGGGCCGTCCGGTGCATCATTTTCAGGCTCATCCGATGAAGGATCGGCAAATTCCCCCTTGCTCTCCCCTGTCTCCTTTGACGTTGTATCCAAGCTTGCCTTCTTAACTTCACCCAGCGGATTCTGCTCAATCGCTGCACGCACCTGAAATTCCTGCAGGTGTGTATAAATTTGTGTCGTGCCGACGCTGCTGTGGCCCAGAAGCTGTTTGAGGGTCAGAATATCCACGTTGCCAGTCTGATACATCAGCGTCGCGGCAGTATGGCGGAGTTTATGGGTGGAAAAACCGCGCAGACCCGCTGCTTTCATGGCGCCGGTGACCAGCTGCTCTACCCTGCGGTTTGAGATTCGCTCCTTGCGCCGCCGGGTGATAAAGACAGCTCTCTCTTTGGGGTTCAGACCCTCCATCGTGTTGCGCTTGTTCAGATAAATCTGCAATGCCTCCATGCAGGCATCATTCAGGTAGACCATCCGCTCTTTATGGCCTTTGCCGAACAAACGGATCTGCCGCTGTTCCATGTCGATGTCGCCGAGGTCCATGCCGACAAGCTCCGAAAGACGCATCCCGCAGTTCAGAAACAGCACGACCATGCAGTAATCCCGCTCCGGGAAATCGCTCTGGGTTTGGGTGCTTTCCAGAAGGTCCATGGATTGCTCTGCCGTCAGGTACTTGGGAAGGACTTTATCCTGCTTGGGTGGCTTGATGGATGCCGTCGGATTCTCTTTGAGCAAGTCTACCTGATTGACCAGATAATCATAAAAGCCGTGGAGACTTGCCAGCCGCCGGGCCGTCGAAGACTTTTTGTTGCCGCACTCGCTGTTCAGAAAGTACAGATACTCATAAACGTCTTCCTTGGTCACACTGCCCCAGAAAGCCGTATCGAGCCCCTTGGGGTCGATGTCCTTTATCTCGGTATCGTCGGTTACAAGGCCGCGCCGACGCTTCATAAAGCGGCTGAAATTGCGCAGGTCGCAGTAATAGCTGAAGGCCGTGTTGGGGCTTTTGCCTGCGATGACTTCCAGATAGCGCACATACGCGACGATGTCCGGCGAGGCATCATCAAAAGGCTTATGTTTTTCGGGATTTTTCTCGTCCAGATAAATCGACATGGTTTCCTCTTTTTATGGTCACAGACGGTCGGATTTCAGGGAATGGATGGCATCCGAGATATAGGCGGCACCGACAAGCTTCATGCCGGGATAATCGGCGGCATTCAGATGTGCAAGGCTGTGCTTGGGTACGACGGCACGCTCAAAGCCGATACGTTCCGCTTCCCGCAGACGCTGCTCCAGATTCGGTACACTGCGCACCTCGCCGCCAAGGCCAACTTCACCGATGGCAATGAGCTTATCGCTCACGGGGCAGTCCAGAAGCGAAGACACCATGCTCAGGCAGACGGCAAGGTCGCAGGCGGTATCCCGCAGGGTGATGCCGCTGACGATGTTGATATACACGTCCAGATTGCCGAAGAAATAGCCTGCACGCTTTTCCAGCACGGCGATGAGCAGGTTCATGCGGTTGTAGTCGTAGCCGCTGCAGGCCCGCCGGGGTGCCGGGAAATTCGTCTTGGTCGCAAGGGCCTGTATCTCGCTGAGAATGGGGCGGCTGCCTTCCATGGTACAGGCGACGCAGTTCCCGGAAACGCCCAGCGGACGGCCTTCCAGGAGCATCTGGGACGGATTTTCGATTTCCTCAAGGCCCTGCCCTGTCATATCAAACATACCAAGCTCGTTGGTGGAGCCATAGCGATTTTTAGCCGCCCGCAGGATGCGGTATGGCAGCATTTTGTCTCCCTCAAAGTAAAGAACCGTATCCACGATGTGCTCCATGACCTTCGGGCCTGCGATAGCGCCATCCTTGTTGACATGGCCCACGATAAACATCGGAATCTCCTGCTTCTTGGCGACGGCCAGCAGGCGGGCCGCACTCTCTTTCACCTGACTGACCGTGCCGGACGAAGACGAGATGTCCATACACCGCATGGTCTGGATGGAGTCGATGACGACCAGTTCCGGCTTTTCTTTCTCGATGAGGCCGCAGATCTCGTCTACGTCGTTTTCTGCCGCCAGATAGATGTTATCCTGCGGGACTTTCAGGCGGGCCGCACGCAGCTTGACCTGACGGACGGACTCTTCGCCCGTGATATACAGCACCGTGTGCTGGTTGGAGATGGCACCGCAGAGCTGCAAAAGCATCGTAGATTTGCCCACGCCCGGCTCACCGCTCAGCAGTACGACGCCGCCCAACACGATGCCGCCGCCTAAAACGCGGTCAAGCTCGGAAATGCCAGTCAGGATGCGGCTCTTTTCCTCGGTCGTGCTGATGTCGGCCAGACGCCTTGCCGTCAGCGAGGTGACGCCCTCCTGCCGGACAGGCGCAGCGGCTTTGCCGCCGGAAAGCCCGGCCTTGGGCGCTTCGGCGACCACATCCTCATTCATGGTGTTCCAACTGCCGCAGCTGGGGCAGCGGCCCATCCAGCGGGGGCTTGTCTCTCCGCAGTTGGAGCAGACGTATACGGTTTTCAGCTTCGGTTCTTTCATTCTGGACTCCCTGTTTGCATTTCATGAAAATCATTTTCTCTATCATACCACATCCGGCCCGAGGCCGCAAGAAAGCCGGGCGCTTATCCGGCCTGCATCAGACGATTTGCAAGACACACAAGGCCGGTGGCCGCACCGCAGAGCGGGCAGAGACAGACCGCCAGTAAGGCGAATTGCCCCACCAGGAGCCGTGCTCCTGCCGGATGGCTTCCCTTATCCCCTCTGCCGAAAGAGAACGCATGGATTCGGCTGCTGACCTGCAGAGCCGAGGCACCGAACAAACAGAGCGCACCCGTCGCCAGCGCGGTCGGCAGGCTGGCGGTGAGCAAAAAGAGAACGAGCTGTTTTGCCCCGAGGTTATTCAGAAGCTGCGCCGAGAGCAGGCCGGAGCCTGTCCCGTATAACATCGCAAACAGAAAGATAGGCAGCGGCCCCACTGCCGAGAGCCCCAGCAGAAGAAACACTGCCGCCGCCCCGAGGACGACAGCCAGCTCTGCCCCGAACAGTCCCACCGCCTGTGCTGTACTGGACGCCGCGAACACTCCGCGCCAGCAGTCCAGATAATAGGCCAGCGTCTCCATCTCCTCAGAATCGCACAGTGCCTGCAGGACGCCCGCCATCAGCGTACCGAAGAGATAGGCTGCCGCAAGCAGGATGCAGTCCCGGCTGGCCTGGAAGGGCTTCCGCCGGGGAGCTTTCTGAGGCGGAATCTCCGCCAACGGCTCGGAGACAGGCGTCATGGCTTCTTTTTCTGCCAGAGACTCGCCCGCTGTATCTTCCGGCAGCGTCGGCACAAGCGCCGCTGCATTTGTTTTCGTTTCCTGATAGACCCACATCGTGCTTTTTCCCTCCTGCTTTTGTTGTGTATGGCCGCTGTAGCGTGGACTGAGCATTCAGCGCCGCTTTCGCTCCGCGCGCAGCATTCCGAGGATCCCGCCCAGAACCCCCATCAGAAGGACAAGCCCTGCCCGGACGAACCGCATCGTTTCCCACTCGCTCTGGTACAGTGTACCCAGAATAAAAAGCAGCCCTGCAAAGAGTGCTCCTTCCGCTGCACCCCAGACGAGTCCCTTGCCCTTTTGCAGAATGGCCATCAGCAGGCCGCTGAGAAAGCTGCCGAGACAGACTGCCGCCGTGGCCAGCGGAGCAGCGGCTTCCTGCGTCAGGCCCTGTTTGACCATCAGCCAGCCGAACCCTGCCAGGCTCACGGCTGCTGCCGCACTGCCCACTCCCAAAACGACCAGCAGACCTATCGCCGGGAATTTCTTGGTATCAGACATAAAAACGCGCCTCCCTGCACCTACTGTATGCAGGGAGACGCGTTCAAAGCACGAATCCGGAAAAATATTACTTCTTGGGGGCGTTGTCCATGTTCAGCTTCTCGACAGAGCTGATGGCGTTCTTGGTGAAGCGGATCTTCACACGGTCAGCGCCAGTCTCCAGCACAAAGGTGTCGTCCTTGATGGCGACCACACGGCCGATGACGCCGCCGATGGTGGTGACCTGATCGCCGATCTCCAGAGAAGAGCGCATTGCAGCGTCCTTCTTCTCCTGCTTCTTCTGGGGACGGTAGATCATGAAGTAGAGCATCACCAGCATCAGAGCCAGAGTAAAGAAAAGGCTGATGTAGCTTTCGGTCGTAGTCAGAAATTGCATGGGGCAAAATCTCCTCTCAAATTCATATGACCTTATTATACGCGCTTATCCGGCATGTTTCAAGGCTAAATCTCAAATTCGTGTGTCGAGCAGCTTGACATATCGGTCATGGAAGGCGGTAAAGGTGCCTGCATCCAGCTCATCGCGGATGCGCTCCATCAGGTGATTGTAGAACCAGAGGTTATGCATGACGGCCAGACGCATACCCAGCAGTTCCTCTGCCTTGAACAGGTGGCGGATATAGGCGCGGGAGTAGTTCCGGCAGGCCGGGCAGCCGCAGGCGGGGTCGATGGGGCGCTCGTCGCGCTCGTACTTGGCGTTCTTGATGTTGATGATGCCGCCCCAGGTGTTCAGGTGGCCGTGGCGGGCGTTGCGGCTGGGCATGACGCAATCGAAGAGGTCCACGCCGCGGGAGACGGCCTCGATGATGTTGCCGGGAGTGCCGACGCCCATCAGGTAACGGATCTTATCCTTGGGCATATAGGGCTCGACCGCGCTGATCATCTCGTACATCACCTCAGTGGGCTCACCCACAGCGAGGCCGCCGATGGCGTAGCCGTCCAAGTCCAGGTCGGCGATCTGCTTCATGTGCTCCACGCGCAGGTCGGCGAAGGTGCAGCCCTGATTGATGCCGAAGAGCAGCTGGTCGGGGTTGACGGAGATGCCTTCATGCTTCAGGCGGGCCATCTCATCCTTGCAGCGCTTGAGCCAGCGGGTGGTGCGCTCGCAGCTGGCTTTGGAGTAATCGTGCTGGGCGGGGTTCTCGACGCACTCATCAAAGGCCATGGCGATGGTAGAGCCAAGGTTTGCCTGGATCTGCATACTCTCCTCCGGACCCATGAAGATGCGGTGGCCGTCGAGGTGAGAGGCAAAGGTCACGCCCTCCTCGGTGATCTTGCGCAGCTTTGCGAGGCTGAACACCTGAAATCCGCCGCTGTCGGTGAGGATGGGGCCGTTCCAGCGGGTAAACTTGTGCAGACCGCCCATCTCTGCCACCAGCTTGTCGCCGGGACGCAGATGCAGATGGTAGGTGTTGCAGAGCATGACCTGCGCACCGATGTCCTTCAGGTCATGGGCAGACAGGCCGCCCTTGATGGCGCCGGCGGTGGCAACATTCTGGAATGCGGGGGTCTGCACCGTGCCGTGTACGGTCTTGAACTCGCCCCGCCGGGCGTTGTGCTCCTGCTTGAGCAGCTTGTAGGTCGTCAAAGAAGGCATAATATTTTTCCTTTCTGCGCACGGAAAACAGCCGTGCATCCTGCCGCAGGGGACGTATGCTCTCGCTGCGGATACAGAGTCGGGATATTACAGCGGCGAAGCGCTATAATAGTTACAAAATCAGCATCGCATCCCCCATACTGACGGGAGTCGGGATGCCGGTATGGAAAGCAGCGAAAATGCGAGCATTTTCAAAACGCAGGAGTGCCACTGGTTCCGTCTGAAACGCTACCTTTGCAGCCAAAGATTGTTTGTATCTGTGCAGCAAAAAGACCCCGTGTGGGGCCTTTTTGCTCGGTATAGTGCCGCATATCCCTATTCTAACAGATGCTTACCGATAATGCAACTGCTTTTTGGACGACATCAGCGGCCGAGCGTAAAGCTCACCCCGGCAAAGTCATCTGCGGTCAAGACGTAGGTTCCGTTGTCCCACGCCTCGTTGACAAGCATCTTGGCTTCTTCCCAGCTCGCCGCTTCGACGGGTACGACCTTCTTCAGGTATTCGACGATGACCACATCGTAGGTGCTGGTCCGGGGCGGAAGCGCTACCTTTGCGCGTTCCATCATCATGCCCAGAATCAGCTCGTCCTTCTGAAGCTCGCTGAAATAGTCCGGGTCACCGCCTTCTTTTCCCGCTTCCTCCAGAAGAAGCTCGCTGTTCATCTCCTGACAGAAGTCGATGCAGTCCCGGATGGTGTACGGCTGATCGTTGTCGGCATTCTCGCCGTCCTGATTGTCATGCAGGGCGAGACGGAACTTGTCATCCATCATCAGGCTGTAGTCATGCCCCTCCAGATAGCCCAGCAGCACTTTGGCCTCAATGGCGGCAAGCTCAACACCCTGCCGGACAGAAACGGCCATCAATTCTTCGGACTTCGTAATCAGCGTCATATAAGCGCTCTCCTTTCATTCCATACAGACTTTTCCGACCGAAAGCAGATACGAACACCAGCCGTAACTGATGCCGAGGTCTTTTGCCTTTTCGACCACCTGAGTGATGCTGTACTTCGGTTCCGGTCTTTTTGCGAGCAAAAGTTCCTCCAGCATCCTTTCCTCCAGCGCTTCCTGCTTCCGACGTTCAGCTTGAGCAAGGCTGCGTTCCAGATAATGCTCGCGGTGCTTGAGATAAGATTTGTGGGATTGTGCGGCCTGACGTTTCTTTACGCAGTCAGGGCAGAACTTCTGGCGGTTCTTGGCGTTCGGTATGTCCCGTCCGCACATCTCGCACTTTGGGGTACTCATCTGAAAATCCTCCCAGAATCCTTATCCATAAGGACAACCCGGCCCACGATCTCGAACCCGGCGAGATCGGCTACCTGCTTCAATGCGCTGACCAATGCGCTGATGGTGCGCATCCGGGCAGCTTCAAGCTGTTCCTCCTTGCGGATGTTCTTGTGTGCCTCATACGGCGTCGGGTCGTTGTAATGCTCGCTGTTCTTCAGTTCCACGGTCGGCACCTCCTCATCAACAGATCATCGGAATCAGAAAGAACCACAACGGGTACGTCTGCCCAGTTACGATAATGGCCGCGACAATCGCGGCTCCAACTGCCAGCCACTTGGCTGCATCAGACATTTCAGCCCACATTAGTTTTTCCCTCCGTTTCAAGGTCTTTGTACGTTTTTTCCATCATCCGCTCTGAAAAATACAGCGCTTCAGCCAGTCTTCCCTCAACGATCATTCGCTCGGTGCAGGGCGGAAATTTGGAGCATTCAAACAGCGCTTTTCTGACCGCATCACGAAATCCATCACTTGCAATGCTGAGGTCAAACATTTCTTTACGTGTCATTCTGCTTTTTCCTCCGGCGCTACAGGCAACGGCATCCAGAACGGAACGTCCACAGGGTGAAAAATTGCATTCTCCCAATATGTGATGTCAACGTGCTTGACCGCGGCTCCCCAAACAATGATTCTTCCGAGTCTGTCAGCATCCGCTTCTGTCGGCGGGTCATACTTGGAATTTCTCCAGCATTGACCGGCCACTTCCTGCGGGGTAGCTTCTGGCTGGGTGTCGATATAGTTCTCCACATCCCGTAATGTGTGGATATGGCCTACCTTCATGCCCATGCGCAGGAACTCTTTCAGCATCTCAGCTTCAAGATACCGTTTCTTACTCATAAGGCGTCGTCCTCCTTTGCCTCAGCAACGTAGCACCAGCTCTGGGGCGGCTTGCTCAAACAGCAGCCATTGATTGCGCAGGTCGGCGGGAGCATATAGCTTCCAGACGGCTGATAATGCTCGCAGCTCTCATTTCCACAGACATCGGTTCCGTTCATGCCACGAAAGTCATGCCTAGAAAAGCCGGACAAGGACTTTGGCTGGTCATAAATCTTCAGGTCTGAGATATGCCACGCATACAGCTCCTTGCGCTCGGTGAACGAGGAGCAATGGCTCCATCCGGCGTATTCTATGATTTGTTTCAAGGACAGGCAGCTTCCAGACGTGGCTCTTTCGATGTCTTCTTTGACAATCCATGTTTTGCCGATGATAGGCCTTATTTTGTCGCAGACGAACTCGGCGATAACGGTCTGTTCTTTCTGTCTGATTTCGATTGGAATGTTGCCACCGTCCCAAGTGACAAATTGCGGTTTACCGCGATATACTTCTCCGTCGCCAAAGACATCTCCATCTCTAAAGATGGTGATTAGCTTTTTTGGAGCCTTCGTGCAGTAGATGTAACACTTGAACGGAGGCTTCAGTTTTGGCCGATTCTTGCGAATCTCCACAGTTTTTTCTCCGTTGAGAATCTTCACGCACCACTCAGGTCGGATACTCAGGAGGACAGCTTTGTGTTCAGTGCTCATTCTGCTCCTCCGTATCCTCAATTTTTCGCATTGCCATTACCTCCATTCCTTCTTTTCCCGTATGAGCAGAAACCGTCCGGCGGCATCCTGTACTCCTCATCATACCGAATCCGTCTGTAGCACCACCCCGCCTTGATGTTCTTTCCATCGGCGAGCAAAGATGTCTTTCCGTAGTTCTTGAAATGTTCACAGTCCTTGCAGCGTACGACGGGCTCTACGTCATAGTAGCCGTCATACTGTCCATTCCAGTGTGCCATCGGCCGCAGCGTTTCCGGGTCGATGAAAGGCGCACTCATCAGGTCATCGGCAAACCCGGAAACGAGGTTCGCAACGCTTTCCTTGACAACACCCTTGTTGTAGTCGAGATGGTTCCCGGAGGCCATCAAGGTTTTGGCCTCCTCCAGATTCTTCTTCGCCGCATCGTTCCATCCGTTGACGATGGGCACTACATTAACTAACCGTATGTCGCTCATTTTTTATCTCCTTTCAGATAAGCCACTGGGCCATCATACTATCAAGCTCTGAGAAGCCGGTGCAGTGCAGTTCGGCTTTCTGTTCATCGGAGAGAGCGTTGAACAAATCCATCAAAACTGCATCGTACATCGCTGTATCGACATCGAGGCTGTTATGCAGGCAGTACGAGGTCCACAGGGCCATGAGTTGACTGCGACAGGTGGCATTGCGGAAATTTGTCGTGCTGTCCTTGACGTAATCGACGATGAACTGCCATTCAGACTGCTCAGTCATCCAGATCACCTCCAATCTTGTAGGTTTTGCCCCGGCTGTGGCCCGTTCCTTTACGATACTCTGCAATCCAGACCGTCTTTCCGCTCTTGTAGTGGCGGAAGTGGCCTCTTACGGTAAAGGAGCAGGCTGGGCTTGCATGGTGGCCTCTGGGAGCCACTGTGAGCTGTTTTCCAGCCGAGTGAATGATGTATGTGGTGTTGGCGGTATGCGGCTTTGTGGAGCCTATGCGCTTGGCGGGAGCCTTTGTTGAGGTGGCGGATTTCTCACCCCTGATTCCGGCCTCTCCATGCGTCATCAGCGCCATCAGGGAGCCGTACACGGTCAAAGCGCCCTGTTCGGTTTCGGTGGGGTTACAGTCCGCAGGAAGCGTGCTTACTTTCTTCTTCCACAGGCCGTTGCCCAGCGGAGCAAAGACAACGTGGCCGAGCTTCCGGGCCGGGCTGTCGAGGTAGAGCTTCAGCTTCTTGTCAGAGCGGAAGCACTTGATGGAGATGCCACTCTCGACAATCTGGATTTCCACCTCTCGCAGGGGAACCGGCATCGAACGAACCAAATCGTTGTTTTCATCTCGCCATGCGAGGAGCTTTTCGATGTCTGCCGCTGTGACCACAATCTTGTCCATCATCGTGCATCCCTCCCAACGAATGTGCCGGCATAAAGCCGCCCGCCGATCATGTAGTGGTAGTATTCATGCCCACGCTGGATGTCGGCCTGTCTGCCGGGCATGGGCCGCAGAACCAGCGGATGCCCAGCAATCTGCACCACATATTCTCCGGCTGGGATGAGCGCCGCCATCCACGGCTCCACCGGACTGGCCCGCGCCGGGCATCCATCCATACAGCAGGTGGCGGTTACCTGCTCCACGTTCATGGTGAACATGGAAAGCTGCTCATAGCCACTCATAATCACACCCACGCCGGTTCGACGGGCGACTCAGGCAGGCTGCACAGCCAGTCGATCACATCCTGCGGGACTTCTTCCGTCAACCACGAGTGGCCGTACTTGTAGCCGCAGACCGGGCAAGGCTTGCCGAGAATGCCATCAGGGTGTTCCTCAGGATGGAGCCAGCCGAGGGCCTTTGTTTCGGTCGCACCAGCCATTCCGGGATAGAGAGGCTTCTGCGGTTCGTAATACAAAGCTGCATCGCCAGAGATTTCGTGAGGAAGCGTAAGGCTGTACGGCAACTTAGCAACTTCGATCTGGTTATCGTTCAGGGCTGCGGTCATGCCATCGCAGAGCATCTTCCACGAGCTTTTCTTCATGGATTCCTGCCGCCGAAGGGTTTTGCTGTTCAACCGGTAGTGGTACAGCGTGACAGGCGTGACAGCCAGTTTGTCCCAGCCAAGTTCTTTCTGGTGCTTGCAGTACGGCCGCATATCGTTCAAATGCCACTCGTCCCAGATGGAGCAGAACTTGTCGAGCATTTCCCGCGTCCATTTATCGCAGGGGTGGCCTTCTCGGATTGCATCAACGCACTGACCAGCACCGCCACTGCAGTTCCCGCTCGGCATGGGGCCGATAACGCCGGTGATGCTGAGTCTGCCATTCTCAAACTGGATTTTGCAGAACGCCCGTGCGGTAGCTTCATTGCCTCTGCGGGTGTAGACCTTACAGAAACACGGACTGACGACCTTTTTCATATCATTCTCTCCCCTTTCGTGCTTCTTCTGCAATCTTGTCAATGTTGCGGTTGAGCAATTCGTTCATGTCCAAGAGCCGCTGTTCGAGGATTTCAAAGAACTGCTTCGTGACGGTCTCCCTGCTGATGACGCGGCAGTTGCAGTGGACGGCGAGAATCACGTCATCAAACGTAATGCCGTCCAGCAGGTTATCGCAGGCTGCTAAGTCATCGCCAAGAATCCATTTCCGTTCTTCCATTCGGACCTCTCCTTTCAGATGGATGCGCAGAAGTCGCCGAGCTTCTGCCACAGGTGGAACGTCTTCCGGCTCATCTGCACGGTATCGGGAACGCCCCGGCCAACCGTCCAGTCGTGAGCCATGCGGAACAGCCGCCCTGCGGCCTCCCGCTCCGATTCGCTGAAGTCGGCCAGCCATGCCCTGCGGCGGCGACCGCTGCTCCAAGTGCAGCCGTAGCGAACCATGCAGATGAGGTCGTACGGGATGTTCGCCCGGACTTCCTCAACGGTGAGCTTCATCATCCGCTTTGCCATATCACTCATCCTCCTTAATCCTGAAAAAAGCCATTGCGCTTGCCTTGATGCTGCTCGGCCATCCGTCCGGGTAGGGTCGCTGCGTACCATCCGTAAAGGGAACAATCGCGGTGGCCTCTACGGCCAACATCTCGCCCTCGTACTGGTAGGGGCGGCAACGGAACGTACGGAGATGGATGCTCTCGCATTCCATCGTACCAGCCCCCATGCGCCGCAGATCATCCGCGTTGCGTGCTGCATTCGGGTCATACCCGGCGGCTTTCATGTGGTCCAGAACCGTCATATCAGGCAACCTCCTTTCCGACAACATTCAGGCAGATGTAGAACCGGCCATCGAGGTCTTCAACCTCCCAGAAGTAACCGCCGGTGTACTTGCCATCGGTCAGCGCCTTGTCCTGCCAGAAGCCTTCCTTGATGCACTCCGTGATGGTTTCCTGCCAGCCATCAAAGCGCTCATCCCCGGCCAGCGCCTTGAAGAAGCGGTTGACCGCGGTCTGCCACATCTTGCAGTCGGTGATGAGGTCAGCGCAAACCATGCCGTTCGGCTTGTTCACGATGGCAACCAGATCGACGTCCTGCCGGTGTTCGTCCTGCTCGAAAGCCTCGAAGCTGCTGTATTCTTTCACCTTCAGCATTTCTAAATCCTCCGTGTTTTGGTAAGTTATTTTCTGTATCTTCATTCTAACTTACCAGTCTGGTAAGTCAAACGTATGCTGAAGTTTTCACAAAAAATTTTACGGTATTCCGAAGATACTTTATGGAGGCTTACCCTACTTTACGGCTGAACCTTTCCCAGAACTGCTTGGCGATGTAGGAGCTGACCGGGGTGATGGTATGATGCTGGCATCCAGAAAGCTGGTAGAGGACGGTGAAGTAGTTCCCGGCGGCATCCTCGAACAGCTCTACATAGAAGTCCTCGAACATCACGGCCTTGTTCGAGCAGAGCGATTCTGCCTTCCGGGTGTCATATCGAACGCCGTCTACGGTCTGCGCCACAGCAGGGCTGGTGCTGTTTCCCAGTTCCGGGAGACCAGCGCCGCTGGCATCGTTCATCGAAACCTCGTACCCGGCAAAGTGCAGAGCTTTTGACAGCTCATCAAAGGTGAGCGAGTTGTTCTTCAGCCGCCCGCTGAGGTTCTGCGGGGTCCAGCCCATGTGTTCGGCCAACTCTTTCTGGGTCTTCCCTGCTCCAGCAAGGGCTGCGCGTACCATATCAGATGCTCGCATACCATCAGCCTGCCTTTCCAGCCAGAACCCGATTCAGCAGGCTCTCGTACATGGTCTGGAGCATTTCACACTTGGCTTTCGCTGCGGCCAGCTCCGCAGCCATGTTCGGATTTGACGCTGGCGTAGACACCTTGACATCCCGGATGACCGGAACTTCTTTCGTGACCTCCACGATTTTCTCTACGGGCTTTCCAACTTCCAGCTCCAGCGAGATCAGCATTGCAACCTCCACGTTGGTCATCTCTGCCGGGGTCAGGTGGCCCTTGTAGCCCAGCAGGCGGTCAACCGATACGGTCGTAATCTGCTCACAGAGGGCAGTGCTTTCACGTTCAGAGCTGCGGATGAGAACGTGCGTCGGCAGGTCTTTCTTCGGTTGGGTGGTCAGATATACGACCTCTACCGTCTCTGCACAGGCGTTATTCTTCTCGTTGGAGACAATGATTGCCGGGCGTCCCGCCGCCTGCTCACAGCCGGTGTAGTTGTCCTTGCTCACATACCAAATGTCGCCACGCTTGATTTCCATATCCTTACTCCTCCTCTTTTGCCTGACGCTTCAGCTCGGAAGCATCAATGGTGATGCAGGTTGTGTTGGCGACGATGTTATCGGCAATCCCCTTTCCATGCTCATCCAGCAGGGACTCCAGCGAGGTTGCGGTGAGCCGCAGGGCGGCAACCATGAACGGGAAGTCCATCAGGTCACACCGGCTTACAACGCCCATCAGCTCTTTGGTCATCGCGGTGACGCACTCAGCAGAAATACTGCGGGCATCATCCGGCTTGTTTGCAAGCACTGCCAGCGTCATCCGCAGCGCATAGGGAATATTCTTGCTTTCCATCTTTCAATGCCTCCCCAGAAAAAATCTTGCCAGCCATACAACAGCCATCGCCCCGGCGAGTGCCCAAAAGGCGGCGCAGAGGATGTCCGTGGCCGTTTCGAGCCACTGATCTATCACAATCAACCATGCCATCATCATTTTGCCTCCCCTCAGCCGAATACCAAATCGCCAAACAGTGCGTGTTGGACAATCTCGTCCGCACAGGTGGCATCAATCTGGCCGCAGTCAACGGAGCCATCTGTGCTGTCCACAACATCGCAGTTGGCGTAGCAATTTTCGAGCCACTGCTTAAATCCAGCGAGGAACTTGTCGAGATCGAGCATATAACAGGTTTTGTCATCCTCAAACGGTTCTTCGAGCCAAACGGCAAGCTGCCCACCGCGAGAAATCTGGTCGCTTGCGTACTCCCCAAGATACTTGCCCTGCACAACAACGCGCCTGCACCAGTAGTTGATGCCGCCCTCCAGCGCAGAAACCATGATGTCATCAACATCCTGCTGGGTCAGCCGAGCCGTAATCTCTGCATGAACCTCAAACTTCTTTTCATCGGTCATCTTTCTTCATCCTTTCATCAAATTGTCGGGTCAAAAATCAGGCCATCCCACTTGCCGTTCAGACGGTCGGGGTACTTCCCGGTCGGAACCATGTACCTGTCCGGGACTTCCGGCGGCAACGGCCGCTCGTTCCTCAAATCCATACCAGCGTCGAACATCGAGAGCTGCACGGTCTGGCTGGTGCGTTCCCGCAGGAGCCGATACCAGTAGATGATGTGGTTCCGAACAAGGTTCAGATTCACGCCATCCGGCCATGCAGGGTCAGAACAGCCGTTCTTCTTCAGGTCATCCCAGTGCTTATACTCGGCGTCCAACTGCTCCCTGATCTGGGCCTCGCTCATCTCTTCAGGGGGAATATAGCGGCTCACAGGTGTGCCTCCTTTCGGCGCTCATCGGCGATGACATCAGCGGTAATGCGGTCAACGCCGAGCTTTTCGAGCTGCCGGTAAGCTGCTTCCTTTTCCTGCTGGCAGTCGGCCCGGACGAGATCATCAATCATGTCACTCAGCATACGCCAGCCTCCTCTCTCGCGATAGTCCCGCTCGTCCATGCCCCGGTGCGAATGCCAATGCTGGGCAGGCGGGCCAGCAGGGCCTTTTTCATGCTATCAAGGTATCCCCGGTAGCGCCGCTTCTGAAGGCCGGCCATCCATGCGCTCTCACAGTCGGAATAGCCGTCTTTCTGGACAAGCTCGACGGCCAGTGACCACTCGTTATCCTCCACGCAGATGTAAAACAGCTCGTTTTCGAGGATGACCCGACGCTCATTGCCGAGCCAGACGTTCGAGTTGGCCGCAGGCTGAAAGCTGGGACAGAGCTTCCGCAGTTCGGCACAGAAGCATTCGAGAACGTCTTCTTCCTCGTAACTGCTCCCGACCTCATCAAGAAGCCATTCACCGCTCGAAAAGTCTTCACAGCTGAGGTCGCGCTGTAAGCTGGTTTCCTCCTCTTTGGCGTGGGGGTCATTCCTGCGGTAGACCCGCAGATCATCGTTGTCAATGTAGAACAAACCCTCATACGAGCCGGTTACACAAACATTGCCACGTCCCATATCACTCACCTCCATCAATCGCACCAGCAAACGGCATTGGCTTCTTCGGGCCGCTGCCATTCAGGTTCTTCTTCAATGCCCCGGTCATCAGGCGGCTCCGTTACTCCGCCGAACCGGTCAAGCCGGCCGGAGCAATCATACATCGGATTCATCGCTGTTCTCCTTCAGGTAGCAGTGGTCAACGACCCAGCCGCCCTTGTTGCCGAAGTCCTTCATGTACCAGTCGAGGCGAACCATCTGGTCGGTGCCATCCAAGCAGGAACCGAACAGGCTGGTGGAGCAGCAGCTCGGCCGGAAAGCCTTGTTGTCGCTGCTGACTTCATAGGTGCGGCTGCGCAGCGGGTAATGCCGGTCAGGCCAGTTGCTCTCAGCAAATACGATGCAGGCGCTCACCGGCTTTGCAAGCTGGGTCTTGTTGCGCTCAACGAGCAGGTCCCGCAGTTCGGGATAGGTCATGTTCTGGTTGTCCATAGCTGATACCTCCATCAGATAACGAAGCAGATAACGAGCAGGGTGACGGCAAAGGCTGCTGCGCCGATGGCAACGGCGTTCAGCACGTTGTTGAAACGCTCCCGGTCGGCATCCTTCTGGCGGCGGGCTGCGCGGCTCCGCTGCTGTGCGGGGCTGTTCAGCATCCGCAGAAAGCAGTTCGGGTCGTTCTCCCACTCACGGGTCACCTCAGCGGTCATGTTCTCGTTTTTCATAGCTAAAACCTCCATAGTATCAATTTCTTTACGGGTGGCTCCCGCGACGCCCAGCAGGGCGTTTCGGCCTTTGCCAGAGGCCATCGTCAGGCGAGGTTAGATGTTGGTTTTTTGTGCTCCGTCTTTGGTGTGCTGCCACACATCGACGGAATAGCCAGTGCTGCGGAGCTGTTCGGCTAGTTTCCGTGCCCTGTCCACGTTGTCGGCCCAGGTGGTGAGCGGCCAGCCCCGCTTGCAGTAAACAATCTGGTAACGCATCGTTTACACCTCCTCACTTCATCAGGATGTCGTACAGGCGGGTCGGACTTCCTCGCAGTAGTAGAGGTCAACAAAACCGTTGCTGTACATCCACATCTGGCTCATCCAAGGCTGCTCGCAGTGAGCTACATCGGTGCTGTGCCAGCCATTGCCCCGGTTGGTGAGAACGTCGGTGTAGGTGGCTTCTCGTGCATCCACGCCCTTGACTTTGTGAGCTGCCCCGCTGCGCTTCATGATCTTGAGAAGGTAGACCGTTTCTTTGTCCATGTACTGCTCGGCCTCGTTCATGGCATCCAGCAGGTTCTCCGCCTTCAGCATCTTGTAATCAATGGTCATCGGCTTGTAGTTTGCGCTGTAGTCAATCGCTACGATGTACTCGTTCTTCATATTCCACGCCTCCATTCTCGAATCAGCCGAAGTACTTGCTTGCGAACTGAGCCTTGCTGAGCGTCTTCATATCATAAACGTACTCAACAGCGGATGCGACATCCATGTCGGCTCCAGTAACAAGTTCCTTGACCAAGTGGGTGAGGTTGTTCTCACGGATGTAAGACTTCATAGCTTCGAGTTTCATCATCGTCTGTTCCTCCATAATCTTACCGTTTTGGTATGTTTTTTCTGTATCTTCATTCTAACTTACCCACCACTGGTGTCAAACGAAAAATGAAGATTTATCGAAAAAATTTACGGAGTACATCTGGGAGTTTACCGGCGTTCAGTAGACCATGCCTTCCGGGTCGATGATGGCGCATTCCTTACCGTGAACGTAGTAGGCGTTGCCGCCCTCATCCACCCAGACCCGGCAATAGCCAGACAGCCCAATTTCCGGGCCGCTGGCTACGCCGTTCCACTCTGGCTTGCGGGTCAGCTCGCCGACTACCGCAAAGCCAATGTCCGCTGCATACTGACGGGCAATGCTTTCAGTAGCAGGCATGAGCGGTGTTCCTGATGGCGTGGACCATCATCGTGATGGCTTCTGCCAGCGGAGTGTTCAGGTACGGCAACTCCTTGTCCTCCACGATCTCGGAGTTCATGGTTTCGCCATGCTCGTTCTTTGCCGTAATCCAGCAGCCATCATCGGTGTTCTCCAGCACGATGCTGAAGTACGGTTCCTTCTGGCCGCAATACTCCAGATATTCCCAGAAGATGCGGGCCTTTTCCTTGCCCACGGACTTGACCGACCAGCGCCAGTTTTCGTCGTTCTGGTTGGCCTCGGAAACCAACTGGCTAATCAGTTCCTTGTGTTCACGCAGATCATACATCGTTTATTCCTCCTTCAGCAGCCGCTCAATCAGCGGTTCCAACACGGACGGCCGACTTTCTTCTCGCGGCTCTCCATCGCCCGTAATAAGGCAGGTCGGCATGGTGTCGATACCACGCGTGAGCCGACGAATGGTGACGGTGCGCTGCTTGCACTGGAACTGCACGAAGTTCCCGCATTCGCCAAACCGCAGGTAGTCGTAAATTTGCTCGACTGTGTAGGTAGCCATGTTACTCAACCTCTTGACTTTCCCCTGCCATACTGATAAAATCGAAACGAGATGGGGCAGGTCCCATCCCGTTCCGACCGGCTAGGTTCCCACGTTGCTGTCAAACTTTGTGGGGGGACCTAGCCTTTACTGTTTCTTAGGCTCCTCGGTCTGCGGGTCGAGGACTCCGGCAATGCACTTGATACACTGCGTCGCTTCCTCGTCCGTATGACCGTGAGCTTTCAGCCAGTCGATCAGACGAGAGGCTTCCAGAGCTGTCATACTGCACTCACCTTTCATTTTGCTACACCTCCTGCTCGTGCTTCCAACTTACCAGCCGGATGCCGGTAATTGTAGATAACTTACCTTTTTGGTAATTTATCTTAGTATCATTATAACTTACCCAACTGGTAAGTCAATCTGTTTTTTAATTTTTTCAAAATATTTTTTATATCCACTGGCTATTTGATGCCGAGCCGCTGGGAGCCTCTGAAAAGCCTCTGGATTTACGTTTTGGTTACGGGTAAGAGTGTATTGGAAAATGTCTGGAACTTTCTGAGAAGGATTTGTCAAAAGTACATAACGAAATTTGGCTATTTTGAGAATTGATTTTTCTGGTGGAGCTGTTCCATCGGAATTTCCGTGCAAACAAAAAAATCCCCCTGCACCAGCCTTTTTACGGGTCATGGTACAGGGGGATTATCATTTTACGCTGACTTTTCGCTGACTCAGCCCAGATTCAGCGTATTCTGGACAGCGGCCTGCTTGGCGGCGACATGGTTGGCGTCGATCTGAGCCTCAATGCAATTTTCGAGGTACTGGGTCGTATCGCCGAAGTTGCTCTTGATGTAGTCCTGCGCGTCGCTGCTCATGCTTTTCAGAGCGGCGGACACGGCCTTCATAAGCGCTTCCTTCTGCTCGGCCTCCTTGAACGTCCCGGCGGTCTTCAGGTCGTTGACGTAGGTCTGGTTCATCGCGGCTACGGCGTTGGACACCGCGCTGCCGATCTCGCGGACGAGGCGCTGCACCTTGATGTCGTTGGTCTTTGCCACGATGAACTCGATGAACACGGCAATGCCTTTCTGGATGCAGGCGGTCACGATGGGAACGCAGACCAGCAGGGCAACGTACAGCAGACTTCTCGTAAACTCATTCATATTCGGTTACTCCTTTCATTCAGTGAACCTGATTCTTCAGGCTGTTCATCCGCTTATCACCTTCGATGGCGGCAGCGGTAAAGCTGTTGTTCTTCCACCAAGCAGCGACGCTGGCGGCAATGGTCAGGCCGGTGGTCACGAACTGCTCGACCTCCGAGCTTTCGATGGGCAGCAGGGGCTTCCCGGCGGTACTGGAAACCTGATTTGCCAGAGCAAACGCCAGAGCGGCCGTACGGGCCAGCGTGGCGATGGACACTTTGCTATTCGTCATAGGTCTTATCTCCTCTCACAGGTACTTATCAGCGCCAGACAGCGCTTTCCACGATGCAGGGCCGCAGATGCCGTCCACAGTCAGGCCATGCGCCTCCTGCGCCCTCATCAGGGCGTTTTCGGTGGCCTCGCCGAACAGGCCATCGGCCTTCAGCTTCAGGAGCTTCTGAAGCATAATGGTGGCACTGCGGTTTGCAGGCCCGGTGCAGCCCCGTCGGATGGTGGGAAGCACGAACTTGTTGTAGGTCGTGCTGGGGTACTTTCCCGGCGTGGTGCAGAGCCACGTTGCTTTCGTGCTACGGGTGTCGGCGTGGACAAAGGCCCCACGGCTGTGCCAGTAGATACCGATGCCGCCGAACCCCACGGCCTGAGCAAGGATGCCCAGTGCCACAGGGTTGATACTCCGATTCTCCGTCCTCCAGTCCGCCGCCATGCCGTAGCGGTGCTTACTGCCTGAGCTGCCGCCGACTGCTGCATTATGCAGGATGCAGCGGTAGCCGGACGTGATCTTCAGCGGGCGGTCTACCTTGTCCCGGATGAGCTGGAGCTTTTCGGCCAGCTCCGTGTCAACCGACTGCTGTCCGCAGCCGCAGGGACACTCGAACTCGGACTTGGTAAAGTTCTTGGTGAGCGCGGTCTTATCCCCGCGCAGGAACGTGATGATTGCCATAGGTCATCCTCCTTTCACAGAAAATCGTGTTTTTCTAACCGTTCGTCATAAACACGGCTGATGTTGGCTACCGCATGGGCGCATTTATTGTTCTTGTAGCCCTCATGCGTCCGGCAGTACGTTTCGTACTCGTCGATGACGGAAAGAATCTCATCGAAATGCTCTTCCGTGTGCTTTCGATCATCGACCAATTCATCGTTGAACCGCAAAATCTGTGTGCGGAGCAGATTGGCATTGCGCTCATCGTCGGTGGCGATATGGTCATCCAGCCGTTTCTTGGTCTGCTTGACCTCTGCCAGAACATCCGCATTAAGCGCGTTTCCAATCAACTTCGCCAGCCCGCTCCACGGGTTGATAGGGATTTTCGATACCTCCAACAATGACAGCAGCACGAACATCACGCCTCCACTGCCAAAGAGGATTTCTTTCAGGTTCACAACGGCCCTCTCTCCTTTCGATGACTTACAAAAAATGAGGGGAGCCGGTTTCCCGACTCCCCCGCGATCATTCGACCTCGACTTCGAGGTCCTTCAGGATTTCCTCGACCTGCTTCCGAATCAGCGCCGGAACCTGATCGAGGGTCTTCTTGCCCTTCACAATGAGGGTTGCATAGATGACTGCCATGATGCCTTTCTCCTTTCTCAGTAATATTTTTAAGGCAAATTCCCACAGGCGGCTCATGCGTTGCCGTCCGCCGCGAGAATGGCCTTGACTTCTTCCCGCAGGTGCTCAGGCACCTGCTCGATGGTTTTCCGCCCCCGGCGGATGAGGTTTGCATAGACTTCTGCCATGATTACGCCTCCTTATCTGCGGCGGATGTGACCGCAATGAGCTGTTCGTACACGTCGCACAGCGCCATCTGGGTATTATCGAGGTTGGTTTCCAGAGAAGAAACCTTGGTTTTCAGGGCTTCATTCTCCTCCTGCAATTCCGCCATCGTTTTCTTCTTCTGCAACTTGGCTACAGAATCGACTCTTACTCTGTTCAAACCCATTACTGGAAACCTCCCTGAATCGAAGCGATATAACCGCTCTCGCCGCTTGCGCCGCGCTCTGCGGTGACGCGGAAATTGAATGCAAAGCCGTTGGCCGCAGTCTGGTTCGTGAACAAATGGTTCCGGCCATTCCGGGCCTCGGTGGTGGCGTCCTCCCATACCGGCGAACTGTCCTTGCCGTTGTTCGTGACCTCCACCTTGAACACAGCGTCGGCGGGAATCAGACCGCCGACGGTGATGGCGCAGAGCGTGATCTGGGCATCTGCCTCCATCGGCTTCGCCAGCGTGATGCTGGCGGCGGTGACGGCCTTCGTAAAGGTGAACGTCTTGGTCACGGTGGCCTTGCCATCGGTCACGGTAACGGTCATGGTGTGACTACCGTTCGTAATTTTCTGGAAATATTCACCGGTGACGGCGAAGCTGTTGGTGGTCTTGCGGGTCGCGGTGTAGGTGCGCTTGGTCGTGCCGTCCAGCTTTTCGGTGACGGTCAGGGTGTCCCCCGCGTCCTTATCATCCACGGAGTACGAGATGGTGAAGCCGCTGGACTTGGTGCCGAGGTTGGCTGCGCTGGAGGTCGTGATGGTCGGCGTAGTGTTGTTATCGACCGTGCGCTTGGTGGACGTAGTGTAGCCGGACTGAGCATTATAGCTGTCGTACGCCTTGACACGGTACATCACGGTGGACCAGCCCTTGGTGATGGTGTCGGTGTAGGTCAGCGCGTTGCCCTTGTACACCTGCGTGTAGGCGGAGCCACCATCGGTGCTGCGCTCCAGAATGTAGCCGCTCAGGTTGCCATCGCTGTCACTGGCCGCAGTCCACGAGATCACCAGCGTGCTGCCGCCCTTGACATCATTCGGCACCGCGATGGACGGCGGCGCAGACGGGGCGTTGTTGTTGACCACCGTTACCTGCGAACTGGTGCGCCAGCCAGACTCCAGACCCTCGGTGTCGTATGCCTTGACGCGGTACATCACGGACGTGGTGCCGAAGGCGACGTTGTTCGTGGTGCTGGTGGCAGTACCCTGATAAATCTGACTCCACGAACTGCCGCCGTTGGTCGAACGCTCTACCTTGTAGCCGGCGAGATTGCTCTCAGCATCAGAGCTTTTTGCCCACGAGATCGAAATGTTCGTGCCGCCCATGATGGACGAAGGAACGGAGATGCTGCCCGGGGTAGAGGGTGCGGTGTTAGTCGAGACCGTGCCATCGTCAGACACCAAGAGAGTAGAGGGCAAAATCAAAGCGGGGCGGATGCCGTACGAGTTGGAGCAGCCGTTGTTGCCCCAGTCGCCATTGGAGCTGACGCACAGGGCGCCGCTGAAGTTGCTGCAGCCCGGAGAGCGGAGCCACCAGCTGGCGGCCGAGCCGTTGAGTTTTGCAACACGCTTGGAGTCCGAGCTGTTATCTGCGCAGCCCTTGAAATAAGCCAGTTCCGCGCCCTCACCGCTGGGCATATACGAGAAGCTGAAGCTGGTTTCGGTCGCACTGAGCAGGAAAATCTTCGCAGACAGGCCATTCGAGCCGCTGGTGACGGTCGTGGATGTACCGCTGCCCTTGCGGTACGGGAGTTTTACCTGCTTGATGGCGTTCTTGATGTTCGACTCGAACAGGTTCAGGAACGTGCTGTTCAGGTAAGAGTGGATGGTACTGTTGGCGTAGTCATTCGTGTTCGAGCTATGCCATGCACGGTTTTCGTAGATGTCTTTCATCAACAGCCAAGTACCGTTGCAGCTATCGTCATAGACGCTGGACGGCTTGCCCTGATGGACGACGATGAAATCTTTGGCAGAACCATTTACTTTCAGCTTGATGGTGCTGCCGATTGCTTTGGAACTCAAGGTCACATAAGCCATAAAAAAGAACCTCCTGTTGTGTATTACATCCACGGCGGAATGCTGTCGGGACGCGGTTCGGGCTGGAACAGGTCTTTGCGGGGCGTAATGTCACCTCTTTTCCGGCGGATGTTCTGTTCCTGCTTTATCCGGCGCAAGGCGCGGACGCTCCTCGTGGAGTTGATTTTCCTCCGAGGCTTTACGTCCACACCGATGATTACCGAGACCTTCTTGGCGTATTTCAGCCGTAATGCGTAAGTGTCACCGTAGGATGCAAAGGCATCCCACGCTACGAAGCTGGTGATAACAGCTTCTCTGGTCACTTCCCCTGCCGGGTAGGCTTTTTCCCAGTATTTGACGCGGGTCTGGATGCGCTGAATCTCCGAGCGGCGGAGCTTCTGGACGCAGGCTCCGCTTTCCGTCAGGTAGCTATGGAAGCCCAGAAAGTCCAGCCCGTTTTTCAAGGGGAAAATTGCTGTCTTAGAATTGAGTTCGAGGTCGAGGTCAGCCATCCAGCGCTCAATGTCCTTCAGCAAAAGCTGAAGTTCCCGCTTGGTCGGAGCAATGATGTAAAAATCATCCATGTAGCGTCCATAATAGCGGCAACCCCGTGTTTCCTTGATGTAGTGGTCGAACTCATCAAGGAACATCAGGGCGAGCAACTGGCTGGTCTGATACCCCAGAGGCAAACCGTCAGTCTTGTCAATGTAGATACACATGAGGTCGTAAAACCCCATGTCGAGACCGCGCTTTTTCATCAGCGCCCGCAGCTTTGCCTTCAGAATGTCATGGTCGATGGAGGCGAAGAAATGGTGGACATCGCACTTTAGAACCCATCCGTCCGCTGTTCCGTTCTTCCGGTAGTAATCGACCATGTGTTCCTTCAGCCGTACCAGAGCATCCAGCGTCCCCTTTCCCTTCTGTGAGGCGTGGTTGTCGCGGATGAAGCTGGTACAGATCGCGTCGTACAGAACATTATCTGTCAGCGCGTGAAGAACTACTTTGTCAACAAAAGCCGGCGCTTGCACCAGACGCTTCTTCGGCTCATAAACATAAAAGACCTCGAAGCCGCTGGGCTTGTAGGTCTTTTGGTTCAGAACGTATGATAGCTTGTCGGTGCAGATCAGAGCGTTGGCCTCATATTGAGCCGTTCCCGGCTTGCTCCTCTTACCCTTTCGTGCTTCCAGATATGCCTCATAGAGGGTCTGGAACTCGCACATTTCCTGATATGTCATGTGTCTTCACACTTATTTTCTTCCCCCGGCTGAGGTGGTAGAGGAAGCTCCCAGCCGGGTGTTCGTCTAATACCGGTCCGCTTCCTCGCGGCAGCAGGCTGCGCCCGCAGAGGACGGCCCGCCTCGGTATGATGTGTTTATCGTCCGCCATAAAGGCTTCCGACAGGATGCGACTCCCTTTGATGATGGGCGCACTGTTTTCGCCCGTTGCCGGGTTACTCATCTCGCTTTTCCATCAGAGCGGGGCGGATGCCGTACGAGTTGGAGCAGTTGTTGTTGTTCCAGTCGCCATTGGAGTTGACGTACAGGGCGTTGTTGAAGTTGTTGCAGTTCGGAGAGCGGAGCCACCAGTTGGTGGCCGATTCGAGTCGCACCCTATATCAAGCGGGGAACCCGCAGGATACCTTGATTTTTCCTGTTCTTTCAGGAGTTCGCGGACGATAGCCTTTACCATCGCCGCCTGCTGCTTGAGTTCTGCCTGACGGGCCTGCTCCCGGAGCTTTTCAGCGCGGGCGGTGTCCTTCTGCTTCCACGACAGAACCATATTCTTTACGTCCTGAACCTTCCGGGTCCAGACGGCACTTTTGCTTATGGAAATAACTCCGTCGTTCAGAACGAGCTGGATATTCTCATTCAGCCAAGAGCATTCGTCGAGGACTACGCCAAGCAGCCGCAGGCGTTCCTCGTACTCAGTCTGGAACATCTTTCCGTTGGCCGCGTGAATGTCCCGAACGATGCTCTTGGCAATCAGACGCATATCTTCGCCGTAGCAGCGGTAGAGCGCCTTTGTGAAACCCTCCCGGTGCGTTCGGTCGAGATATGCGATGGACTCGGAGCAGACCTTCTGGACGTCCCGGATGTCGTCAAGCGCGGCTATCTTCTGGAAAATCTGCCGAACGTCTTTGCGTGAAATATCCTCGGCCACCGTTTTCGTCGCTTGGTTCGTGTATTTCAGCAGCTCCCGTGCCTTGTTTCCGAGGAGATATTCTTTGTCAGCCACGGTCACACCTTCTTTCGAGGCAGGGGCCATTCCTCGCAGCCTCCAAATCGCTGGCAAGCCCATAGAAAGAGCAACGGTCGCCCAAAACAGTCAGGCGACCGCTGTTTCCGCTGTGAGTGATGCCGCAGAGCATCAGGTGCGTACTTCGCACATATTTGCAGGGAGGTTCAAGGCTGACGAACAAATTCCCGATGATGCAGGACAGCTCACCGGGCGGACATGAAAATTCAATGTGCTCCATCAGAACTCGATCCTCTTTGCCGTGGTGTTCCAGACGCCCTCTACCACCGTGCCGTCCAGCGTCTCAAATGTGACCGTGAACGGATTGCCGGTGACGGAGGTATTGAACATCAGCTCCAGCAGAGCCAGCCGGGCGGACACGTCGGAGATGTTGTTCTGGATGGAGTGGTGAGCCTCCTCATCGTCGTTGTGGGCATCTACGAGCTTCTGCGCTTCCTTCAGGAATGCCGGGAGCATCGTGACCGAGCAATACTGCTCCACATCTTCCGCCGTCATCCACGCCTCGCATTTGTAGTCTACTGTGACTCCCAGCCCCTCGCCGATGACGATGCACACCGGGAAGCGGCGGACATCCACGCCGGTATTGGATGCAGCGCTGACGTACTGCGGGTAGTCACCCAGCGTGCCATAGTAGATGAGGACTTCACCCTTGTCCGGGTCAAATGCGAACACGCCGAACTCCCGGAGCCAAAATCCGTGGTCAAGCCCGCCGTTCAGGTCGGAGCGGTACTCCACGATCATGCGGACGCTGGCCCCATCATAGACCGGGGCGGTCGATGTGCCAGCGGCCACCGGCTCGACCAGCGCGGTCATTGTGGCCGGCTTCACATCATCCGGGATAGTGCCGCTGCCCACCATAATCTTTGAAATCGGGAGCTGCTGCCCGGCAACCAGCTTGGCAATCAGCTCTCGGCCGCTGTCAGTAACAACAAAGCCATAGTAGCTCATAACTCATCCTCCTCAAGTTCAGGCAGTTTTGTCTGCGTAATGTTCTGTGCAGCCGGGACCGGCAGCACAGTGTCGATGAATGCTTCGCCGGTTTCAATCTCCGGCAGGGTCGTGGTCATATAGCCGCGTCCCAGAATAGCCTGCATCGGCACATCTGCGACCATTTCCGGCGATTCAGTTTTTGCGACCACCATGATGGCTACGCCTGCGGCCTTGATGAACGGAGCGTTCAGCAGTTTTGAAACGTCAGCCTCCGGTGTCAGGGCATCGGTTTCAAAAATCATGGTGGCCGGGATGGCCGGGTCCTCGCGGTAATGCAGGGGCTTATCCCAAAACATTTTGAACGCCCGGATGATGTCATAGTAGGTGCAGTTGTTGGTGTTCTTCCAGATTTTGTATATCAGGTACGTCCGGTAGGCATCATCATCCAGTACATACACAGATTCTTTGGCGCAGGCCAAAGCACCGGCTTCAAGGCGGGTCAGAACCGCATTGTCGCCGATGCCATCAAGCTGCTTCCCAACTGCGGTCTGGATATTCCGCTTGTCGCGCAGGTCTTCGTAGAACTGTCGAACCTCGTTCAGCTCATCACCAACGGCCTCCATGAGCGCGTCGATGACCGGCTTGCCCTTGAACTGCTCCACAAGATCATCCCGGAGCTTCTGGACGTAATCAACCATCCATGACCACCTCAATCCTGTTTTCGTCCGTAACGGCCCGCTCCCGTGCCGAGATGGACACGCTGCGCTGGGTGTAGCCAGTGGGCATATCGCCGTCATTCGGTGTTGCAAACAACCATACGTCGATGTAGTCGATGCCAGACACCTGAAGGTTGAACTTCTGCGGGATGACGTTCTCGCCCGCCCCCAGTGCGCTCATTTTCTCCAGAATCTGCTCTTTGACAAGCTCGACATAGTTGGTAGGCGGATTTGTGTTCGGACTCAGAGTGACGCCAACCTTGAACCAGACCTTGACGTACGTCGGGCGGTTGAAGCGCACCACGATGTCCTCTCCATAAACGCCGTGCAGGGTGGTTTCTACGCTGCCGAAAGTATTGATGCCGCCTGCCTTTGTGTTCAGGATTTGCTGGGCAATTTCCGTTGCGTCGCCGCCCTCGACCACAACTTCGATGCTGTGCGGCCACCGGCCGGCAGAATCGACTTCATTTGTGCAGTTTTCATAGGGAGCTACGCTCACCACACCCTGCACATTCTTCAGGATGGCGCTCTTGATGCTTTCCAGCATGGCAGACGAGCGGTTGTAGATTTTGTTCGTGTAGGACTTTCTGAACTCCACATCACTCTCTGCGAGCTGACCGGCAACATAGCTTCCCACGTTGACCACGGACTCCATGCCCGGAACAGCTTTCGTGATCTTCGTGATTACGCCGTTCGGAATGAAGATGTCGCCCGGCTCGGCAGTCTCAAATGTGACGATGCTGCCCACAGAAGCAGTGGTCAGGTTTTCTGACAGGACCAGCGTATTGGAGCTGGTTTCATCGACCGCCTCGATCACGATGGTGTCGTTGATGACCGTCACATGGAAGTCCTTATCCGTGATGGCTGTTCCCAGAGCCTCTAGGGCTTCGCTGGTGCTTTGTTTGGGGTCAGGGGTGATGGTGTATAGGTTTCCGTTAAGAGCCACCCCAAGGGCCGTTGTAGCCGCCGGTGAAGCAAGGACGACGGTTGCCTTGTTGAAGGATGCTCTCGTGATCTCTGCGTCTGCGCTGGAAACAAGGTTCGTGGCCGGGCTGGTGTCGGATGCAATCGACGTGCCGACCGGAATAGCCGTACCGTCCACGCCAGTACAGAGGATGCTGTAGTAGGACTTTGCAGCCATTCCTCGCGTGGAGCCGCCGAACTGCGCTGCATAGTCAAGGCTCACTCCGGTAGCGCTGGAAACGTACTCCGAGTGATACAAATCCACGCCAAATTCCCACAGCTCTGCGATTTCATCTGCTTCATTGGTCAGCAGGTGATTCAGCAAAGACTGTGGGTTCTGGCGGGTGTTCACGCCGAGGCGGGCCGACATTCGTTCGTGCATATCATCGAGGATTGCGTCCAGACGTTTCGGGTTAGGCCCCTGCGGTGTTAAGCCATATTTTGCCACGGTATTCTGATCTCCTCTCTGAACCTGTCTTCGTCCGTAGTAAACGAGATTACAACGGACGCACTGCGGTTCTTTTTGTCAATGTCAAACGAAATATCCGTCACATCCTTCACTCCATCAACGCTCATCACGGTTTCCCGGATAAGATGCCGGAGCTTGGACTCATTCGGATTTTTGACCAGCAGGTTCTCGAAGTAAGGGAAGCCCAGCGACGGCATCAGCCTCCACTCTCCGAAAAACCAGAGCAAACGAATACGGACAGCCTGATTGATGCTGTCCGTAGATGATATATCGCCTGCCGCCGAGAGTTCTAAGTCTCCGGTGGCATCGAGCTTCAGGTCTATCACGCTTTTCCCTCCTTTACTGCGGCTTGCCCGTCATGCCGCCGCTGTCTCCTTTGTGGGTGTGGTTTGCAAGGCTGATGCTGCCGTTGGACGCTTTAACATCATCCCGGGCAACAATGCCGCCCTTGACCGTGAGTTTGCCTTCAATGGTAACGCCATCAGGCGATACCGTCAGAACTGTTCCGCCAACTTCGGCCTGCACAGTGCTGGGCGTAATCTTGACGGTGGTGTCGCCCGCTGCAATCGCCACAGCGTCCTCATCGCAGGCGAGCTTCATGGTGCTGTTTCCGCCAGATGTGAGATTCGGAATGGCAATGGCATTGGTCAAGTCGAACTTCAGTTTGGTGTCAGTTTCCTTGCCGTACATCCAGTAATCGAGTGCCTGCTCACTGAAAACCAGCAGGCATCCATCGCCTTTCTTGATGGGCCATGCAATGGTGACGTTTTTGCTCTGCGGGAACATGACCGGGACTCCTGAGATTTCTGGGAAGTCCATCGTACTGCCATCAGGCTTTGTGAACTTTGCCTTCGGTAACACTGTGGCGACACCCTTGTCCGGGTCGTAACTTTTTATCTCGCCCGGCAAGGCCGTGTGCATATCCTCCGTCGCGCTGCGGGCGCTTTTATTGATTTGGTCAACAAACTCCTGCATCATTCTTGCTTCACCTCCAGCAGGCGGGCTGTGCAGCTCCACGAACCTTCCATATTGTCACCCTCAATCCGCACCGAGTAGACCCTGAAATAGCCCTTGACCACTTTGCTGTTCAGGTACACATAATCGTCCAGCCCGATTGCGGCGTTCATCAGATACTCCACGTCCCAGCCGTAGCTGTATCCCTTGTCCTCATTGGAGATTTGGACACGCTCTGGGAGGCCCAGCAGGCCCGTTTCTGCCGAAAGCTCATACACCTCGCGGCTCATCGTATCTCCCGGCTTTTTGACCTGCAAGACGCCGTTGTTGATGCTCCAGACCAGCCCGCTGGTTTCACAGGCTTTCGTCAGTACATTTCTGGCTGGGCCAACGTAGCTGTATCCATTGGGGATGTCCTTGAACTCTGCGTTGTAGGAGAAAGATACCGTCACGCCCATCTGATCTGCGGTGTCCTGAATCAGGGCCTTGCAGTTCACAGCCCCGGAATAACTGACGGAAACGAAGGTGTCGCGGACTTCAATGCGGTTATCCACCAGCTCAATCTCCGTTGACCTGTCTGCTCCGTCAGCCTTTGTCGTGGCAAATGTGACCACGCCGGTGAAGATGAGCGGACGTGTATCGCCATACCCGGCATGTAGTACGACCACGCAGTCGTTTTTGTTCAGCTCTGCAAGGTGTTCGTCGCTCAGATTCCAGATAGTCACTTTGGCCGTATTCTGGCTGTTGGTGTCGGCCTTTTCTACCGAAAACGAAACGTGCAGCGGTCGCTTGCCGCTGCCAATTTCAAACCCGGTCAAGCCTGCCTTGCCCGCCGCCAGCCGGTACTGCCTGTCGAAATTCTTCACGGCATTCTCCCCTTTCGATGGCAACAAAAAAGGCCGCGTTTCCGCAGCCCTGAAGGTTTCCTCTTACTTCGCCTTGCTGAGTTCCTTCTTCAGCAAAACGCATTCCAAAATGATATTGTCCAGACGCTCAATGAGCGCCCCTCCACCTGCTTGCATCGGTTCCCGCTTAAAGGCTTCGGGTTCCGGCTTGAGACTTTGGGGAAGTTCCGTCGGTTCTTGCTGTGCCGGCTTTTTATTCCATGCCGGATACGTTCTGGCGACTTCCTCTCCCATTTCCTGCGTTTTCGGTATCACTTCGTCTTCCAGCCAGCGAATCGCTGCATAGGGCGCAGGTCTGCGGCACAGGAGCTTCACGGCGTTTTCCGCAGAAAAGCAGGTGAAATCACAGCGACCACGCCGCATACCATTGTCCCAAGGAACCTTCCTCAAAACAGATTCAATGCGGTTGACGCCCTGATTGCCGCCGGTGACGGCCTTTCTCGGCTGCTCATAGCCCGCAATCGTTGCCAGATCTGGGCCGCAGAAGAACGGGGTCCCGTCCGGGTCAAAAACGACCCGCAGTTCCTGCCGTTCCGGCGTGGTGAAAATCACGCAGTTGTCACGCATTCCGTTCACCTCCATAGAAGCAGCTCCGCAGCCCTTTGTTGCGGGCATTGAAGATTTCCCGGAGAATCACAACGGCGCGTTCCGCCTGCTCCAGCTTGCCATCTGCAAGGTTGCTGTCCACCATGTCGATAGCGACACCGACATCGCCCATACGGATGACCTCACGCTCAAGGTCCATAGCACTCATATCAGCACACTCCTTTGTCTTGCAAGAAGTCCGCTGGTATGATATAATCGTATCAACGGAACTTCTTCGTATCGTTCCGGGCATGAGATAGGAACCAGCGGTGCTTTGTGAGGGCGAGCCGCTGGTTCTTTTTTGTTTGCCCGGTTCACATCTTCATTCTAACTTACCGTTCTGGTAATGCAATGAAAGTGACCAATGATATGAGCGTTTTGCGAAAGTTTCCCGTTTTGGTCAGTCCGAGGATTGTCCGGCGGACAATCCAACGGATTCTGTGTAAAATCGGCGATTTTGAGCGACATTCATCCCAAAACCTCTGAAAAGCCTCTGATTAAACCCTGACTTTACCAGTAAAAGTATATGGAAATTTGTCTGGAACCTTCTGAGAACGAATTGTCAAACCCGCCATCGAAGATTTGTTCAAAATGAGAATTGATTTTACTGGATGATTTGTTCCAGCATCATGCCGGGACAAACACAAAACGAGCCGTCCCATCGGCAAAATCCTGCCGACCGACGCTCTCCTTTTCGGTCAGGACAGCGAAGATGCCGCTGGGCATATCATCCCGGCCGAACAGCAGATTGAGCGGAAACTGCGGGACCATCTTGACACCGAGCAGCAGTGGCGTTCCGAGTGAATCCATCACTCCGAGCATCCAGTAGCCGCCGGTGTCATTCCATGTGAATCGCAGTTGATACAGCCTGCTTTGGAGGGAAACTTTGACAACGCTGTCGTTCATGTCCGGGACTTCGATGACGAAGTAGTCCACGAACGCCCTCCTTATCCCAGCAAGCCGAAACTGCTGGCAGCGTTATAGAGAACAGAACTCCTGCTGGAGCTGGACGAACCAGACGAAGAACCGCTGGATGAGCTGCTTCCAGCCGTGCTTGCGGCGGTGGTGCTTGCTTTTCCGGCAGCTTTTGCAGTTTTGCCCGACTTGCCGTAGCTGGCCGGGATTTCTGCGGTGGCGGTTTCCGTCACCTCGATCTTCTTGAAGGCTATCGGAATCTCACGGGCGTAGCCGACCTCCACAGACTTCTTGATGTTCATGCTTGTAATCACCATGTTGGAATACACGCAGTCAGTGGTCGTGACTTCGAGAATCTTCTTGGCGAAATACAGGTCCTTCAGCCGACGAACAACGCCCTCCGTTTTTCCGGGGCCGGAGCCTGTACGCTCCCTCCATGTCACCGGCGTATCGGTCACATAGAGCGTCATATTCAGGGTGTCGGCCTTCAGCACGATGGTGTCGCTTACACTGAAGCCCTTTTCGGTCGGGTACTCAGGCACATCCGCTTCATAGCCTTCTTCGGAGTCGATCAGGGCATCAAACTCGATGTCAGCGACGCTGACGGGCTGTTTTGCTCTTGCCATGTACTCTCACCTACTTTGCAAATGCCAGCGCACGGGCCATCTCGCCGGTAGCATCGCCTGCGGCCTTATCCATAGCCTCAGAACTCTTTTGCTGCCCGGCGCGGTCGCCGTTGAACTGGTTGTTGATGTTTACGTTCTGGGTCACAGTGCGTCCACCGGTCGTTCTGCCGGTTGCGCCCCGCCCGGTAGCTTTGGAAACCACATTGGCCTTGGCGATGACCGACATTTCGCCGGTCATGCCTTCCAGTGCATCCTTCACCTTCTTCTTGCCGGAAGTGATGCCCGATGCCATCAGGTCGATCATGTCCGGCATATAGGTGTGGAAGTCGCTCAGGGGGCCATCCTCCGGCTCCGAGAAGCCGAGGAACGACTTGATCTTATCGGCTACGCCTTTTACAGCCTCGCCTACACGACCTACCGCAGACTGGATGCCTGATACGATGCCGTCGATGATGTCGGAGCCCCACTTCAGGGCTTCAGCCGGGAGAGATGTTATCCAGTCGATGGCCGCTTGGATGCCCGTCACAATGGCATCGCGGACGTTGCCAATCGTAGCCTTGATGCCTTCCAGCAGATTGCCTGCTGCCTCACGAATCTTGTCCCAGTTCTTCCACAGCAAAACGCCGATTGCGATTGCAGCGGCGATTGCCAGAATGACCGGGCCGAAGGCGCTGGCAAGAACAGAGATTACCGCACCGACCACCTTGATAACGGTGATGATGCTCTTTACAACAACAAAGGCCAGCTTAATAACGGAAATGACCGCTTTCACAACAGAAATAACGGTTGTAATCACGCCAAAGATAGCCGAGATGCCCTTGACAGCGGCTATGACAGCCACCACGCCCACGGCAATTCTGCCGATGGATTCACCGATGTCTGTCCATTTTTTCTTATCAACCTTCCCGCTCGACAATTCCTTGAAGAACTGAGCGATACCGGGGGCTACCTTGGCTACGGCTTGCTGTATCTCCTCAAACGCCACCACCGCCGCAGTTCGGATGCCCTCAAATATGGGAACAACCACATTACGGATGCCTTCGCCGATGTAGCCGATGGCCTGCTTGATCTTCGTCCATACTCCGACGATGTTCTGGCGCAGCTTTTCGCAGTCTACGCCAGCTCGTTCGAGCATGGTTCCGAGCAGGCTTTTGTCGCCCCGCATGAACGAGATGAAGTCCTCAATCACGAGGGCCAGCAACAGGAAGACCGCAAAAAAGGCCAGCGCCTTTCCGTGGCCCAGTCCTATTGCCCGTGCCAGCTTCGTAAAGCCGGTTATGGCCGCTCCGATTTTCTTGAGGTTCATCGCCACGAGCATGGCCGTGAACGCCGCAGCCAGAACAGACAGCACACGCTGTGAGCCGCCCAGCTTATCCGTAAGGTCGGTGAGCTTCTGGAGCCAGTCACGAATCATCGTCAGACCCTTTGCTCCAATGCCCAGAATCTTCTGATAGGTCGGCAGGAAGAACTGGCCGACTATCGTTTTGATTTCCTTCAGCTTGGCGATGTACCGCTTTTTGGTGCTTTCGTAGCTGTCGAGGCTGCGCTGGCAGTCGCCAATGGCATCCGGGCTTTGCTGGAGAATAGCCTGATAGTTGACCTGCATCTTCGTGAGCTGGTCTAGCTTATCGTAGGTTCCCTTCAGGCCCAGCGTAGCCATCGCCTGTGCTCTGGTGCTGTCGTTCAGGACCGCACCCAGCGTCTTGGCGGCTTCAGACTCACCCATGACAGCCTTCGTCATGGCGTTTACGGACGCTGTTTCGTCCATGTTACCAAACGAGGCAAGGTCGAGGGCCAGCGAGGTCATCTGCTCGGCCATTTCAGCGCCAGCTTGGCGGGTCATGCCAAAGCCGACCAGCAAGTTCTGCTGATCGGCAAGGTAGGTCTTGATGTCGTTTTTGTTGCGGCCAATGGCATCGGAGTATTCCTGCGCCCATTTATCGACTTCATTCCGCATATCGCCGAAGACAACATCGAACTTGTTCTGCATCTCTTCAATGGAGGATGCCACCTCAACGCAGCCATCAATGGCGCTCTTGATGCCCGCGACGGACAGCGTAATACCGACCGCGCCGAGAACTTTGGAGGCCATCGACTTCAGCGACTTGATGCTGCCCTCTACCTTCTGCTCGGAGGCCTGATCGACTTTGTAGCCAAACAGGATACCGATGTCGCGTATGGTCATACCGGTCAGCTCACCTCCTTAGCCATATCCTCTACTCGGCCGGCTTCCACGTCCTGCTCCATGCGGTACAGTGCATAGAGCTTCAGAGCTTCGTCCAGTGTATAGCAGTTCTTCAGCTCCCACATGGATGCCAGCCGGGCCTTGATGAGGATATACATTCTCAGCTCAAGCTCTGTGAAACCGCTGAGGTCGAGGTCGCCGTAGCGCTCCGGGCCTGAGCCATCGTCCTTTCCGCCCACTCGGCGACTTTGCCAAATCGGTCGCCGAGCTTCTTGAAAAAACCGTTGTAGTTGGTGCGGATGACCTCAAACGCCAGAATGAACATATCCTGCACATCGGTGCAGAACACCTCGTTGGCAAGGTCTTCCGTAAGCAGGCGCACCTTTTCGCCCGGCTGCTCCACCGAGATGTTGCTGCCCGCGATCAGCAGGTGCTTCAGGATTTTCTCGACCTTATCGCCATCGAGCGAAGAGAAAGCCCCCGCAATCGCGGGAGCTGCATCTTCTACCTTGATGTCGAGCAGACCGTTACCCTCCTTTTCCGTATCCACGGCAGACAGCATCGGTGCAAGGCCAGATACGAGCGGCAGAACGAGCGCTGCCAGTTCGCCGGTCATATTCGCCGCTTTGAACGCCGGAAGCGGACGGATGTAGAAGATGTTTTCACCCACGGTTACTTCGCGGGTTTCGAGCTGCTTCAGGTTATTCATCGGCGTCCTCCTTACTCGTTCATGGTGGCATCGCCGGTGTCAAGCTCCCACTCACGGTTGTTGGTCTCTTTGCCGCGAGTGACGGGTGCTTTCTTCACGCACCATGCAGCTTCCGTGCTGAACACCAGACCGCCCTTCAGGTCCTTAATCAGAATCGGGAACAGACCGTTGCCGGTGTCGCGGTCGAGATCGACCATGCCGGAGAAGTACGAGTTGCTGTCGCTGGTCTGCAACAGGGTGAGCTTGACCTTGTAGGTGTTGTCCGGCGAAATTGAACGGGCAATTTCGCCGTCACAGCCGGTCTTTTTGGTAATACCGTCGCCGTTCGGCTCAATGCTGATGAAGCTGTCATCTGCATAGCCGGTGACAATGTGCGTACCACAGGTGACGATAACTTCCTTCGGGTTGTAGGTCTTGATCTTGCTGGACATTTACTTTCCCTCCCTTACAGCTTCTCGTAGGTCAGGCAACCCTTGATTTCCACCACATGGATAGCACCAGCAATGCGGGCAGAGAACTTGCAGTCCTTCAGGATACGGGATGCCTTCTGGGCGCTGGTCAGGTCTGCTGCCAGCGGCACAGACGTGGTGTAGCCCGGAATAGCATTACCGTCTGCATCATACTCCGTAGGAGCAATGCCGCCGTACTTCTGGCCGTCCTTCAGGGATGCAAGCATCTGGTTCTCAACAAGGCCGATGCCGTTGTCGGTGTAGGGAATCTTCGGGTTGACGATGAGCAGGTTCACGACACGAACCTGCATATCGTTCTGGAGCCAGTCGCGGAAGCGGATAACATCAATCCACTCACCGCCGCCGGTCTTGCCGCCCTGCGTGATGTTCTTGGATGCCACGGTAATGACGTAGTTGAAATTTGCAGCCTCCAGTTTCTTGATAAACGTGCTGGTCAGCTTTGCAGGAGAAACGGTCGCAAGCGGCATCAGCGCCCACGTTTCCTGACCGGCGTGGTAGTTCATCGCCTTGACGGCCGCAGCTACAGCCATGCCGTACAGGTTCTCAGCCGGGATGTCGTTCTCCAACTGGTCTGCCGTTTCTTTCGGGAAGAACGGGAAGCTGCGCAGATAAAGGCCGGCATCCACAATGGGTTTATCCGGGTCCTTGTCGATGTAGCCGCACAGCTTGTTCTGGGTTTCGGTCCACTGGATGATTTCCTTGACTTTTTCATCTGCCAGACCGACCGGGCAGATGCAGTACCAGCCATTGACGGCCAGCGCGTTCTCCAGAACGGCGCTTACGGTCTGCAATGCAGCGTTTTCGCTCTCTTTGTCCACGATGTCGCCCATAAAGGCAACATAGACCTCGTGGGGTCTGGGAGACTGCGAAAAAGCCACCCGCGCAGCTACGCCAACAGGGTCAGCGCGTTCGCCGGTGGCGATGATGCCCAGCGCCGTCAGCTCCTCCAGACTGTTATACACGCCAACGGCAGGCACATCTTCAGTCGGATTTGCAGGGGCCGGACCCAGAATCAGGATATTGTCGAAGTTGGCATCGTTGGAGATGGGGGACGCCAGCGAAATGTCAACGGTACAAATCCTATCGAGGCTATTGCTCATATATCTTTTTCCTCCTTTACGGGTCGATTATTTATCTCGGCATTCGTGAAATATTCGCCCTCATGGGCAGTCATCTCCGAACTGCCGCCGCCGCTGGGTGTCGGGGTTACCTGCGGCTCAATGTTGATGACATCATCAGCTTGGATGTCATCTTCGCCATCGGAATGCTTCACGCTGTCGATGTCCAGCGTTCCGGTAATGCCGATGGCCGTCATGGTGAAATAAACCGCGATTTCCAGCATTGCCCGGAACTCGTAGTTGGTATCATGCACCAAATCGGTCAAATCCTGAACTGCCGTAGGAACGACAATGGCGATGTCATGCTGGTGACACCACTGCGTTACGAACGGGGAGTTCAGGAAGCTCTCAAAGGCCAGCATATCATCTTCAGCCGTGTTTTCGGCAATGGGGGTGAAGCCCGGTGCCACTTCTTCCTGCCTGCCATGCGTGAACAGATCAATCTGCACAGGAACAGATGCAGGATAAAAGGCTACCGGTGTGCCTTCAATGATTTTGACCGGCGGGTTTCTCGACCGGTTGACGGAGCCGGTGGTCAGCGTGACCAGCGGACTGCCGGGCTTTGCTACAAAGCTCTGCTTGGCATACGTCACGGTTGCTCCAGCAAAGTACGTTTGGGTGAGCTGCACAAGCAGCTTCTTCAGTTCAGAAAGCGTCATACGCAGCAATACCCACCTTTCCCATCTGCTCGGATTTCAGGGCGCGGCATACGGTTGGCCTCTGCTGCTGAAACCTGAACAAACTCGCTGCGGCAGTGACCCACCATCGTGTGGTCCCACCCCAGCGAGCTGACACATTCATACCAGTGTCCTTCCGGGTCCATCCGCCCCTGATAGAAAAGCCAGTCGGCTCTGCGGCCGACAGAGCGGTCTGCGGTATGGAAAACGAGATCACCGAAAGCCTTCATGCGCTTTACGGTGTTCTCACCTTCCGGGAGCGCCTGAAGCTCATCTTTGGAGAGCGGCTGAACATTCAGGGACGTGATGAAGTCTTTATACCCGGAAACCCCATAACCATCGACAATGTTCTCCTCGCCGAAGCGACGCACAACAAATGCTCTGCGAAAAATGCCCAGCCCCATATCAACCACTTCCTTTCTTGCGAATGACGTATTTGACGGACTGCCGCATTCTGCCGGTGTCGATCAGCGGTTTGTCCGATTTCTTCTTGCGGATGGTGGAGGGCGCGTTCGGTTCATAGCTGCCGCTCTCGATTTTCTCTTGAACTAAGCCCACGCCGAATACACCAATTTGCTTCAGGCTTTGCTCGGCCGTTCCGCCAGCAGTAATAGCCTTTAGCTGCTGTGCGCACATGGCATTGATGGGGTCAGCATTCTCATCAACGCTCTTTCGCAGAAATGGCCGGGACGGCGCGGTCGAAGTTCCCAGTTCGTTCCACATAGCTATTTGAGCCATATCAACGCCCCGGTCGTCTGTGACCTTGCCAGCCTGAAATCCAACAAAAACTTCCTTGTCCTGAAGCTCATCAATTTGGCGGAAGAACTTTTCCCCTTCCGGGGTCAGCCGGTCCCACCCGCCAGTCATCGACACTCACCCGCTGAGCGAATCGAGATCACGACCAGCCGCCGCAGCGTCAAATACTCCAGACCATAGGGAGTCAGCGCCAGTTCGGCATCTGCCATCAGGTTGGTTCCCTGATTTACGTTGAAGCTGACAGACGTTTCGCCTTCAGTGTAGCTTCCAACGCGCAGAGCGTCGCCTACGCTTCCGTACTGGTTGTTGCCATAGCCGGCCATTTTCAGGCGATGTGCCGTCAGGAGTGCGATGGCTTGGTCATACAGCTTCCCGAACACCTTCTTGCTGATGAGCGGCGCTGTGAGGTTCAGCCATGCCTCAACGGTCTCATCGTTCAGCGCGTCGAACTCGGTGGCAACCAGCCTGAAAATTCTGACGGCATCTTCCATGACTTATTTCTCCTTCGCAGCAGTGCGGCTCTTGACCTCGGACAGGTTTCCCTGCCTGATGAAGAACTTCACAATTTCGTTGTCATCATAGCCGGTGACTTCCTTGGCTTCACCCGGCAGGATCACGGTAGCGCCGATGCTGATGATTTTGTTTCCGATATTCTTCAGTTTCATATCATGGCTCCTTTACAAAAAGATAGGAGCCGCCGCACAAACGTACGGCAGCTCCACAGGTGAATCAGCAGATGCCAGTAGCAATCAGCATGGACATGGGGTAGTAGATGATAGCGCCTGCGGTGCGGGCCTCGCAGGGAACGACCATCTCCAGACCTTCAGGCTGCACGGGATACTGCATGAAGGACAGCGGGTTCTCGATGGTGAACTTGCGGGGGTCGTTCTTGAACAGCAGCGCAACGCCCTTGCCATCGCTTTCTGCCGCATAGGGGTTGGTATCCACACTGTCGGGGTCCAGCTCCGGGCAGGAGACGATACGGGCAATATCCTTGATATTGTCCTGAACGTACTTCAGCACGGTGGTGGCAGTGCTTTCGATACGACGGTTCTGAATCTCGATATACGCCTCGGAAGGCAGGGCCAGAGTGTCCGGCTTCTCCACCTTCTTGGTGGTGCGGGCGACCTGCTTCAGCATACCGGTGATGTCGGCCAGAATCTCGTCCTCGGTCTTGTCTGCCCACTTGGTAGAACCCTTTGCGCCGGCCGCAGGGACGTACAGCGGCACATCGTTGTCCTTGGACAGAACGCCGCGCAGGCCGGTCTCGGCATCGCCGTTCCACGCGATCTTGTTGTTCAGGTAGTCGATCTGATAGCGGGCGGACTCGGCCTTGCGGGCATCCAGAGACTTACCCGCCATAGCAGAGGCACGCATTTCCTGAATGGAGTAGCCGTAGCTGTCGCCCAGAGACTTGATGATGGCAGTGGTGGGCTTACCCTTCACGTCAGCCCGGGGCAGATCGGTGGCGTAGTTGCTGATAATCTTCGCCATGCCGGTCTTATCGTAGCTGTAGTAGGTGACGGTCTCGGCTCCGGGGTTGATCTCGCTGGAGACCGGGAACAGCTTCAGCGCGGTGAACTCCGGGTACTCCACATCGTAGGACTGGGATTTGACGTAATCCAGCTCACGGGCGAAGAACACGGAGGCATCGCTGGCGTCATCGAAGTTCATCTGCGGGGTTTCGACCAGAGCGGCCGGAATCTTGGAGTGCAGCAGAGCATCGTAGTCGTTCTGGTCGTATCTCATGGATTTCTGGTTAGTGTTCATCTGATTTTGTCCTCCTTCTCTCAGACAGTAGGCTTGGCATCGTCGGTGGATGCAGCATGACCGTCAGCGCCGCTTGCGGCAGGAACGCCGTACAGCTCCACCGGCGCAACGCCATTGCTGGCCGCACCGATGAAGCGACCGGGAATTGCGATGCCGCCCTCCTTTGCGAAGCAGCCTGCTTCATCGCCTTCCACGATCATGTGCAGGGCATCACCATAGGCGGGTGTAGTGCCGGTTGCCAGACGCACCCAGACGCGGCCACGGCGCATAACGCCAACATTCTGGTTGTTCAGGACGTAGAGCTTACCCTCCAAATCCTGCTGGCGGTCGAAGCCGTTGATGACAACGCCCTCGAAGTTATCAGCAGTGCTTGCACTGGTCGGCAGCGCAACGCCGCTGCCCGGAACCTTGCCAGTGACAACGCCGACACCGAAATGCAGCTTGCCGGTCGCCTCTTCGTTGAAACGGGAGTCCACCGGGTAGTGGAACATATCGTAGATGCCGCCCGCAACGCCCTTGCTGGTTGCGTAACTGTAGGTTTTCTGAACACCCATCTTACTTTTCCTCCTTCTTCATTCTGCGGTCGATCATGCGCTGGCGAGCCTCGGAAGCGGAGCCAGTCTGCTTCACAGGGGGCTTGCCATCGCCGTGCATCATCTGGGAACGCTGATAGTTGGTATCCTTGCGCTCCTTCATCTCGGAAACGGCCATGTCGAACGCTGCGTTGACATAGGCAGCGCTCTTGCCATCCAGATGCAGTGTGGGCTTCAGCTTGCCCAGAACGGCCTTCTTGGCATCCTTGACACTCATTGCCTCCAGACCATCCATGTTCAGGCGGTCGCCGACACGGACAACGTACAGCAGCTCACGGAAGTCATTGTCGGAATCTGCGCGGTCTTTCTTATCCTGTGCGGTGTCGCCGCCTTCATTAGCGTTGCCTTCAGCGCCCTCGCCGTCGCCATCGGTCTGAGTGTTGCCGCAGCCGCCCTCAGCGCCGTCAGTGGTCGTGCCAGCGGCCTTCAGAACGTCGATAATGCCCAGCAGAGTGTCGATGTCCTCATCCTGCTGTGCGATCACACCCATTGCGCCGGGCATATCGGCGGGGTCACCTTCAGAATCGCGGCGGTCACGGCGGTCCTTGACCATCTGCACGGCATCAGGCTTATCCTGAGCAGCAGCGGGGTCATTGTCGGCAACGCCCGGTGCAGCGGTCGGCTCTGCGGCAGCGCTGCCATCGGTCGCAGCGCCAGAACGCTCTGCACGGCGTTTCTTGAACGCCTCCACAGCAGCGGCCAGCTCCTCCGGGGTGGGCGCACCGTCGGTTCTCTTGGTGGTTTTTTCCATGTTCAGTTTTTCTCCTTTCATGCAGTCGTGGCCCTGCCCATCAATGTTGAGCCGGGCCTGTTCACCAGCCCTCGCCTTATCGACAAGGGCAAGATGGTTGATTTCGATGTCCCGCTGAATGGCATCATAGGGTTGCCCCTCCCAGACACCGGGCGTTTCGTCCAGACGCAGGTTGTAGCCGCAGGACAGCTCACGCATTTTGTACTTCTTCAGGCTGTCGGTGTCGTGGATGATGATTTCTGCACGGACATCATCGCCGTCCCGGTAGCCCTCCGACAAAATCGTGCCGATGCTCTCCTCTTTCACGTTGTCGGTGTCAACGTAGCCAGCATCATGCGTTACGATGATGGGCTTCCCCTTGTAGGACGCAAGGCTCTTTTCAGCAAAGACTTCTTCAGGCAACCGCAGCTCCCGGCGCTCGGAACCGTCCGGGTTGTGATAAACAAAAATGCCCACCGATGTCACGATGGGGTGGTCTACAAGGTAGCCCTCATCTGTGAAATAGGTGGCATCCAGCGGCAGGCTGTCAAAGCGCTGAACCTTCATATCATTTTCCATGTTGAACAACTCCCCTCTCAGGTCTTACAGGATAGTTTCATCCACGGCCATCGCCCCCTTTCGTGACCGGCAGGTCAACGGTTTTGATGTTGAAGACCGGCAGTGCGCAGCAGCGGCACTGGTAGTCTTTGCCGGGGTGACAGCGCCGCCCGGTCTTTTCATCGACCACCGGCGGGTCATCCCAGCGGAACCGCTTGTGGTTCAGCGCAGCATGGCTTGGGCGGACGCGGCTATCGCCAGAGGTTGACCAGACGTACTCCACCACGCCTGCGTCCTGCTGTTGCTGCTGGGTGATGTCACCGTTCAGCTTGGCGATCTGGTCGCGGGCAAGCAGTTGGGCGTGCCGCCGGTCTACGCTGTACGCCCGCTGAATCTGCTTGACGATGGCCGTCGTGGTTTCGCCGTTCCGATAGCCCTCCAGCACGATCTGGCGCATACGCCCCAGACTTTCCTGCGGGATGGTCTTGATGAGCGCCACGTTATCCTCGACCCAGCGCTCCATCATCGTTCTGTACAGCTCGCCGGTGTAGTAGTCATCCATCAGGTCGATGCCCAGCGTGGACTTGACGGCTTTCTTCCACTCACGGATGCTCAACTTCCGCGTGAGCTTTGCCATAGACTCGATCTTGCTGCGCAGGCCAAACATAGAGGTGCGCCGCTCCAGCTCCACGGTCATCTTGGAGAAAACCGTTTTGACCTTTGCAATCAGGTCTGAAGCGTCATCATGGCGCTGACCAGCTTCACGCTCTGTGCGGGCTGCGTCCCTGATCTCCGGCAGATACTCCTTCAGCAGTTCGTTCAAGATACGGATGTAGGCATTGGTGAGCCGCTGGAACTCGCGTTCCGCCTGCACAGGGTACTTGGATGAATATTTGCATATCAGGTTATCGTGACTGCCGAAGCGGTGGCGGAGCAGGTCTTGTACCATGTGTCCGTGGACGGTATCATTCACTGTTTTCGCCTCCTTTTCTGGTTCCGAACAGCAAAAAAGCGGCGATTTGCACCGCTGCAGTTGAGATTATGGCTTAATGCCCTCTGAGAACTTCTGATGAGTGCCGGGAAACGTCCCAAATGTGCTTGTGGGATAATTTTGTGTCAGAGGGTTGAAAGCCGCTGGATGGCTTTATTTGCGGCAGTTGCAAAAAGTCCCTACCTGATGCTCGGCCCCGCGCCCGCACCGTTGGCAAATTTGAACGAAGTGAAAATTTGACAACAGGTTACGGTTTGGTTGGGTAAGGTACGGTTATAGTCGGACGCTCCGCCGGATTGTCCGGTGGACGTTCCTGCGGATTTTGGCCTGTTTTCGGCCATTTTTGAATATTTATCCAAAAACAGGTGGATATATTCCAAAAACAGCCAATTTCGGGCTTTGCGTTTTCCGACCATTTCGGTGATTGCGGTGGAAAAGCGGTTCTTTTCTGGTTTACAATCACGTTGAGGTCGGTTTACATTTCGGCAAATCAGTCGGTTACGACCAATATGATTGCCGGGCCATTGACCTGAACTGCGGCATCCTCATAAGGCGCAGCCACCGTGGTGTCTACGCCCTCCCTGCACCGCAGTTCATCCACAAGGTCTTTCGTCGGAATCTGGGATAATGTCATGGTTGCTCCCTCCATCATGCCAGTTCCTTGCACAGCAGGCGGAAGGTTTCCCGGCCCTTCGGGGTGATGAGCGTCTGGGTTCCGGCCCAGTCGTTGTGCCGGCCCTTGCCCTCTTTCACCTCGAACAGGCCGTTGTTCTTTGCCGCATACGGCATCAGCTTGTTCTTCTGGTCACGGTAGACGTACTTATGGTCGAGCAGCCAGCCGATGAAGTCCTTCTCCTTGATGCCCAGCTCCTTGGCAGTTTCGCGGAAGTTGGTCAGCAGGTTCCGGGCCACCAGCTCGTCAAAATACTCGGCCTTCGGCTGCATGATCTGGTTCTGCGCCGTCAGCTCCTTGATGCGGGCATCGCGGTCGGTCAGAGTCTTCTGGGCGACCAGCAGCGCCTTTGCCATAAGCTCCTGCGGGGAAAGCTCCTCCTGCCCGGCGATGTAGCCGCCGTTCTTGCGGATGCTGGGCAGCACCACGGCCGTGACCCACTTGCGGAAGGGTTTGGCCTCCGGCTTATCGCTGCGCAGGATGACGTTATACAGGCCGGACTCGCTGATAATGCTCATCATCTGCGAACCGCCAAGGGTGTAAATCTGGCTGACCCCCTTTTCATCGTCATCCAAGCGGTCAGAAACCATGCGGCTGTTGCTGAGGCCCAGCACATCGCACACATCCTTCAGGACGAACCACGGTTCGTCGTTGATGCTCATGGTGCGCACCAGCTTGTTTTCCTCGTACTTGAAAATCGTAACTTTGTTCATAATCTATCTCCGTTCCGTTTTCTGAGATGGGAAATTCGGACAAAGAAAAAGAGCGGTGGTTTCCCATCGCTCTAAAATGTTGATGATATTTTTAATGGTCAGTAAATATGTGTACCTGCAGCGGCCCCCATTTTCTGGTATCCTGTGCGGGCGGCGGGGGGCGGAGAATCCGGCTTTCTGATAATCTTACCAGAGGCTTTCTTCTCGATTGCTTCGGCCCTTTTCATTGTAGGATTTTCCTGCAAGTATTCCAGACCTCTAAGGGTGAGTCGTACACTGGAAACAGACGTGACTGTTTTGCGACCAACGCTCTCCATCGCACACACCACTTCGATGTAATTTTCTCCGGCGAGCATCGCCAACAATGAAAGCCACCTCCGTTCGGAGATGGCCATTGTTTTTGCAGATATGCAATTCATATCAGGTTCATCGTAATCCAGCGCCTTTTCCAGATACCGCAGGATGCGGTAGATGACTCTGAAGTTGTCCATGCTCACTCCACCTGCTTTCCAGCAGCCCATGCCGCGCGGGCTTGGTTCAGGCTCATGCGGTTCTCGCAGTCCTCCTCATCAGGAAACTCCTCCTGATAGCGGTCATGGAACCACTTGCAGACATCGCAGACATCGCCGTCATCGACAAGTTCGGTCTGCCCGCATACCGGGCATTTAACTGCCTTGCTCATCGTCTTCCTCCTTCAGGTCCTTTTCCCTATTGAACTCGTAATACTTCATGGCGACTTCGGGCTGTGCCTCGCCAGTCTTTCGGTTGCACTTGGCTTTCATGTAGGTTTTAAGCGGCCCACCGGGAACACCGGTTGCATACTCTGTCGTTTTGGTGTTGAACCGAACAACTACGCCATCAGGCCGAGCATAACCAATAACATCACCGCCACAAGGCTGCTTCAGAAAGTCGATGCCCTTCTGCTGGTATTCCTCTTTCGTCGCAAAGCCCATCTCAGCCAACCCGTGGCGGGTGGCATGATCTTCAAGCCTTGCAGGAGAAGCAAACCCAGTGCAGGGGACGTTTTCGCCTTCGGGAGATACCGCAGGCCCGCTTTCGGTGGAGCCAGAGCTGCTACCCTCGCCCTCTGCGAACTGCCCGTTTTCATCCCGTGGGTGGTCGGCTTCGTTGAAGTCCATCCTATCTTTCATCTTAGCATTTTGTGCATCCGATGTCAAACCGGGATTTGACGATAAAACGTCGAGCAGCGTGGTGATGCTCTGGGCAAACGGCGGGAACAGACGTTCCGGATTCTGAGTGGACAGCTCGGCCACCTTTTCGGCGGTGATGAACCCCGGAGAGGTCATCTCGCCATCAGCGCACCGGATGCTGCCGTCAAAATCCGTGCAGAGGAACACATGGGACGGGCAGTACGGCGGTTTCAGGTCGCTCAGGAAGGCTACCGGCATGAGGTCTTTCGGCGTGATGCCGAACTCCTCCTGCGTTTCGCGGATGGCTGCATCTTCCGGGGACTCCCCCGCCTCGATATGACCACCCGGTCCACCAACAGAGCCGCCCTTCAGGCGAGTGCCACAGAGAAACCGGCCATCCTGCACAACGAGAACGCCGACACCACGGTCAGTGTCGGCGGCATCGGCATTGGTGGTCGGCGGAGTGGCCGTAGGTGCTACGGTAGCGCTCTGTTCCTCGCCGCCCGGAGCCTGCCCCTGCTCAATATTCTTCTGGGCGGCTTCCACGTCGCTCATGGCGCTCGGCTCAGTTCCCAGCAACGACTGCAACAGATCATCCTCGTCATCCTCGGAGATGATGTCTTCGACATCAAACTCCTCATCGGACGCAAGGCGGCGGCGCACCTCGGTGGGGTCGAGCGCCTGCATATCGACGTATGCCTGCGCAGTCTGGGCTTTGACCAGTGCGGTCTGGGCCTTAGTCTGGTCAACCGTGGCCTGTTCCGTATCACTCAGGCTCCACAGCGGGTTGAACTCCAGCTTATAGTCGGGTTCCTCCGTCACGTCACCAGAGGCGATGCCCGCCCGGAACACAACGTCCAGCAGTGTGCGGAGGTTACGCTTCAGCATCAAGCGCTGAATCTTCTCCACAAAGTTGTAATAGCTCTCGAAGTCACTGTCGCCGGTGGCGTTCATGCCGGCCGGTGAACGGCCAAACAGAATCGTCTGGGGGATGTTCGTCAACGCGGACAGCATATTGCAGGTCGCGTCGATGACATCCTTGACACCGGAAAACTGGAACGTCTTGAAGTCGTACTGCTCTCCCTCGGAGTCAATGGCGATGCTGTTCAGCAGACCACGGGAAGTGTCTACAAGCTGTAGGCGCTTCAGCACTTGGTTCTCGCCGTCATCCGTGGTCAGCAGAGAAGCAAGACCCTTCATGCTGTAGATAGCCTGCACGCTCCGCTCCAGCAGCTTCACGCTGTCGGTGTGGGCTGTTACGGTTTCCCGCAGCGCCCGGCGAATGCGGACGTATTCAGGCATACCCCAAAACAGGTAGGTTGCATTGGAGGTCTGCTCCGGCAGAACGCCGTTGCGGAACACCAGACATCGGCTCTCATGGACCTTGAAGGAACCGTAGATGCTGGAAACATAGTAATATTCCGGCTGTCCGAACTTGGACACCCGGTTCCCAACGCCCTTCCCGCCGTAGTCCTGCTGGTACAGGCTGGCGTAGTCAGGCTGCACGATGGAGCGCTCATAGACGCGCAGCTCATCAATGCTGCGGATATGTTCCCAGTCAACAGGCTCTTCCAGCCCGCGCCCATCGTCGATCAGCATGACGATAAGAGCGCCGCCGTAGAGTCGCGCCCACTTGATGGCGGTGGCGGCCTTCTCCTCCCATTCGAGATCATCCAGAGCATCTTCCACAAAGGCATTCACCTCATCGCTTTTCAGGTTCAGGTCGAAGCCATGTTTCAGCGCTTCCTCGGCAGGCGTATCAATGATTTTGGAGAACAGACCGTTTCCCTCATACAGCCCAGTGAGCTGCATATCAGGAATGACCGGCTCCCGCTCAAACTTGTACGCCTCGGAGTTATCCTGCTTGGTTCCGTACTTGTTCAGGAGGTTCACATAGCCATCCTCACGATGCGGACGCACAGCGCCGTTCTTTCGCCGCAGGATTTCGCGTCCCCGCTCATTTAAGCGCCGACGTTCGGCCTCATCTTCAGGTATGTGCATTGCGCTCCCTCCTTCCTGTTAAAACTCAATGCGTCCATCGGCCTCATTCCAGATACCGCTGGACACGACAACATCTGTCAGGGTGTTAAAGGTGACGTAGTACGGATTGCCGGTAACATCGGCGCTGAGAATCAGCTCCAGCAGCTTCACGCGGGCCAGCAGATCATTGATGTTGGACTCATGACCGTTGAGCAGTTCCTTCAGCATCGTCCAGAACAGCAAAAGGTTCCCGCTTCCCAGATACTTTTCGGCAGGCGAGATCATGCTGCTGTAGATGCTCTTGATGATGCTATCATCAGCCTTTTCCACTGTTTTCTGCTGAACATAGCCTGTGAGATCGACCTCGGCAGAGCCAACGATCTCAAAGATGCCGTGGATGAGCTTGTACGCTCTGTACTGCTTCCCAGCTTCACTGTTGTTCTTACGAAGGAAATAAATGGTGTCAGCGTTGGCCTCACTGGGCGCAGGGAGAGCATCGACAGGGACGGCTTTCAGATGCCCGGCCCCGTTGACCTTTTCCTGAACTTCATCCGCCGTAGCATAGCCGGAGTCGTTCTCCAGCGCAGAGGTCTTGGTCGGAACCTCGATGTTCACGACTTTGTTGTCAGGAGGGATAGCCTGCCCATTCCTCTGGATGCTAACGATGACGTTTTCTTCCGCATTGGCAGGAGCATGAGCCGACTGTACATGATCTTCGCAGGTTTTCAGGGAATCGTTGATGTCCTTGATGATGTCTTCCATCGCAGAAGACAACGCTGCAATCTGTTCTGCCGTGTAACCCTTTGCCTTCAGAGAAGCAAGCCTAAGCGCTTCAAGCGTGTTGAGTTTGTCGCTCATGTTCGCTTTCCTTTCCAAAAACAACAGCGGCAGGAGTCCATTCCCCTGCCGCTGCATTCTTACTTATGGGTTATCAGGCGGTTGCGCCAAAGACCTCGGCCAGCATCTCAGTGACCTCAGCGTCGGTGGCGATGGTAACGACCGCGGTCTCCACGCCATTGATCTTAATATTGCCTTCGGTGGTGCCGGCCTCGACCTTGGTAGCGCCCTCAGCAATACCTTCAACCTTGGTGGAGGTGGCGTCCCACTTTTCCTTATCGCCGGTAGCGATCTTGTCCAGCTCGGCCGCATTGGCGTGAGAGTGCTTCTTGCTGACGGCATCCTTGATGTTGGCGTTGGTCTGGTCGTAGGTGTCCAGCAGTGCCTTGTTAGCGTGCTCATGGGCCTTGTTCAGGGCGGTCTGCACCTCGGTCTCCAGCTTTGCCTTAGTGATTGCGCCGTCGGTGATAGATGCGGTGACCTTATGAGTCTGCTCATCAATGGCGATGACAACCATATCACCCGCAGCAGAGCCGGAGGTAACGTACTCGATCAGGCCGCCGACATCAATGTACAGGGTGTCGTTGGTGGCATTTGCCAGAACCAGCTTGATATAAGTGCCTTTGGGCTGGCCGGTGGGGTTGGTCACAACAGAGCCAGACTTAACCACCATATCCTTCGGAATGTTGATAGCCGCGCCAACGGCAACGCCATCCTTCATGAGCTGGTAGACAGCAGCATAGTCGCCGGACTTCTCAGACTTCTCCACAGTGTAGCCGGGAACCTTGATGTCCACAGCCTTATCCTCGATGTTCTGCACCACGCCGTTGACCTTAATGGTCTCCAGCACGTTGGCCTGTGCGCCAGCATCTTCCAGAGCCTTAACACGAGTAGCAACAGCGTCGCTCTCGGCCTTAGCTTTCTGTGCGAGCTGCTTCAGGTGCTTCAGGCGGGCCAGCTTTTCCTCATTGTATGCCATATCGTTATTCCTCCATATCTTTATCAGGCGTTATCGGTGGAAAATACTTCACTCAGCATTTCGCTCACCTCAGAATCGGTTGCGATGTCAACCGCCGCAGCGCCCAGCGGGGCGAGATCACCGGCGGCGTTCTGGATGGTGTACGAGGTGGCAACCCCGTCCACGACCACGGAGAGGACCTGACCGATGTAGGCGGTCGGGTTCGTCTTCGCATAGTTCTGCGCGTCAGCCATAGACGGCCACACGCAGGTAGGGTCAAGAGAAAAAGCATCCTGACGCTTCATGCTCAGGGGGAACTCCATGTTGGAGTATGCCTTTGCGGTATTGTTCACAGCCATGTTCAGTTCCTCCCCTCTTAGCCCAGCGTTACCTTGAGGACTGCGGCGTTGCCATAAGCAACGGCAGGCTCAAAGACCCAGACGTTATAGTCCTTCGCGGTATAGCCATTTGCGCCCTCAACAGGGACGGTGGACTTCACAAAGGTGCTGGTGACATCTGCGTTCATGGCGGTTTCATTGATGACCTTGGTGACGCCCTTTGCGGTAGCAATGCAGGCGATGACGACACGCTGCGTACCGGCAGGAACATTCAGGGTCAGCGTACCGGCGGCGTATGCCTTGCCGGTTTTACCCAGTGCGCGGATGGCCGCACTGTCCAGAGCAGGCTTGCCGGTAGACGTGCCATAAAACACATTACGGAACGGGGTGTAGGCTCCGGTGTCCTTGGTCTTAGTGCCGGCCGCAATGGCTACGACAGGGCTGGATGCCGCGCCGAGGTTGTCCTTTGCGGTCACACCTGCGCCGTGGGTGGCGGTGACGCGGTACTTCAGGCTGGACACGGCGCCACCTGCATCGCCGATGATGAAGCCCGCGCCGCCGTTGTTATCAGAGCCAGCGGTCAGGGATGCAGCGGCCACAGACACGATCTGCGCAGTGGCCGCATTGGTAATGCGCTCGACCTTCCAGTTGGTAGCGGTAACGCCGGTGGCCGGGCCGTACTGATAGGAGCCTGCATTCAGGGATGCAGCAGAGTAGGCCGCAGAAGCTACCTTAGTGCCGGCCTCAACAGCACCAGCACCGGTCAGCGTGAACGTGCCGATGGACGGCTGGGCGGTGATGCTGGGCTGGAGCCGCTTGCTGAAAATCTCGGTCAGGGCATCCATGACGCTCTTGCCTTTGGTGGAGAAAGTGGCCGTGCCGTTCTGGCTCTTGGTCAGGTTGCCGACCTGCGTATAGCCACCGGCCAACGTGATGTTCTCGCGCAGGATGACCTTATCGGCATCGACATTGCCGGTCATCGCCACCCACGCCTTGCCGTCGTAGAAGTAGGCGGACTTCTCGTAGGTAGAGTTGCCAACGGTGGTCGTGACCACGAAGACATCGCCCTTCTTGACGGCCACGTCGGTGTGCGCCTTGAAATACGCGGCGATAACCGAATCATCGGATGCAGACAGGTCTTCCTTCGTGCCTGCATACACCGTGCCGCCAATGCCGCCAGAAACGGCATTCAGCTGTTCGATGGTCGCGTAGTTGCTCAGGTCAACGGTGGTATCATCCAGACGGACGACTTCCTCACCGACCTTAGCGTAAATGTCGTAGTACCCGGTGGCAGCATTCATCACCAGATACAGCACATTATCCTGCGCCTCATCGTTGGAAGGAACCTTCTCAACTTTCTCGAAGCGTGCATGAGCAGACTTTGCAATGGCGGTGGAGATGGCACTGTTGATTGCCTCGGTCGTCATACTGTCTGCTGCATCCATCTTTCCGTCAATAACGGACTTCAGAGCAGCCGAGAGGTCAGCTTCCGAGATTTCGCTCTTTTTGGCGAGGGAACCAAGTTCGGATGCCAGCGTGTACTTCGCCAGCTCCTGCTTGACTCTCTCCGCCTGCACCTGTAACTGAGCGAGGGTTACAAGTTTGCTTGCGGATACGGGCATTTGCATACCTCCAAAATTTATTTCACAGCAGCTTCCATGCCGCTATGACAAGTTAAGGCCCTCTTTCGAGGGCGAGAGGACATCAGCCAAATACTTTGTTGAGCATATCGGCTACGTCCTTATCGGTGGCAATATCGTCCTCGCTGACGTTCTTGTCATTGGAGTCCGAGCCACCGGGGTCTGGTTTGGGAGCTTCCGGTTTGCCGAACACAGTGTCCAGCATATCTTCGACTTCTTCGTCCTTTGCGACTTTCCCGTCGGCGACCTGACCTTGTGCCAAATATCGCAGCAGGTCACAATCGCCGCCATCGCCGCACTTCTGAACGGTGATAGCCTGCATGATGTCCCACTTCTGCGTAGTTTTCTTCCGACCGTCCAGCCCGAAACCGACCACGGAAACGTAGAGCTTGCCGGGCTTCAGCACATCCTTCGGGATGTAGAACGCCTCATCGGCAAACTGCACCGGGACGGGCTTGGGACAAGCGCTGCTCGTGAAGACGACGATCTTGTCCAGTTCATCCCACGAGCTGTCAAATTTGAACGCAGCCTGCACAATGTCTACGCTGCCTGCGACAAGCTGGCCTTTCAGGTCATGGGTGATTTTCTGGTCATTGACCGAGAAAATAATCAGCATTGCATTCACCTCTTTTCTTACGTTATCAGCGAACGAATATCAAACGTGTTGTCGTTGTAGTAGGCGTTCGCCTGCGAATAGCAGTCAACTTGGTCATCGTGCGCACCGCTTGGGAACGCGGCCATTTCTTCCACAAAGTCCATCACCCACGGGCAGGCAGATGCCGCTGGGATGTAGACGTTCCCAGCTTCAGCCACAGCGGTGGTCGCATGGGCGCGGACCACCTTGCCGCCAAACGGCTCCACCGGGATGATTCCGGGGATTTCTTTCTTCAGAACGTCGATGACCGCCGTGCCGTTGGCCTTGTCCTCGACCAGCTTTCTTGTGGTCTGGGGCCACTTGGAGGAAAGCCCGCGCATGGCATCCAGCGTTTCCGTGAAGCTCATGCGGCCACGCACCTGATCGAGCAGATAGCGGTCTGCGCCTTTCCTTGCCCAGACCTGTCCAACAACGAAGTCTGAACCGTCCTTGTCCTTGAAGGTGCAGTCCCACGACTGGATGAAGTCATGCAGGCCGGACGGCAGCGCCGCCCAGCGTTTCCACCACTCTCTCTTGAACATACCGCCGGAGCTTGGTGTGGGGGTCTGCATATACAGAGAAGACCATGCGTATGTACCGACGGTCTCTTTCTGTTGTGCAGCCCATGCTTCGTCGTAGCCGCCCGCAGGCCACAGCGCCTCGCCTAGCTCACGGCCCAGAGGGTCGGTAGCCGGGTCTTCACAAACGGCCGGGAGCGAGATAATGTCCCAGTCCTCAACCTTGCCGTACTCCGGGTTCAGGAGCCGGGCGGCAAGGTCGTCTTCGTGCCAGCGGGTAAGGATGATGATAACAGCGCCGCCTGCGTGCAGTCGGGTACTCACCGTAGACTGGTACTCGTCCCACAGCTTATCGCGGTAGGTGGCAGATTCAGCCTCGGCGCGGTTCTTGATGGGGTCATCGACGATAAGCAGGTCTGCGCCATAGCCGGTGATGGAGCCGCCGATACCAACGGAGATCATGCCGCCCATGCCGTTGTCGAGGTTCCAGTTCGTTTTGGTGGCCTGCACTTGGGAGATGGTATGCCCAAACAGCGCAGGACCGAACTCCTCGACCTTATCGCGGTTCCGCTTGCCAAATTGTTGAGCAAGGTCGCCGCTGTAGCTGATCTCGATGACCCGCTTTTCAGGGTTCTTGCCCAGATAGAACGAGGGGAAGGTTTCGGTCACGGTCATGGACTTGCCGTGGCGCGGCGGCATGAATATCATCAGCCGCTTGGTCTTTCCCTCCATGATGCTTTCCAGCTTCTCACACACGAGGTCAAGGTGTCTGGCTCTTTTCCACCTGCCCATGTGGACGTACTGGACATAATCGGCGTAGTGCCGTTTCGCCAGCGCAATCCGGGCATTGGAGCCGAGGTACTTGCGCTTGGCAGGCGAAACATTATTCTGCGTCGCCATCAAGGCCCTCGTCCATTTGAGCCAGACGGCGGAGTTCATCATCCGTCAGGTTATCGAACGGGGATGTCTGAACAGCTCCGTCAAGCGTAACCTTCTGGGTCTGGGAGAACTCATCCCGGCATCGGTTGTTGAGCCAGTACATCTGCGCCATCGTATCGGGGACGGCTTTCTTAGTGAGCGTTCGGACCCGCACCGGCTTCTGTTCGCCCGTCCGGGGGTCTACGTCGATGACGCTTTCCTTTTCCTGATACTCGAAGCCTACGGCACGTTCATACAGCGACCGCTTCACCTTTGCATCGGCGACTTCCTTCCCGTGCTGGCAGGCTTCATTGAACGACGGGTACGTCTGCCGCCAGCGGATGATGGTCCTACGCGAAACATGGAAGGCATCAGCAATGTCCTGATCTGTTGCACCCTTGATAGCAAGCGACCATGCCCAGTCATCGTGGTACGCCGGATTGTACTTTAGAGGCGTAGGCATTTGCTATCACCTACTTCCCTGCCAGATAATCCGCAGCCCAGTATTCAAGGGCCTGCCACTTGTTCTTCGGGCCGATCTCGCCCTCCTTGACCATCTTGTCAAGAGCCTGTGCGATGGTGTCGGCGGCTTCCTTCGGGATAGCCGGGGAACCAAACAGGTTCGGGAGCTGCACCCACTCCTGACTCTCGTCGAAGTGCAGGTCCTCGAACAGGGATTCCGTGGCCTTAATCATCGCATGGATGGCAGCGCCGGTGTTCTTGACATTGGCGAACTGCTGATACTTCGTGATAGTTTCGATGAACTCCTCATGCTGGTCAATATCTGCAACGCCAAGCATATCGGGGCTGAGGGGCCCCAGAACCTTCACAAGCTGGTCCAGATCACGGAGCTGGTGCGGCAGGAAGGTGAATGTGACGTTCTTCCAGTCGAACTCCACCTTCGGGGACAGCAGCTTCTCAAGCTCGGCCATAGGCTCGCCGATGATGTCCTTGCCGATGTAGCTTTCCAGCATATCATCAACATCGTCGATCATCTTGGCGATTTCCTTCAGGGTGGACTGGTCATCAAAGCCGCTGATGGCGTTGTGCGCCAACTGCTTTGCGGCCACCTGAGAGCGCCGCAGGCCGGTGGTGTCCAGAATGACAAAAAGCTCCGTCAGCACACCGCTGTCCTTTGCAGAACGGATGCGGTGGTGGCCGGAGATAATCTCGATTTTGCCGTCGATGAGTGCGCAGAACGGGAGGCTTTCAAGCTGGCCCCGCTTCTTGATGTTGTCGGTGAGCTGCTTCTGCATCTCGGTCTTCATAATGCGAGCGTTGATGTCCTGCTCGCGGAAGTCGGTCAGCTTTACTTTGGCAATGACCAGACCGGAACCCATGTCGGCGACCGTTTCATACTTTACGGCTGCGCTGCTGACTTGGTTTTCTCGCGCTGTTTCTGCCATCGTTCTTCCCTCCCTAACCATTCATTCAATGCCTGTTTGGCGTTTCTATCGTACAAGGGCGACTCGTATGTGAGCCGGTAGCCCATCTTCTTATCCGGGACTTTCTTGGTCAACTCCATCAGTCCCCGCATTTCCTTGGCCTCCGGGTATTTGGTCATCTGCACCGTCTTGAGGGACTTGGCCTTTTCCTTCTCCAAATCCGTGCAGATATTCATAATCAGCGGCCTGTTCTGTGCAAGCATGGTCAGAAGCCGCCCCAGCCGGTAGGTCTTATGGGGAACGGTCATGCCGTACATGAGGAACACAGCATCAGAAACCTGCGTGCCGAAGGCTCCCATCGTGAGCGCTGACTTGTCCAGCCCGAACACGCCTGCCAGTTTTCCGTCGATGAGGACGGCCATGTTGATAGGCGCAGACGAACCGACAAAGTTGTGCGTCCAGAGCTTTCTGTAATACTGGGCGGCGGTGCGCTCGATCTGGGTAATCTGAATCTTGCTCTTGCGGGTGATTTCATAATCACGCGGCAGGATGCTGCAATCCAGCGGCTCCAGCTTGCCCTCGTTCGGGCGGGTAATCATTTTACCCTCGGCAAGCATGGTCGCCTCATCCGGGCGGTTGGTGGTCAGGTACACGTTGATGCCGTCGCGGACACCATACCGGGCAAAGACGGGATGCCCAGCAGTGAGGCCCGGGGCGTTTTCCTCATAGCACATCAGCAGGCACTTGGCATCCTTCATCTTGTCGTACAGATCGTTCAGCCCGGTCTTGGGGTCAAAGATGCCGTACTCAGGTTCTTTCCACGTCATGCGCCCGCCGGTGTCGTACCACTTCTCGAATCCAGCGGCATAGGTGGGCGGATTGGCAACCACAAGGCAGTGGGGGTCATCATAGCACGTTTCAAGGTGCTTCCACATATCCAGCGGGCGGTAGCTCATCCCATGCAAGGACTGCTTGGCCCTGTCGAGCTGTGCGCGGATTTCCGCCAGATGCTCCTCCTTGCGGTATTCCAGATCGCGCATGATGCCGTAGAAGTATTCCTTCCCGGCGTTCTTCACAGTCCGCAGGTACAACTGCGCATAGAGCGCAACCGCAGGGTCAAGCAGCTCCTCATTCGTGAAGCCGTCCGCTCTGATTTCCAGCTCCTCAAGGGACTTGCCCGTGATGGCATATCCCATGATGGAGGTGAACATCGAAACGTCGCTGGCCTCAATCTCGCTGGGCTTGTACCCACACTGCGCCGCGATGTGCGACATGGCGAAAGCGCCGGCGCACGGCTCAACGAACCGGGTGTACCCCTGCTTGCGGGCGTTTTCAATCAGTGGCTTCAGGAACTTCTGCTCCTGAGCAACCAGAGTTCCGAGGAAGAACGCTCCGGGGTTCTGGAACTTTGCCATTCATATCACCGACCTTTCTTTCAAAATTGCCCCTCTGGTTTCGACTGGAGCAGTTGCTTTCCAGAGGGTGGGTTGTTTCCAAAGACGTGAACGTCTGGAAAGCCCTTGTTCGTAGGCATAAAAAATGGGAGCCATGCTGTTTCCAACATGACTCCCTATGGTTGGTCCGCCGAGCAGGGATTGAACCGTGCGACCCCCTGATTAAGAGTCAGGTGCTCTACTTTCTGAGCTATCGGCGGGTATTACCACATTTTCATCTGGACTGCATCAGGCTCAACCGCTTTCTGCGGTTCAGGCTGTTTCGCCCACTTGTTTGGTGACGGGTCAGGCAACTCCTCGATCATTTCTCCTGTTCTCTGGAGCCACCATTCTGCGAACACCAGTCTATGACACCACTCTCCGGGTTTTCGGACATCTTCGTAGCAACAAAGCACCACGGGCTTGCCTATGTCCTCATAATGCTGGAGAATCTGAGCAATCCGCGCCGTCCCTACTCTGTCCATGTGCTGGAAGTAGGGCGGCGTGAACCGCTCCCGGTTGTATTCGTTGAACAGATAACCCGGCGGCGCAATCTCCATGATGTTGCCTGCAAGCGTATACCGAAGGGGGAACTTAGGCGCCCCCCGTGTTATCCCAACGACTGTGTAGTTCCCGGTCTTGAGTTCCGGGTTACTGTACCGGCTGGTGTAAATCATGTGCCTCGCTCCTTCCGTACAAGCCCACAAGAATCTTCACGCCCTCAGCTATCTTCTCATCGAGATCATAGCCGAGCTGCTTGTAGAATCTTCCGTGGACCATGCACTCATACGCTCTTGTCATCGTGGAGGACTGTTCCTTCGTGATGCCGAGCCTGAAGTCCTTTGCAATCCGCAAAGCCCCTTTGAAGTCGCCGTCTGCAACCAGACGTCTAACTTTATCGGATTTTCGTTCCATCTGTCGCACCTCCTGACCTTTTCGGTAAGATTTTGGGCCTATCTTCATTCTAACCCTTTACCCACCGGAGTCAATCGGTTTTGCATTCGGAGCGAAAAATTTTGGCTTTACAGCTTGATACGAGGCCGGATGTGCCACTCGCGGTTTTTCCGGGGTGACACATCGGTTCACGCTTCGTATCTTACCACAGTGGTAATTGCACTGCAATAGCAACTTTTTTGCAACTTTGCCCAAATTTTAGTCCAACCATCCAAAAATCAGGGCACTCAACTTGGAAATACCAGCCTTCTGGTCGCGGAACACGGTTGACAAATCGACGTGTTCTTCATCGGCGATCTGCTGCTGAGTCTTGGGTTCAGGGGCAATGTAGAGGTCGTAAATCGTCCGATACCGACGCATTTCCTCCGCGCGCTTGGAATGCTCACAGCGGAACTTGTAGTATTCCAGCATACGGTCGATGTGCTGCACGATGATGCGGGTGTGGGCAGCACTCTCCTGAATGCTCCTCACCACCGGGACCCTCACCCTGCCGTCGCTCTGACTCATCAGCTCCTCCATCAACTCCTCGAAGTCATCATCCTCGGAGAGCTGGCTGGCTTCATACACGGCACTCTTACTATGCTCTACAAAGCAGTGGTAGTTCTGAAGCAGCAGCTTGGTGTTATGCAGGCGCTTATCCTTGACGGCCTTTCGGTTCCGCTCCGCTTCGTGCTGGAACTTTTCAATGGCTGTTTCCGATGCCACCCGTACGATCTCCTGCATCATTTCCGGGGGAATGGTGACGTTCTTGTCTTCCTGTGCCATGTCTAAACCTCCCATCATGGGCTTCGCCCCCTTCCCCGCCCACGGGGAAAGAGGCTTGCCCTGTTTCTTACAGCGTGTTATACGTTCTGCGCAGGAGTCCCGCTTTGTGGGTGCTCTCCCATGTGAAATTTCCGCCCACCACGTTTCCGAAGTGGCCGTAGGCGGATGTCTGTTCATAGATGGGCAGGCGCAGGTTCAGGGCATCAACTATTCCCAGCGGGGTCAGTTCAAAGCAGCGATCTACTGCATTGCAGAGCTTTTCCTCATCCACATTGGCCCCGAACGTGTCGATGCGCAGGGATACCGGGAGCGCCATGCCGATTGCATAGGCCAACTGAACCTGACACTTGTCGCACAGACCCGATGCCACGACGTTCTTTGCAATATGCCGGGCCATGTATGCTGCACTGCGGTCAACCTTTGTGGGGTCTTTGCCAGAGAACGCCCCGCCGCCGTGGGGAGCATAACCGCCATAGGTGTCCACGATGATCTTCCGCCCGGTCAAGCCGGTGTCTGCCGCAGGGCCACCCTGCACAAAACGCCCGGTAGGATTGATGTACAGGTCGTAGGTGTCGATGTCGAGCCACGGGAGGTGCTGACGGGCTTCCTGCAAAACAGGCGTGATGACATTTTCCACCAGCGGGTGCATCAGCAGAGGGAGACTCCCGTCCGTGTGCTGAGTGGAGATGACGATGGTGTCGATACGCTGGGGCTTCCCATCCCCCTCATATTCCACCGTTACCTGCGTTTTGCCATCCGGCAGGATAAAGGGGATGGTTCCATCCTTGCGGGTCTGGGAGAGCTTGTAGGCCATCTTGTGCGCAAGCATGATGGGCAGGGGCATCAGCTCCGGGGTTTCGTTGCAGGCATAGCCGAACATCATGCCCTGATCGCCTGCGCCGCCCACCGTGTCGCTGGTTCCCATTGCAATATCGGGGGACTGCTTGTGGATGAACGTCATGACCTTGCAGGTATCGGCATCAAAGCCAGATGCCCCACCGGTGTAGCCGATGTCGCGCAGGACCCGCCGGGCAATGCCCTCAATATCCACATCGACCTTGCTCGTGATCTCGCCTGCAATGAACACCGTGTCGGTGGTGCAGCAGGTCTCACAGGCCACCCGACCCTCCGAGTCCTTCGCCAGCACTGCATCCAGCACTGCATCAGAGATACGGTCGCACACCTTGTCGGGATGTCCCTCGGTCACAGACTCAGACGTAAACAGCTTTCTCATGCCTTTTCCTCCTCAGCATTCTTCTTGTCTTCCTGTTCGTGGCGACATACAGCAGCAGCCGCCTGCAAGAGCCTCATCAACTCATCCAGACGGACGCTCACCATAACGGGCTTTTCCCCGTGGACAGAGAACGAGACCGTTCCCCGCGTATAGCTGGCAAGCATATTGCATTCTGCCGTACCCATGCTTTCGATGCCAGCCGGTTTGCCATCGACCGCCGCAAAGGTGGTCACGGCTGCGTTCACCGTCATCTGCACCCCGTCAGGGATGCCGGACACCTGTGCAGGGACCTTTACGACGTGGCCCATAAGGGGATTCTTATTTTCTTCCATGTGTTCTCCTTTCTCAGAACGGGATGTCATCATCATCGGGCAGCGGGCGGAAATCATCGTTCGTGGGTTCCGGCGCTGCCTGCGGGGTGGAGCCGCTATCTTTCTTGGACTCGCCGAAGAAGACCTGATCGCAGCGAACCTCCGTCCGCTTGCGCTTCACCCCGTTTTTCTCGTAGGTGCGTGTGGTAAGAACACCGCTTGCCTCGATACGCTTTCCCTGCTTGAAATACCGGGCGACAAACTCAGCTTTCTTTTCCCACGCCACGCAGTCGATAAAGTCCGTCTGGTCCTTAACGCCGGGCCGGTCAACCGCAACCGTGAACTCCACCACGGGCTTTCCGTTGGGAGTGGTGCGCAGTTCGGGGTCGCGTGTCAAGCGGCCGCTGATGGCAATAATGTTCATAGGGTAGCTCCTTTCATCATCGTAGTAGTCGAGTTCCAGATAGTTCTTCCCGAATGCCGCCCGGAAGTCTGCGACGCTGGCTTTGTGGGCCATCATGTACTTGATCTGCCAGAACTGCTTCAGGGCATCGGAGGTTTTCCTGCACTGGTGCGCCGCATACCGGCCGTTCCGATGGCAGCTCTCGCCGCACAGGCCCACCTTCAGGCCATACTTTTCGGACTTGTCCCGGAACGGCCCCGGGTAGACGTGGTGCTCTTCCAGCCAGCCGGTCTTTCCGCACAGAAAACAGGTTCCGTACCTCATTCGGCATCACCCTTCTGGACGTTGGGGTTTTCCACATCCAGCAGGATGCCACCGCATTCCAGACACTCTACCACGATCTTCTCCGGCTCCTCATGGTCGCCGACCTGAACCGTGCCGAAGCCGTTGCAGGCGATCTCCTCTGCCAGATGAGGCTCCAGAATGCTGTCATCCACATGGCGGGGGTCTTCTGCGAGGTAGGCAGAACCGAGGGCGATGATGCCGTCTGCGGTCTCCGCATAGCAATGGCCTGCACTCCGGCTCACCGTCATCCGCTCTCCCACAAGGACTTTGAGGATGCCCCACTGGTCCTTGATGCCGCACTTATCGGGGTTGCGCAGGATGTAGCCCTTGTCATCGCTGATGACCGTGTAGTCAACATCCACGATGCCTTCCGGGAGCTGGGGCGGTTCCTGCTCCACAGGGGACGCAGCATTCTGGCGGCTCTTGGCCGTGTCGAAAAGCGAGGTCTGCCCATCGTCGATGTCCTTCATCACATACTCCATCAGCTCCTCATCCCACACCAGCTTGCGGTTGCCGGAGAGGTTGCCGGTCGTTTTGTCCTTGACCTTGATTTCGGTGCTGATCTCGTGGCTGAAGCTGGGCTTCATCACCTGCACGGTGTCCCCCTCCCGCGTTGCATCGAAGTTCCGTTCCGGAGCCGGGGTCAGTGCCACGCTGATTTTGCAGTTGATGGAGGCGCTGTCGCTCTGGAGCCTGTCCATCTTCTGAAGCAAGCGCTGGAGGGCGCTGTCGAAGTCCATCTTGAAGGCGTTGAAGGTGTCCGTGCTCAGGGACAGCACATACGTTTTGTCGCTCATAGTCTTTCTCCTTTACTGTTCATACGGTATATCTGAGATTTCAACGATAACACGCGGGGTGTCGGAGTAGAACTTCCGAACCAGTGCGTCTACGATCTGGGCATCATCGCGGTAGGCAATGCCGTTCAGGGCATCGCAGATGACTTTGCCGATGTTGTCGAAATCAGGCTTTCGTGTCGGGCGTATCAGGCGGTCGATCATGGCAAGGTGTTTTTTCTGGCTGGCCGACCTCGGGACGGAGAGGAACGCAAAAATCCTCACGCTCAACATGGCGTCATCAGCAAACCGAACCCCGGATTGGATTCTGTACTCGGTCTTTACGAGGTTTTCGTACAGAACCGTGTTTTCCGGGGTTCTGGCTGTCACATGGCCGCATACGGTTGAGAATTTCGGGCGTTCCTTACCTCGCGGCTCCCCGTAGATGCAGAATTGCGTCCTCATTCCCCTGCCGCCTGCTTCGGCTTGTCGTTCGGAGTGTACTCCAGATAGTATTCGTAGCTTTTCTTGCCCTGCCGGAGCTGCTTGCCCTGCCGGACGGTGTAGTCGTTCTTTACGAGGATGGCAGCTACCGTAAGCCGGTCCTCAACGCTTGCGATGATAACTTTATCCATCGTTGCCCTCCAAAAAGTTCTTCATCTCGTCAAATCTGCGGGCCGCTTCCGCCTTTCTCCACGACCGACCTGTGAACTGCATCGGGTAGCACATTTCAAAGATACGGTCATAGATGCGGGTGTAGCGGATGTCCGCAGATTCTTTCATTTCGGTCATGCTCAGATTCGTGGTGAGGATGATGGGGAGTTTGGCTCTGTACCGGCTATCCACAATGTCGTAGACCTTTTCCAGCGCAAAGTCTGTACTGCGTTCAGCGCCGAGATCATCAATGATGAGCAGCTTTGCCCTGTTCAGCCGGGCAATCAGGGCGCTGTCATCCTCACTGAAGCCCTGCATGGTTTCCAGCAGCTTCACAAACGAGGTCATCACCACCGGGACCCGCAGGCTCAGGAGATGGTTTGCAATGCAGGCCGCTGCGAATGTCTTTCCGGTTCCGACCCCACCGTAGAACAAAAGCCCCTGATTCTTTGCCAGCATTTCATCGAAGTGCTTCGCATACCGCAGGCAGAGCTTCAGGTTGTAGGCGTTATCCTTAGTCTGCTGGAATCCGTCAAAGCTGATGTCCCGCAGGCGTTCGTCCATGAGGCTTTGCCGCTGAAGCGTTTGCGCCGCCCGCATTTCCCGGTCCTGCATGAGCATCTGCTCTTCCTGCTTCCGCCGTTCTGCCCGGCAGCGGCAGGATACCGGCATCTTGACCCGGATTTTCTTCTTAGGGTCGAACGGAACGGCTTTCAGGTCGGGCATATTGACTTCTACCTGCCGACGGGTGTGGCAGTTCCCGCAGACGAGGAACCCTTCATCGTCGTAGTAATCACCGTTCTCCGGTTGATTTGCCGCCTGCGCCTGGCGAACAGCACCTTGCAGCAGGCCGTCAAATTCACCCATTCTGCTCACCCCACTCTCTGAACGGATTATCCTTAGCCGGTGCTGCCTCGCTAACGCTTTGCTGAAGCAGGCCCGGTTTCTTTTCTTTGACCCGGTCTACGACCCAGCAGAGGATGGCGCGGTAGTCGTCCTTGTAGGTCTTTCCCCGTGCGCCCTTGTAGTTGTCAAGCTCCACAATGCAGGCATCCGCAAAGGCTTTGCCGTACAGTTTCACGAGCCTGTCGTAGTTTGCTTCGCTCATCTTCACGAACTCCGCATAGGATTTTTTATCGGGTTTCGGCTTTGCAGGCGGCTTGACTTCTGGTTCCACAGGAGGTTCCATCTGTTCCGGCTCCGGGGTCTTCGGCGCAGGCTTTGCGGCCTCACGCTCCATCTGGCGGGCTTTCCGCTTTCGTTCAGCATCCAGCCTACGGTTTTTCTGGAGCTTATACCACTGCTCCTGCCATGTGTCCCAGTCGTGGATGTAAAAGTCGTCAGCCGCCACATCAATCCAGCCGGTATCCACAAGGGCCTGAACCACTTTGCCCATGTCGAGCTTGCAGTCCTCGCCGCAGCCGTACAGGTATCGGCTCAGGACTTCGAAGTCTGCATCCTTGACCATCCCGGTCTCATCGGCGTTCTTCATGCCCCAGAACCACAGGAAGTTCAGGATGCCGAGGGCTTCAAACTTGGAACACCCGATGGCGCGGTATAATCTACGGAGCTTCGTACCGTCCACCTCCTGATGTACGCTTATCCACGGCATCCCCTCACCTTCCTTTTCCGCCGGTGGCTTTATTCTTCAGCCGCACCGTCATTTTTGGTGCCTTCCTCAGCTTCCAGCTCCGCCTTGTGGGCCGTGCAGATCTCGACCAGCCGCTCGACCACCTTGTTGTAGGTGGACATCTTCATGCCAGTCGTAGAGGTCAGCCCCATCTCCTCGATGATGGACTTAACCACGGCGTTGCCTTTGTCCTTGCCGAAGTTTGCCTGCGCCGCCTTGAAAAGCTGCTGGCGCTGCTCCTGCGAGATGACCGGGTCTTCTTCCTCGGCCGGCTGTTCTTCCGGCTTCTGGTCATCCAGCTCCTTGTAATCCACCGGGATAGCACCAGATGCAATCATCTCATCCTCGGAGTACACACCCTCATAGTCCTTCGGGAAAGCGTCCCTCACGCACTGGCTGACAGCGACCTTGTTGATCATGGTGGCCGGCTTGGAGTTCCAGTTTGCCTTCCCCTTGTTGTACTCGGCAAAGGCAACTTCCTTGAATGCAGTGCGCTCCTTGCTGTTCCGCATGAAGGTAACGCGGCACCAGCCGCCAACCAGAGTTTCACCCGGATAGAGGCAGCATCCCTCTTTCTGGATAATCTCGTTCCCACGCTGTACCGTGATGCCGTCGTTCTTGAACAGGTAGTCCGGGTGGTCAAATGCTCTGCGGAGGTAGGCATCCTTGCCAACGACCATCTGCGCCGGGTCATCCTTGCTGTACTTGATGAGGTAGACCTCGCCCTGAACCAGCGGGTTGAGCTTCTGCTGGCGGCAGGTGTTCATAAAGAACACGAGTTCCTGATTGCTTACCAGTTCTGCCCTGCCGCGAACGAGGTACTTCTTCACGAAATCCAAATCCAGCTCAACGTGCGTGCCCAGAACATCGTAGCTGACAACGAGAGCGTTGCTCTCAGCTTTGCTCATAGCAGTAGACATATTCTTTTACCCCCTGAAGCTCATTTTTGCGACCTGACGGTAGGTGATGCCGGGAATTTCGATCTGGCCCTTCGAGGCACGGATGAGGCGCATAACAGCGGCCTGATCGACCGGGCGGAGCTCAATGCCCGCCACCGCCAGCGGGACCGCCTTGGGGTCGATCTCGACGATTTCCCAGTCTTTCGAGGTGCTGACGCCGGAGACCTTCGGGGTGGCCGCAGCGGGAACCACTGCATAGCTCGCGGCATCATCCATGATGGCTGCTTCCTCAAAGGCGGCCTCCGCTCCATCTGCGTCACCAGCGGCTTCCAGCGTAGCCGCTTCCTGAATCTTGCGCTCCCGTTCAGCTTCCGCTGCCCGTCGAGCAGCTTCTTCAGCTTCCCGGCGCTTACGTTCCTGCTCTGCAATGTAGGCGCTCATCACCTGCTTGACCGTCTTCTCGGCGTTGCGCAGCGGGGTCAGCATGGCCTTTTCCCGGTCGCAAACCGCTTTGTGGGCCTGATAGGCGCTGTCTTTCATGGGCTTGAAGAACGTCGTGACCTGCGACGCCTTTTTCTTCAGCATCTTGCCGAACTCACCGGCAAAGGCGTAATCTTCATCGGTCTGAATAACCAGCGACTCCGCCTGAAACTCGATGTCGGTCACGTCACGGGTGAGCTGCTGCTCATCCACGATCTCGGTCTGCGGTACGGTCGCTACCATAGTTTCTTTTTCCATCTGTCGAACCTCCTAAAAATCACTCGTTCATGTAGTTCTTAATCGTCATCAAGGACGAGAACACCGACCAGCATTTCCCGCTCCGGGAAAACTTTACTTCCTGATAGCCCTTCTTGGACAGGTGAAGAATCAGCCGGTCATCGACCTTGATGCCGTGGCTCTCCCATGCCCTGTCGTAGGCTTCCAACTGGACTGCACAGAGCTTGCTGTTGACCTGCGCAGATGTCTTGTAGTCCACCAACGTCAACCGGCCGTTGATAATACACAGCAGATCGACCGTACCTGCATACCGCAGGATTTTGTGGTAGACCTTCGTTTCGGTTGCCAGAACCTCCGGCTTGCGGCTGTTCCACCAGTCCCGGAATCCCTCAAAATATCCGGCATACATCGGCGGGATGTCCTCAATGCCGAACTTTGCATAGTTCTCCACCGCGTTATGGATGGCCGTGCCACGCTTTGCCGCCCGGTTCAGCACCTCCGGGTCCACCGTGCTGTAGAAGTCGCTGGACAGCGGCTTCATCAGGGTGGTCACGCTGGGTACTTCCAGCCCGTTCAGGTAGTAGAGATGCCGTTCTTCCTCAAATGTCAATTCCGGGAACTGCGGAATTTCGGGCTTCACGCATTCGTTGCTCACGTTGCTTTTCTCCCTTCAGGTTGATTGCTAACCGCATATAGTAGTCGGTCAGCTCGGTTTCGTACAGAAGCGGAAGGTAGCTCTCCGGCTGCTCTGCCAGCTCACATTTGCGCCGGGCATACCAGAGAACGCTGGTGGCGACCACATCCGGGATTTTGAACCCCAGCGAGCTTTCCGCTGCCTCCCGCGCTTCCGTCAGCTTATCGGCGCTCATGCCTTGTCCACGACCCTGCGGCGGATTTCTTCGAGCAACGTATCGGTCGGAACCTCGCTCAAGTCGGGCTTGTCCGCAGAGTCAAGCAAGAGGTCAGAGGGGATTTTCAAAGCGGGGCGGATGCCGTACGAGTTGGAGCAGCCGTAGCCGCCCCAGTCGCCATCGGAGTTGACGTACAGGGCGAGATCACCGTCCGACTTGCTGGGACCGCTCCAACCGGTCGCCAGCCAGCACCACCGCTCCGCATTGGGGATGATGTCAGCGTACTCGCGAGCTTCATCCAGCGTAAGCGGCGCAGCCTTCACCGACAACTTCCCATAGCAGCCGGAACCGTCCAGCGTGGTCAGGTCGATCTCGCGGGGGATGAGCTTGGCGTTGTCGAGGCCCCTCTTGCCCATGTCCTCCAACCACTTGTCCACGGCCTTCTTCAGGTCGCTCTCTGCGTAGTTGTTGGAGCTTCCAAATTCAGAAGCACCAACCGATTCCAGCGCCAGCAGGAACAGGCTGTCCGGCAGGCTACCACGACGCTCAACATCCAGCACCACAAATCTGGTTCCGGCCAGCGTAACGATGTCACCCGGCTCGTGCAATACTGCGTACTTTTTCATGTTTCGTTCCATCCTTTCTTACCGGCGATGCAAACACGCCGATATTCAATCCTCCGATTTTCTTCATGGCTTCGTCGAGTTCTCTTGCGGTTGTGATGCCATATTCTTCGGCCAGCAACTTCTTCAGCGTTTGGATGTCAGCCATCGTCTGCGCCTCCGTTCAGGAGCTTGGAGCCAATGAGCTTCAGCTCCCGCGCCGCCCGAATCAGTCCGTCGAGGTAGTCGAGGATTTCGGTCAGGTCTGCCCACTCATCCTTGGAGATGATGCCATCTGCCGTGATGTCGATGAGCTTTTCCTTGACCTGCTCGATGTCACCCTGCCGGAGCTGCTTCAGCAGCTTCATGGTCGTACGCTCTACCGAGGCAATTTCAGGGGACGGCATTTCGAGGCTCTTTCCGATAAGGCATTCCGACGAACAATACCACGCCATCAGCTCCGGTGCATTGTAGATGTCTGCCATCAGCACCACCTTATCCACCGGGATGACCTTCGTATTGCCCAGCTCGTAATCCGCAAGGCTCGAAACCGAGATTCCGAGCAGTTCCGCAGCGCCTTCACGGCTACCGAGCTTATCGTTGTACTTTGCGGCCTCTTTCCTACACCGGAAGCACTGGTTTTCACAGGCTTTTGCGGCATCGCGTCCCATTTTCTTTGCCCCCTTGATGCGTTATACTTTAGACATCAGCAAACCGCCATGCGTATACTTACCCTTTCGGTAAGTTGTCGTCGAAAAAAATAGCGTTGACCTGATCGCTGGTCAGGTCAAGCGCCTTGGCGACAATGCTCATTTCCTCATTGGAGAACTCGACTTCTCCGCGCTCCTTCTTGGAGTAGGTAACAAGCGATTTGCCGATCAATTCGGCCATATTCTTCTGGGTCTTTCCCTTCTCGACCCGGATGCCCTTGAGCTTGGAGCTATTCATCTGCTCACCCCCTTTCTGTGTCTTCATTATAGCTTACCAATATGGTATATGTCAATCTTAAAATGATAATTTTGGTAAGTTTTGTTTACTCTTTGACAAGTATGTTATAAACTTGGTAAGTAAGCTACATTGGGAGGTATCACTATGTACAGCAAAGCCATGTTCGCCAAGCAGTTCAAAGAACTCATCGACAAGCGCGGCCTCACGCAGCGTGCTGTCGCAGAACGTATCAACACGACGGAGACTACCATCTCACGTTATGTTTCCGGCGATAGAACGCCGAACATCGAGACCGCTGTGGAGCTGGCCTCTGTGCTGGGCGTGACGCTGGACGTTTTGGTCGGTGCCGATCTGCCCGCTGCAGGCCGTACGCCGCCCGACGTCAACATCTTAGTCGCCTGCTACGAGAAAGCGTCCATCGCAGACCGGCAGGTTTTGTGGTCGCTGCTCGACCGCTATATGACCCCAGAGCAGCGGGTCATCATAACGTCCATGCAACATGAGGAAAAAGCCGACGTAGGCTGATACGGGTTGACTTTTCGAGGAGGTGAAAATCATGACGAAGCAATGTACCGGGGACGAGCTTATCGTCTTCGATGATATGCCCATTGGTAAATCCTTGAGCGACTACTGGCGCTGGAACGCCTCAGACCTGCTCAACAATACCCTGCGGGGCTCCTACTGCGAGTTCATCGTATCGGCCGCGCTGGGCGTTGATCTGAGCGGAACCAACGATGACTGGACTCCCTACGACATCTCTTTCCCCTACAACTGGGTATGTAATGGCGAGGCCCGCGATGAAGTGCGCATCGAGGTCAAGAGCTGCGCATATCTTCAGGCATGGCGGCAGGGCGACGGCAGGCTGTCTAACATCCAGTTCAGCATCCGTCCAACAAGAGCTTGGGACTCCATCAACGGCTATGCTGAGGAGGTCATGCGGCAGTCCGATGTGTATGTGTTCTGCCTCTATACCGAGACCGTGCGGGAACGGGCCAACCCATTGGTGTTGGATGGCTGGGACTTCTACATCGTACCGACTCATATTCTGGACGAGCAGTGCGGCCCTCAGAAAACCATCTCTCTCACTATGCTGCAAAAGCTGGACCCATACCTTGTAGACTATGGCAGCATCCGTGATGCCGTTGTCGATTCCTTGAATGTGTACCCCCCCCCGACATTTTGCATAGTTTCTATCATTCCTTTTTGTGCATAACAGAAAAGCAGCCCCGCACTACGCACGGAGCTGCTTTTTCTTCAGCTATCATTATCTTCTGGAGGTTCCGCAATGGGCTATGTGGTGAAGAAGGCGGCACAACGCTTTGAGGAAAAGAAAGCCGCCATATACGTTCGAGTCTCAACGCAGTATCAGGTTGACCGGGCTAGTCTTCCCGTCCAGCGAGAAGAACTCATCAACTATGCAAAATATGCCCTCGGCATCTCGGACTATGTGATTTTCGAGGATGCAGGCTACTCTGCCAAAAATACCGACCGTCCAGACTATCAGCAGATGATGGCCCGAATGAGGACCGGCGAGTTCTCTCACCTGCTGGTCTGGAAAATCGACCGTATCAGCCGTAACCTTCTGGACTTTTCCGTCATGTACGCCGAGCTGAAAGAGCTTGGCGTGGTCTTCGTGTCGAAGAACGAACAATTCGATACCAGCTCCGCGATGGGCGAAGCCATGCTCAAAATCATCCTGATCTTTGCGGAACTGGAGCGCAAAACGACCTCTGAGCGAGTCAGCGCCGTCTTTGTGTCCCGCGCCAATGATGGTATCTGGAACGGCGGCAAGGTTCCCTATGGGTACTCCTACGACAAAGAGGGCAAGACTTTCTCCATCGCCGAGGACGAGGCCAAAATCGTCCGTCTGATCTACTCTCTGTATGAGTCCGAAAAGTCCATTGTCCGGGTTGCTCGGATTATGAATGAGCGTGGCCTGAAATCCCGCGCTGGAAACGACTGGAGTCCGACCACCGTCCACACGATTCTTTCCAGTCCATTCTACTCTGGAACGTATCGGTACAATTACCGCGACGAGTCCAACACAAAGCGTTTCCGCGAAAAGGGCAAGGACGAATGGGTATTGGTCGAGAACCACCACCCGGCCATTGTGTCCCCTGAACGACAGGCTGCTGTCGGTGTCATTCTGGAAAGCAAGCGCTACAACAAGAATGCCACCTATCAGCGGAAAAACGTCCACGTCTTCGCCGGGCTGCTCACCTGCGGCTGCTGCGGCTCCACGATGGCTGCAACCACCGATAAAGTCCGGGCGGACGGCTGGAGACCGTCTATGTACATCTGTTCCCGGCGACGCAAATCCGAGGACTGCACCAACAAGTACGTCTCCGATGTAGCCCTCGGTCCCTTCGTGCTGAACTTCTTCGCCAACCTGATAAAGGCATCCAACTCCTTCGGCAGAACGACATCCATCGAAACATTGGAGAAGAAGCTGCTACATGGCGAAGCGCTTTCCCGCGTTGACCACATCGAGCGTCCGGGCCTCGAAGAACTATACAACCACCTGCGCAGCGGCTTTGACGAGAAGCGCTTTGAATCTCCTACCATCGCGGCCACGGAGTCCAGTGCGGACTTGAGCGAACGCGATCTGCTGCTCTCCGAGAAACGCCGGCTTGAGCGCGCTCTCAACCGCCTGAAGACCATCTATCTCTACGGAGATGACGAGATGGCAAGCAAAGACTTCAACATCGAGCGTGAGCGTATCACAAAAGCCCTCAGCGAGGTAGACTCCCGCATCGACGAGTTGGACATCGCCAATGCCTTCGACCTGTCGCTTTCCGATGAGGCATTCATGCAGAAGGCCAGCCAGTTCATCCTGACCCAGCAGCTCTTGGACAAGCGCTCTGTGAACTACGAGCGTTTCATCCGCAAGATCGACCCCAAAATCGTCAAGGATTTCCTCAACGAAACGGTCTCAAACTTTTGTATAAAAGATGGTCTTACCACCTCAATTTTGCTCAAAAACGGCATTGAACTACGATTTTCGTACAAAACCGCCGAATAAGAAAAAAGTCCAGAAACCCGCATGGCTTCTGGACTTTTTCATTACTTTTTATCTTCCGGGTCGTTCCCGCCTCGTATAAACATCGCATCGCCAAAGCTGAAGAACCGATATTTCTGCTCGACAGCCACCTTGTAGGCGGCCATCGTCTTTTCGTAGCCATACAGCGCCGACACCAGCATGATGAGGGTGCTTTCGGGCAGATGGAAGTTCGTGATAAGGCCGTCGATGCAGTTGAACTTGACACCGGGATAGAGGAAGATGTCGGTGTTTCCGCTGCAGGCTTTGATCTCGCCGTACTTGGCGGCGACAGCTTCCAGCGTGCGGCAGCTGGTGGTGCCTACGGCGATGACACGATGGCCTGCGGCCTTGGTGTCATGGATGAGTTTTGCAGTCTCCTCGCTGACGGAGTACCACTCGCTGTGCATCTTGTGGTCGGAGATCTCGTCTTCCTGCACGGGGCGGAAGGTACCGAGGCCGACATGGAGCGTCACCTCGGTGATGTTGACGCCCTTGGCGCGGATGGTATCCATCAGCTCTGGCGTGAAGTGGAGGCCGGCTGTGGGAGCGGCAGCGCTGCCCAGCTCCTTGGCATAGACGGTCTGATACTGGCTCTGGTCGTCCAACTGCTTGGTGATATAGGGCGGCAGAGGCATCTTGCCGAACTCGTCCAGCTTCTCGTAGAGGGTCTCGGTGTCGTAGTAGAAGGTGACGAACTTATTGCCGTCTTCCAGCGTCTCGTCCACGATGGCCGTCAGGCTGCCGTCGCCAAAGCTGACCTTGGTACCGGGCTGCATCCGCTTGCCGGGCTTCGCAAGGCACTCCCACTGGTCGCCCTTCACCTGCCGCAGGAGCAGCAGCTCGCAGACAGCACCCGTGGGCTGCTTGATGCCCACGATGCGGGCGGGCAGGACTTTGGAGTTGTTGACCACCAGCAGGTCGCCCGGCTCGAGGTATTCGGGCAGGTCGTGGAAGATGCGGTGCTGGATGCTGTCGTCTTTCTGGCTCAGGACCATCAGGCGGGCCGCATCACGGGGGGATGCAGGCTCCTGTGCGATGAGCTCTTTGGGTAAATCATACCAAAAATCTTTTTTTAACATAGTTAGCATTTGCCTTTCCGATGATTGACACGAATGCCGTATCAATGTTATCATAAAATCTGTATAGCGGTATCTATTATATTGCATAGACGTCTGCTTTGCAAGCGGAGTCTTATGCGAATTGGCTTTTTTTGAAAGGAAAGGTGCTGGAAATGGATAAACAATATAAAGTGGGCGTCGTCGGTGCCACCGGTATGGTAGGCCAGCGTTTTGTTACTCTGCTCGAAAATCATCCCTGGTTCAAACTGACGACTCTGGCCGCTTCCGGTCGGAGCGCGGGCAAGACCTATGAGGAGGCTGTCGGTTCTCGCTGGGCCATGACCACCCCGATGCCGGAGAGCGTCAAGAAGCTGGTGGTGCTGGATGCATCCAAGGTGGAGGAGGTCGCCTCTCAGGTGGACTTTATCTTCTGCGCCGTCAATATGCCGAAGGACGAGATCAAGGCTCTGGAAGAGGCTTACGCCAAGGCAGAATGTCCCGTCGTCTCCAACAACAGCGCAAACCGCTTCACCCCGGACGTGCCGATGGTCGTGCCTGAGATCAACGCCGACCACATCGACATCATCCCCGCTCAGCGCAAGCGCCTGGGTACCAAGCGCGGCTTCATCGCCGTCAAGTCCAACTGCAGCCTGCAGAGCTATGTCCCTGCCCTGCACCCCCTGATGAAGGATTTCGGCGTCAGCAAGGCTCTGGTCTGCACCTATCAGGCCATTTCTGGTGCCGGCAAGACCTTCGACCGGATGCCTGAGATCATCGACAACGTCATCCCCTACATCGGCGGCGAGGAGGAAAAGAGCGAGCGTGAGCCTCTCAAGCTGTGGGGTCATATTGAGGGCGACCACATCGTCAACGCCGAGAAGCCTGTCATCACTGCCCAGTGCTTCCGTGTGCCTGTCTCTGACGGTCACACCGCCGCTGTCTTCGTGAGCTTTGATAAGAAGCCCAGCAAGGAAGAGATCCTCAAGGCCTGGGCCGAGTTCCGCGGCCCCGCACAGGAACTGAATCTGCCCAGCGCACCCAAGCAGTTCCTCCACTACTTCGAGGAGAACGACCGTCCCCAGCCCAAGCTGGACCGCAACACCGAGCACGGCATGGCCGTCTGCATCGGTCGTCTGCGTGAGGACACCCTGTTTGATTACAAGTTCGCCTGCATGAGCCACAACACCCTGCGCGGCGCTGCTGGCGGCGCAGTGCTGCTGGCTGAGCTGCTGGCAGCCAAGGGCTATTTTGACTGATCTGCGCGCTTTTTGAACTTCAACGCGTTGCAAAGGAGTTTTTTGCTATGAAGAATCCTGTTTTTACTGGTGCGGGTGTTGCCATCATCACCCCGATGTACGAGGACGGCAGCATCAATTTCGATGAGCTGGGCCGCATCGTTGAGGATCAGATTGCCCGCGGCACCGACGCCATCGTCATCTGTGGCACCACCGGCGAGTGCTCTACCATGACCGACGAGGAGCAGCTGGCCGCCATCAAGTATACCGTGGACCTCGTGAACCATCGTGTGCCTGTCATCGCCGGTGCCGGTTCCAACGATACCGACCACGGCTGTGCTCTGGCTGCAAAGTCTGCCGCCTGCGGCGCAGACGCTCTGCTGCTGGTGACCCCCTACTACAACAAGACCTCTCAGGCTGGCCTTGTCGCCCACTTCACCGCAATGGCAGAGGCCGGCGGCATTCCGGTCATCCTGTATAATGTGCCTTCCCGCACCGGCCTGAACATCGCCCCCGAGACGGCCAAGGAGCTGAGCAAGCACCCGCTCATCAACGGCATCAAGGAAGCCTCCGGCAATATCGGTCAGGTGGCAAAGATCGCGGCCCTCTGCGGCGACGAGCTAAACATCTACTCCGGCAACGATGACCAGGTGGTCCCCCTGCTGTCTCTGGGAGGCAAGGGCGTCATCAGCGTCGTCTCCAATGTCAAGCCTGAGCTTGTTCACAACTGCTGCAAGGCATGGTTCGACGGTGATACCGCCAAGGCCCGCGAGCTGCAGCTGGAGATGCTGCCCCTGTGCGATGCGCTCTTCTGCGAGGTCAACCCCATCCCGGTCAAGTACGCCATGAACGTGCTGGGCTGGGAGGCTGGTGAGTGCCGACTGCCCCTCGTGGAGCCCGGCGACGCTCACAAGGAGCAGATCGAGCAGGCTCTGCAGGCTGCAGGTCTTATCAAGGAATAAACGATTTTATGTGCAAATGCCCGGCGAGACAGGTCTCCGGGCATTTGCCGTATGATAAAAAAGAGGATAATAACAATGACGGATATTATCATTCAGGGCATTGGCGGCAGGATGGGCCATGTGCTGTGCGAGATGATCGCCCAGCGTGAGGATTGCCGCGTCGTGGCCGGCATCGACATGAAGGACGGTGAGATGAACGGCATTCCCGTGTACGACAGTCTGGACAAGCTGGACGGCAAGGGCGACGTCGTCATCGACTTCAGCGCCCCGGCGGCTGTCGAGAAGGCTCTGCCCTACTGTGAGGCTCACAAGCTGCCCATCGTGGTCTGCACCACCGGCCTTTCCGAGGAACTGCAGCTGAAGATCGTCCAGCTCTCCCGCAGCATTCCGGTGTTCAAGAGCGCCAATATGTCCATGGGCATCAACGTCCTGTCCGA
>ERZ773139.136-NODE-136-length-97620-cov-5.000430_pt1 | contig 97620 bp, 102 predicted proteins | sample MGYA00580854_ERZ773139 | MGnify/ENA primary metagenome ERZ773139 (study PRJEB29015, sample SAMEA2737809) | human gut metagenome | biome: human gut; feature: human-associated habitat; material: faeces | place: China | collected 2012 ...
ACAGACCTATGATAAACGACTGGAACGCGGCGGCGGGATCGCTGTCCCACAGGGCTTTGAACTGCTTAGCTGTCATGCCGGAGACCTTCGCAAAATCCTCCAGGGCATCGCCGCCAGTCGCAGACGCGACTTCCATTTTCACCAGCGCTTTGGAGAAGGCGGAGCCGCCCATCTGGGCTTCAATGCCAACAGAGGAAAGCGCTGTAGCAAAGCCCAGAATCTGCGCTTCTGACAAACCGACCTGCTTGCCCGCGCCAGCAAGGCGCATGGACATGGCCAGGATTTCAGATTCTGTGGTGGCGTAGTTGTTGCCCAGATCCACTAACGCAGAGCCGAGATTCTGGAACTGGCCCTGGCTCATGCCCATGATGTTGGCAAACCGGGCCGCTTCACTGGCGGCATCCGCAGCCACCAGGTTGGTGCTGTTGCCCAGGTCGATCATGGTGCGGGTAAATTCAGCCAGGTGCTCATTCTCAATGCCCAGCTGGCCTGCGATGGACATGACCTCCGCGATCTCTTCCGCAGACGCGGCAACCTCCGTGCTCATCTTCTTCACGGAATCGGACAGAGCGTTATATTCCTCTTCGGTGGCGTCCACGGTCTTGCGGACATCCGCAAAAGCGTACTCATAATCCACGGACGCCTTCACGGCAGCAGTGCCCAGGGCCGTAATGGGAGCCGTGACATGGGTGGTCAGACTTTTCCCGGCCTTGGTCATGGCCTTGGAGATGGTCTCGCACTTCCTGGAGATGGCGGTCAGGGATTCGCCTGCCTGCGTCCATGCGGACTGCATCCGGTACAGCTGTTCCGTCAGTTTCCGGATCTCCGCTTCCGTGTCCTTGACAGCCGCCTTGGCGTTGTTCAGGTCGGTCTGAGCCTTGCCGACGGCGTCGGCGCTGTTCTGCATGGTCTTCTGCAGCGCTTTAACCTGACCGTCCAGTTTGGTGACCTCGGCGGTGGCCTCCTCATATTCCTGCTGGTACCGCTCCAGATTCTGCTTGGCGGCGATAGTGGCGGAGTCGGTTTCTCCAAGGGAATCCCGGTAGCCCTCATAGGCAACAGTCGCTGCTTCCACCTCGAAGCGCAGTTCTTCCTGCCGGGCTTTTGCCTGCTCCAGCCGCTGTGTGTAATCCTGATGGCGGTTGTAGTTTTCCTTAAGCTTATCGTTCGCCGCAACCAGCGCCCGGCTGTACTGTTCCACAGCCCGCTGCTGCTGGGTGAGCTTTTGTCCCAGCATGGACAGCTTGGATTCCGTTCCGGCGATGGTCTTCTCATAGTTCTCAACGCCAGCTCCGGCCAGACGGAAGGTGGACTCGGCTTCCTTGATCTGCTGGTTGATGGTGCGCATATTGCGCGAGAAATGGCTGGAATCCAGCGACAGCGCGACCACCAGTTCGCGCAGGGTTTCGGCCATAAAGTTCACCTACTTTTCCATTGTGGTTTTGGAGCAGTGAGAGTACAATAGGAACGCTCGCGAGAGCGTATTTATCCCCGGAGGATGTTAACATGGAAAGCATACTCAGACTTTTCAGCAATTCTGGAGTATTTCCTTTGTTCATACTGGTTTTTGTCTGTGTTACTTTTGTCGTGTTCCGATTTGCCACAAGTAAGATCAAACGGCTCTACAGTGCCTTTTGTATGTGCATCTGGGGCTTTGGGCTGCTCTATGTGACATGGCTTTCCAGAACCGCTATCATGGAGACAAGATTCAATTTAATTCCTTTCCAGCAGGATGACGGAACTATTGCGTTTGATTACATCACAAACATTGTTATGTTTATTCCTTTTCCAATGCTGCTGTATGGAATCTTACAAAGGAAAATGAAGATGTCCGTGTTGGCAGGGGCAGGAATCGGCCTATCCCTCGCAATAGAGCTTCTACAGCTTATTACTCATCGTGGAATTTGTGATATCGATGATTTTCTGCTGAACAGCATTGGAGCAATCATCGGTGCCGTTGCCACAGGTTTACTGATGAAAAGCGAAAAACAGAATTGAAGTTACGGTTTTACCCCCGGCCAGACTTCATCAATGAAGCGCTGCCGGGGTTTCTTCTTTTCCTGCTCCCGCCGGGCGTCCCATGCCCGCAGGCGCAGAAAGCCCAGCATGTCCATCTCGTCTATTTCATTCATGCGCCAGCCGTTCTTCATCAGTTCGTTGTAGGTGGCGTACACGTACTCCGGCAGCGTCAGGCTTCCTGCGGAATCGTCACTTCCGGTGTCTCCGCCTCCTGAAGAATCTGCTCCGCTTCCTGAACCACAGGTACCTGTTGAAAACAAAGGAGGTTATACTATGAATGATATTTATCTCTGAATTAAAGTTTTTAACATTTGGGTGATTTTGACCCACTTGAATTGATGTTTTCAACTTTTCCTTCTGTCCCCAAAGATCGCTTCTTGAAACTTTTGCACGTAAGAACCGATTTTTTGACGCGAGCCTTAGAGAGGATTAGCATCAAAAAGGAATGAACAGGGAGAAGGTTAACGGTTTAGGGATTCATCATGCGCAGAGTTACATTATAGGCAAGAAAAGTGATGCTATATGATTTGAAAAGTCGGTTCATTTAGCTGCATTTCATCAACTGATGAGTTTGCGAAAATTGCCGGGCGTCATGTCTGTGATCTGCCGGAATACCTTAAAAAAGTAATTGGCATTCAAAAATCCAGAACAAGCGGCCAGCTGCTCAAGGCTTTGCTCTTGTTCCAACATTTGAATACATGCGTGGTCAATACGTACCTGATTTATATAGTTGATTAGGGTCATGCCCATTTCTTGATGAAAGATCGTACTGAGATAATTTGGAGTCACGAACACCTGTGCTGCAATCTGCGAAAGTTTTATTTCCTGCATATAGTATTGGTCGACATACTCACAAACACGGAGCACGATAGGGGATAATTTTTGACAGGGAATCGCGTGATGAAGGAAAAGATCGGCTAAAGTATCGAAGCGCCCCGCCTGAATGTCGTTCAGCAAGAGAAGAAGCCGCCACTGCTCACAGCGGAGATTCAGTATATGCTGGATCTCCACAAGCTTATGCCAGCAGGATTCAGAAGAAGTACAGTCTGCAAAGCTTGTCTGCAGCGCATTCGCCAATGCAGCCGGAGCCTTCTGTACGCTGAATGCGTTTACAAGCTGAGGCTTTGTCCGTTGTGCCTGATGATTCAACTGCTGCCATGCACGATGCAGCGTCTCCAAGTCTATCGGGCAGACTGCACCAAGGCAGAACTCCGGCACCTTTTCATGCCATGTAGCTAGCAGCGCTTCTGCTGTTGATTTTGGCGCGACAATCAGGTTCATCACAGGCGTCACCTGCAAAAACGCGGTATACTCTGTTGCACGGGTGAACTGCATCAGCGTCACGGCCTGTTCGTTATCGGGCGTCATGGCCAACAGACAAACATCATCAGGCCGGTTCAGCGTTTTCATCAGACGCGACGCTCCCGGAAGCGCTTCTACCACGCCGTATTGAATGGCCATGAACACATCCAATTTCCACTGTTTTTCAATGCTGAGGGCAACGTTTTCTACGGCATGGTACAGTTGCTCGCGGTCTACCGGCTTGAGCAGGTAATCCTGAGCGTGCAGTCGGATGGCACGCTGCATTAGTTCGAATTCGTCATAGCCTGTTAATACAATGGCGTGGGCAAGGCCGTTGACCATGCCCTCTTCGATCAATTCCAAACCGTCCATTTCCGGCATCCGCAGGTCGGTGATCAGCAAATCTGGTACATTCTGTTTTATAGCGGCCAGAGCGTCTATCCCGTTGTCAAATTTTTGTATTTCAAGCTTGGGCCAGCGTTTGAGCAGAAAACGCGCAACACCGTTGCAAATGCGAGCTTCATCATCCACCACAAAAACACGCAGATCAATCGGAAACTGCCCCATTCTTTTCACTGTTCCTTCCTTAATTATATTTTGACGGCAGTCAGCCGTTCATCTTCTAATAGTTTCCTTTCGTCAACGATGCGTATACGGCAAATCGTCCCTTGTCCCGGGGTGCTGGTGATTTCCAGCCCTGAGTTTTCGCCGTAGAACATTTTTAGCCGCTGATGCACATTGCACAGGCCGATGCCGCCGTGCTCCTGCTGTAAACCTTCATTGGTCGCCAGTGCATGGCGAATTTCCTCTAGACGTTCCGAAGAAATCCCGGCTCCGTTATCCTGCACATCAATTAGCAACATGGCGTTTTCTCTGTAAACGCGGATACTCACTTCTCCGTTATGTCGGCAATGGGATATACCGTGCTGGATGCTGTTCTCCACCAAAGGTTGCAAAATGAAGCGAGGACAGACAATGTCTTGAATATCCGTTTCGCATGAAAGCTGGAAATTCAGACGTTCGAATCGAAGCTTGCTGAGCTTCAGATAGCAGACGCAATTTTCGATTTCTCTGGCAAGGCTGATCTCCTGCTCACGGCCGCTGATGCTGCTGCGCATCAGTTTACCCAGCACAAAAAGCATCTCGGCCACGTCTTCCGCATTACTTTCATCTGCCATCATGCGCAAGGATTCCAATGTGTTATAGAGAAAATGTGGTTGAATCTGCGCTTGCAGGGCACTGAAACGCGCTGTTTGCTGCAGTTGCTCGGCGGTGCGCTCACGCCGAACGGACTCCAGCAGCTGTCCCAACATGGCGTTGTAATTCTGCGCCACCTGGCCGATTTCATCACGCCCCATAATCTCTATCGGCGGCAGGGTTTCAACAACGTTGAGAGCGTGAAGCTGTTCCTTTTGCCGCTCAATTTGCTCTGCCAGATCCTTCATGCGTTTGGTGATGCTGTAATGATTCAAGATTGCAGCAAGCAGGAACAGCAGCACCAGCAGTCCGGCGATGATGCAGAATTTAGAGAAGTACGCGTGAAACGCGTTGGCATACAGCTCCACGCCGCCGCAGGTCAGAAAACTCAGATTGAGAGCGCTGCAATGGAATACACTGATATACTCCTTGTCGTTGACCAGCTGATAGCCTTCCGGCAGATTTTGATAAAGCTTTGGGTCAATCGGCAACTGCTGGTTGCTGAGCAGCTCGTCCACATAGATGCCTGTATCTGTCTGGAATACATAGCAGTTGCCGCCTGCAGTTGCCGCCAGTTTGCTCATCACGTCAGAAAAAAAGTGCGGCTGAACACGGATGATCAGTACGCCGACAACCTGTTCATCTTTCAGGATGTTCTGCTGCCAGAATAAAGAAGCTTCTTCTTTCGGAGTCTTCAGCTGCAAATGCCAGCCGGAGCGATCTGCAGGGAATGCTTCCGGCCAAAGCGTATAGTTGCGTTTGGCCGTTTCACATGACCCCGCAGTGCTGTACAGACGCACCGACTGAATATACTGCCGTCCGCTTAGTGTGCTGTTCAGCCAGTGCTGCAGCTTGGTCAGCTGCTCTGAATCGCTGGCTGATGTTTCGGAGGACAGTACGTTCTGTACCATACGACTGTTCCCAGCCACATTGCCCGCAGACTTGATCTGCATCATGTTGGCCTCAATGCTGTCAAGGGTATAGCGGCAGTACTGATAGCTGGTCTGCGCCACGTGAGAAACATAGTCCATATAGGCGGAGTTGATCAGAAAGTATATGCAGATCAGCAACGGCAGTACGATCATCAGACTCTGCACCAGCAGCGTCTTTTTGGATATCCCCAAATCGACCCACCAACTGGTAAGCGAACTCTCTTTGCGCTTCATAGTCTCACATCGCTTTCATCGTATCCGGCAGGAACGGTTATTTTTATGATTATTATATCGTTGCATAAGGTGAGCGTCAATGAACAATCCTGTTCAGGAAGCTTCGGGAAATAAAAGGTGTAAAAAATTATAGTGCCATCTGAAAATCTTTCATTGCTCGGTTACTTTCCGAATGTTAATATATATGCGAAATGAGGCTAAAAGTGACATATGGATGAGCTGTAATGTTTTTGAGGATAAAGGGGGAGCGAGGGTGCAAAGATTCCGACTTAACCAACGCAAATGGGACAGTGTCAAGCTGCTGCTGATGATACTGCCGTTTCTCGTGCTGGTCTTTTTGTTTTCATACTTTCCGCTGGCGGGATGGCGTTATGCATTTTATGATTACCGCCCTGGGTTTCCGCTGGAAAAATGCAAATATGTCGGTTTCAAGTGGTTCCTGCGTCTGGTAGAGACTCCTGCGCAGACCAGCGAAATCATCCGAGTGATGAAAAATACGCTGGGTATGAGCGCACTGGGGATGCTGACGTCCGTATGCCCCATGTTCTTTGCTATCAGCCTGTCACAGGTTCGCTCCACACGCTATCGTAAAACGCTGCAGGTTCTGACCACTCTGCCGAATTTTATCAGCTGGGTGCTGATTTTTTCGGTGGCCTTCAGCCTGTTCTCGGTGGACACGGGCTTTATCAATCGGCTTCTGATCAGCATGGGTGTTATTGACAAGGGCATCAACTTTTTAGCTGACGGCAATCATATGTGGATTAAAATGACCCTCTGGAATTTGTGGAAGAGCATCGGATGGAACGCGATTCTGTATCTGGCAACGCTGGCCAGTATAGATCAGGAATTATATGAGGCTGCGCAGGTGGACGGTGCAAACCGCTTTCGCCAGACCCTTCATATTACTCTCCCTGGTCTGATGCCCACTTTTTTCGTGCTGCTGCTGTTGAGCATCGGTAACTTCATTAATACTGGCATGGAAAGCTATTTTGTATTTCAGAACGCCATGAATAAGGACACCATTGAGGTGCTGGATCTGTATGTATACAATATCGGCATGGGCAACCGCAATTTTTCTTTGGCTACGGCTATTGGAATGCTGAAGTCAGTTGTCAGTATCATTCTGTTGTTTGCTGCAAACACAGCCAGCAGGCTGATTCGCGGCGAATCGCTTATGTAAGGAAGGAACGTGTTCCATGTTGGGTCATCATGCTGGGAAAATTTCCGCAGGACATCGGGGAGGCCTCCGCCGTTCACCTGTCGAATGCGTTATGGATGTTGTGAATGTCGTTTTTCTCACGTTGGTCATGTTGATTTGCGTGTTCCCGTTTTACTATCTGTTCATCAATACGATCAGCGACAACAATCTCTCCGCCCGTGGATTGATTCTGCTGTATCCCCGGGGGATCCATTTTGAAAACTATGTGCAGGTGTTCAAAATTTCGGGCATCATGCAGGCTACGCTGATTTCTCTGGCACGCACGGTGCTGGGTACTGCCTGCAGTGTGGCAGCCTCCGCTTTTCTGGGATATCTGCTCAGTAAGCAGAACATGCTGGGTCATAAGATCGTGTACCGCTTCATCATTATTACCATGTACTTCAACGCCGGTATTATTCCATGGTACATGAACATGATGAACCTGCACCTGCTTAACAACTTCTGGGTCTACATTATTCCATATATCGTGGTCCCGTACAATATCATTCTGATTAAGACTTATATGGAGGGCATTTCGCCGTCTCTGGAGGATGCGGCGCAGATTGACGGCGCAGGCTATATGGTACGCTTTAGCCGGATCGTTCTTCCGGTGTGCACGCCAATTCTGGCAACCACAGCCATTTTTTCGGCAGTCGGCCAATGGAATTCCTTTCAGGATACTTTGTTTCTGGTGTCCAAGCCGGAATTATATACGCTGCAGTTTTTGCTCTATCGCTATATGAATGAGGCTGATGCGTTGGCCAGTATCATCAAAAGCGCCGGATCTTCGGAAATGCTGACCAACCTGACCATTACACAGACCCCGACTTCCATTAAGATGACGGTGTCGATGATCGTTGTTCTGCCTATTTTGATGGTTTACCCTTATTTCCAGCGATTCTTTATCAAGGGAATCATGATTGGTGCTGTAAAGGGTTGATGAAACCCTGAAAATACAGAAAAGGAGAGTGGGTTTATGAAACGGTTCCTATCCATCCTGCTGTCGGTCACGCTGCTCATGTGCAGTCTGGCCATTCCTACAGCTCTGGGCGAAGAACTGCCGTACTACGAAATGCAGGTCTTCTCTCAGAACGCCAACTTTGCCGGCCTTCAGTCTGGCTGGTTCGGCAAGCTTATCAAGGATCGGTTCAATATCGGTCTGAACATTGTCGCCACCAATCTGGAAGGCGGTTCTTCCAAGCTGGCGACGATGATGGTCGATGGCGATCTGGGCGATCTGCTGAACTTCGAAAGCGTCACTAGCCAGGACTTTTTGGATGCCCGTGATCTGGGGCTGATGTACAACATGAATGAGGGTGATTTCTTGGAAAAGAACGCTCCCTTCATCACTGCCAATATGCCCAAATTGATCGAACGTGCGAAAATGCAGTATTCCGGCGACGGTGAGTCTGTGTGGGCCTTTGTGCATGACGCTCTGGCTACCGATCTGCCCTGCATTTCCACCGATTGCGTAACTCCTCTGCTCCGCTATGATCTGTATAAGGCGGTTGGTTCTCCCGAAATCAATACCATGTGGGATTATCTGCCTGTGCTGAAGCAGATGCAGGAACTGTATCCCACCAATGAGGAAGGCCAGCCTGTCTACGGCGTGAGCTATTTCCCCGACTGGGATAGCACCAATATGGTGCTGGCTACCTGGTTCTGCATGTACTACGGCTATGGTCCCAGCCTGGTCATGCAGCATGGCACCAAGGATCTAACCATGGAACTGCTGGATAAGGAAAGCTACTACATGCAGGGCGTGCGCTGGCTGTACGAAGCCAACCAGATGGGTCTGCTGGATCCTGACTCCATCACCCAGTCCTACTCTGAATTCCTGTCCAAGTGCGCTGCCGGCCGGGTGCTGTTCAGCCCCACCGGCGATAACGGCTATAACACTCCTGAGAATACCAGCGCCGGCCGTGCCATGGAGCCTGTACCCATGAAAGATGGCGCTCCTCTGGGCTGGGGTGCCAGCGAATACGGCGGATACCATTCCTTCGGTATTGGTGCTAAGGCGAAGTATCCCGAGCGCGTGATGCAGTTCATCGACTGGCTCTGCACGGACGAGGGTGCCATGGAATCCCGTATCGGTCCTAAGGGCCTGATTTGGGACTACAACGAAGAAGGCAAGCCTTATCTGACAGAATTTGGTCTGCAGTGTGTGCAGGACGGTTCCACTCCTATCCCTGACGAGTGGGGCGGCGGCACCTACCAGGATGGTATGTTCAAGCTGGAGTATCCTCCGCGCAACGCCAAGAACATGACCGCGTCCACCGGTGAGACCATCGACTACCACAGCTGGTCTTCCTATCAGGCTCTGCCGGCTGATCCCGTGACCGAAGAGTGGCGCAAGGATTACGGCTATGCGAACATCTTTGACTGGGCCTATGCAAATGGCACGTTGGTCAACTCCAGCAACCCCACCTACTCTGGCCTGGCTAATCTCGAGAGCCCTGATCTGGATATGCAGATGAAAATCAGCCAGATCGGCGATGCTGTGAAACAGTACAGCTGGAAGATGGCCTATGCTGAGAACGATGAGCAGTTCGACAGCCTGTATAACGAAATGATGGAAAAGGTTCGCGGCTTCGGTTATGAAGAAGCGATGGAATTCTATCGTGTGCAGACCGAACAGCTCTACGAAACCCGTGACCGCCTGGTCGGTGGTGCTAACTAATTTCACATTGATTCTAAGACGGAGGCATCGCACTGTGGTGCCTCCGCATTGTATAAAGGAGAAAAAGCGTATGAAATCTACCTTGCACTGCGGGGCAGCTCGTGTTGAAATCACTGCGAAGGCGGAATGGTATCCGCTGTTTTCAGGCTTTTTTGGCGATATCAAGGAAGACAGCTATCAAGTCGGTTCCCTGGATCCGCAATTCGCCCGCGCTATTGCTCTGCAGAATGACGATACCACTATTTTGATGGTCAGTCTGGATCACATTGCTGTTCCGGGCGGCGCGGAAATAACGGAAATGATCTCCGAGGCTACCGGCGTGGCTAACGAGAATATCTTCATTTTCGCTACGCATACTCACAATGTGCCTTCCCTTGGTTTTCATTGCCGTCTGGAGGACGATCCCAATTTCAGGCATTTTCAGGAAAACAAACCCGATGTTGCGGCGCGGCAGCTGCAATATGAGCAGCATGTATGGGCAGGCATCAGGCAGGCTTGCCTGGAGGCTATGGCCGCATTGCGTCCGGCGAAGATCGGTATTGGCTATTCCGAGTCCTATGTGAATGTGAACCGCGATCAGTTCTATGATGGAAACGGTGAATTCTGTATGGGATTCAATGGAGCCGGTCACTCGGATAAAACGCTGGCCGTCATCCGTTTTGCCGACGAGCAAGACCAGACCATCGCTCTTTTTGTCAATTACGCTGTACATGCCATCGTGCTGTTCCTGAACCGATGTATCGACGGCAAGCCGGGTTCTACCGCTGATTTGCCGGGCGCGGTCTGCACGGCTTACGAGAGACAGCATCCGGGAGCTGTGTGCATGTGGTCTCCGGCAGCAAACGGCAATCAGAATCCGATTTACATGACCTATTATGGTTACCCGGATTACGCCACCGGCAAGGTATACGAAAGCGTGATTCCCAACGGAGGCTATGAGTATCTGAATGTTCTAGGCGGACGTCATTATGCGGATATCCTGCGTGCGGAACATGCCATTACCGACTATGCCGATGCCATTGACATGCGAATTTGCCGCGAAGCGCAGCAACTGCCTATCGACCGCGAGGTTCCATCGCGTTTTGCTGAGTCGGAAGAGGAAAAACAAGGCAAACGCAGCCTGTTCCTGACAGGAATGATGCTCGGCAATATCTTTCTTTATGGCATTGGCGGTGAGCTTTATTCCACACTGGGAGCCTTTATTAAAGAGCGCTCGCCTTATCGCCATACGCTGATCTGCAGTCAGGTATACACGACGGTGGGATACTTGATGGATGATGAAAATTTGTTGCGTCCCACGCTGTTCGCCCGAGGATCGCGTTGGCTACCGAATACTATTGCACCTGCTTTGGATAACTTTATGAAACGCTTTACCAAATGAATGTTTTGGGACTTCCCGTTGGATACTTTTTCGGCAAATGAGAGCTGAAAGAGCTTGAATGCTGACTCATAAGCACAATCGTCGGCATAGTTGCTAGCTTGGTTACGTTTTGCAAGAACCTAAGATCGGCAGTGCTCTGAAAATTTGCCGTGCGCAAGCCTGATCACAGGCAACCGCTAAAAAGGTGTGTTCTATGCCTTTTTATGCGATTGCCCTGTGGAGGCTTGCTTTTTATCCCTCATTATACTGGTTCTTACGTAAACAGGGGAAATATTCCCTCCATTATCAACAGCTCACATTCCTTTTTGTTCTGTAATTCTGGAATATGAGTGAGATTGTCAAGGGGAATTTTAGATCATAGTTGCTATTTTAGATCATAGTTGCTATTTGGGCTATTTTTGTAAAGAATCCTTCTGCCCCAGTTTGATTTGCCGATTTATACAAGGATAATTATCTATAATTTTGCCAAACCAGCAGAGAGGATTTACAACTCGTTTACATCCAAGCGGTCCCCACTCTCCATTGCCCATGCTATAATGGTATGGGTGATTTTTCATGAATGAACGAATCCTGATCGTAGAGGATGACCCGGCGATTTCTAGACTAATTGACACAAACCTGATGCTGTCCGGCTACCAGACGTTCTGTGCAATGGATGGACGGCAAGCGGTGGAAGTTGTACAGGCTCAGTGTTTCGATTTGGCCCTGTGCGATATTATGCTGCCCGAACTGGACGGCTTTGAGCTGTTGCCCTATATGAAGGAAAAAGGAATCCCGGTGATCTATGTTTCTGCAAAGGCAGACATACAGAGCCGAGTGCAGGGGCTGCGGCTGGGTGCCGAAGATTATCTGGTGAAGCCTTTTGATATCCTGGAATTGTTGGTACGGATGGAAAAAGTGCTGGCACGGGCGGACAAACAGCCGAAGCAGCTTACCTATCGGGATATTGCCGTAGACCTGGAAAGCCGCTCCGTCACGAAGGGCGGTGAAATGATTTCCCTCAAAAACATGGAATACGAATTGCTGCTCACCTTTCTACAGCATCCCGGCATAGTAATGACGCGGGAAGATTTGCTGCATCAGGTGTGGGGCGATGAGTTTATCGGTGAAACCCGCACGGTGGACGTGCATGTGGCGGCCCTGCGTCGGAAGCTGGATCTGAACAAGGAATTGGTGACCGTATACAAAATCGGGTATCGGCTGGAGGTGAAGGCATGAAGCTCTGGCTCAAGCAAACCCTCATCACCCTGGCGGTGATCCTGCTGTCGGTCAGTCTATGCCTTTATTTCTTCGTGGCGAAGGAGACGGACGGGCTGATCCAGCAGGCAATCCAGAACGGAGAGCGGGATACGGCGGTATTCTGCGATCATCTGTCCACCCTGGATCGCACATCTTCCACGTCCTATGATGCGGACGGCGTCGCCCGGCAGTCGCTGATCCAATACACTTTCTCCACCTATGCTCACCTGCTGCAAACCGGTACTTGCTCCTGGTCGCTGGTGATGGATGGGCGGTATTTTTATAATACGGCGGTGCACGATCCGCTAAGCGTCCTGCCGATGGCAGAAGAAATCATCACCGCCAGCCGCATCGTGGAAACAGACGGGACGCATCTGTTGATCTATGCGCAGAACATGACCGTTTCGCAAACGCCTATTACCGTTTACCGCACGGCGAACATCTACGAAACCTATCTGCATATCGACGATCTGACCCGCATGGCACAGCTTTCCCTGTTGGGGTGCCTACTGCTTTGCGGCATTTTGCTGCCTCTGATCCTGCGGAAAACGCTGAAACCGCTGCGCAAGCTGACCCGCGTTTCAGAGAAAATCGCTGGAGGCGATTATGCTCTGCGCTCCCAAATTCACACCGGGGACGAGGTGGGCGACCTGTCCTGTTCTTTTGACTACATGGCGGAAACGGTGGAGCAGAAAATCTCCGATCTGGAGGAAACTGCCCGGCGGCGGGAAATGCTGCTGGGGGCATTGACCCATGAAATGAAAACGCCCATGACCGCCATCATTGGTTTTTCGGGGAGCCTGCTGTCCATGCCGCTGACGGAAGAAGGACGGTTGGAAGCCGCTCATGAAATCTATGAAGCAGCCAAGCGCACCGAACGGCTCAGCCAAAAAATGATGCAGCTCATTTCCATGCAAGAAAACCTGTTAGTGCTGAAAAAAAGCATCGATGCAAGAGAATTGCTGGAAAAAGTTTGTGCAGCTATGACACAAGCAGCGGAAGGAAAGCGGATCGAATTGCAGACAGATCTGCGGGCGGATACCCTCACCGGCGACGTCGATCTGCTATTCAGCCTGCTGACTAACCTAACAGACAATGCTATCAAGGCCAGCCCGGAAAATACAATCATCCGTTTGACCGCCACCCAGGGTGGGGATACGCAAACGCTGACCGTTATAGACCAGGGTAGCGGAATCCCCGCTGATAAAATCGCCCTGGTGACAGAACCTTTCTACCGGGTGGACAAGGCCCGCAGCCGGAAGCTGGGCGGGGCCGGGCTGGGATTGAGTCTTTGTCAGATGATCGCTCAGGCCCACGGCGGGCGGCTTGAAATTCAAAGTGAAGTCGGTAAGGGAACTGCTATTTCCATGATCTGGCCTTTGGAGGAAAAGCATCATGAGTAAGAAAAGCATAATTGCTGTTTTGTTCATCCTTCTGCTGACTGCGGCATCCATCCTGGGCTTGCCTCTCATGGCACATAGAATAGAAAAGTATGCAGAATCCGTCATGCCTACCGTGACCGCCACGCCCCTTCCTGATGATGATCTTGACAGCATGTAGTTTAGTGAAATTTGTAATTTACAACTTGATTACAACTTGCTTACAAGTCGATAAAGACTTTTGGCCCGGCCTTATGATACGCTGATGCAGGAGGTGAAGGAAATGAAGAAAACCATTTCAATATTTCTGATGCTTTGTCTGCTGCTTCCTGGCATCGCCCTAGCGGAAGTGCAAAGCCAGGTGAACACGCCGGCGGAGTACAAAGGAACGCACAACAGCCCATCGGGCAAATCCCACATTTATGTGGACGCCCAGGTCGTCGTGCCGGAAGTGAAAACGATCCCGATTTACCAGGTATTTGCCCGCGTGCCCGATGAAATGGAGTTCAAACTACTTGCGAACCTTACGTTTGGGGCAGGCGGATATACGCTGGAAAGAGGCAAAGTGGACGCAAACAATCCCTCGGGAGTTACATATGTGGAAGGTGCTCCAACCGAAACTGCTAAAGGCCTTTGCCTGTATTCTATCGACACCGGCCTTTTCTATGGAGATCGGGAATTCCGCGATGGCTATTACGATTTTGATAATCAATCGGTGTTCACCATCAACGCCATGGATGGCACGGTGATTGATCGGGAGTATGTGTATTGAGGAGATGTGCGCATGAAAAGGATATTTGCCCTTCTGCTTGTGCTGACGCTGTTTTGCCCCTCTGCCTTGGCGGAGACGATTCGGCAGCAGGTAAACGCTCCTGAATCTTTGCAGGATACATTTACATCAAATACAGGACGAATGACGATAGATATAAAGGCTGATGTCATTGTGCCTGACATTTCTACGCTCTATGAAATTGATGTAACGCCTCGTCTCTTCAATGATGAGGAATTAAGTCGGCTTGTGAAAGGATTTCAGCAGACTGATTCTCAGCTTGATGCAGACTATCAAGTGTTATTTGGCATTTCGAGACTATATGAATACAAGAATGCTCATATCCATTTGATTGCTTCCGGTATGGAGGACAATGGTACTTGGTCAGACGTAACGGCAAAGTGCGTTGTAAGTGATGAAACATATTTAACTGGTTATATGTCCGTCCTTCAGCGAATGCATGAAGGGCCTGCAGCACATTGCCGCTATACCTTGGAGGAAGCAAAAGCGATTGCGGATCAAGCGGCTGCGATTGTCGCGCCAAACTATGCCTTTTCTGCCTGGGGATTGATGGAGCTATATCCACGGGATGGTTCCGACACCCGAACAAAGGATTATGATTATTTGGAGGGCTATCAGTTCTGCTATACGCCCGTTTTGGAAGGCATACAAATTCTTTATACACCAAATGAAGATCAAAGCGGCGGTTTGACTTTGCAGCCTGTGAGGCAGGCGAGACTTTACATTAGCATCACAGACACAGGAATATATGAAATCCGATGGTATGGCGCACAGGATATCGGTGAAAAAACACTGGTTGCTTCGCCTCTGCCGTTTGAGAAGATCTATGAAGTTGCAAAAATGATCCTTCCATTGGCCCACATGGAGCACGAAAAAATCTATGAAGATGCTGCTGCGTTGGTAGTGGATAGAATCCAGTTGAACTACTGCCGGGTGCAGCGACGTGACAAACCGGGGCAATTTGTTTTGACGCCTGTGTGGGATTTTTTCGGCTGTCGCGCAATTGAAAATAAAGATGGAACAGTGCGGCTGTGTGACATAAATCCTAACAACTCGCTTCTTACGGTCAATGCCATCGACGGCACGGTGATCGACCGTAACTACGGCTATTGAGAAGAAAACACGCATGAAAAAGACATTTGCTTTTGTGCTTGCGATCATACTGCTTTGCCCCGCCGCCCTGGCGGACGCGCAGAATCAGTTGAATACCCAGGGGACTTTTCAGGCGGAATACTCTTCCAATAGCGGACGCACGAAGATCACGGTGGACGCGACTGTCTATGTGCCGGAGGCGATGTGCTTGAATACCGGTGGGCAAACCCAGATACACGCTTGTTCTTCTATCAAAGGGGAAACGCTGGCTATTCAGACATCATTGGAAAAACGCTCAAGGGGCAGTTCCTGACGGTTGAAGAAGCCATGGCCATGGCGAATGACTTCATGGCTCAGATGGCACCAGACTATGAACTGCGGGTGGTTTTTGGCGCAGAGGGCGAAAAAGGCGATGCCGTCGCATATCCCTCCCTGGCTTACTGCTTCACCTACACCCGCCATCACCTATGCATATTATAGCCACATCTACACGGACTTTGAGGATCGGGCTATGGCACCCGCGCCTGGTCAGGAATACATCACGCTGGGTTATACACGGGGATCAGATTGTTAATTTCCACTGGCAGGATCCCTATGAAATCGGTGCGATCATCCCCAAAAACAGAGCTGATACCCTTTGGGCAAATCATGAGCGTTTTCGGCACGATTGCCCCGCTGTCTGTTCAAAACAATGAAACTGATGCAGGCCGTAAATCCAAAGCGAATAACAGCATGAACATCACCGAAATCCGCTTGGGCTATATACCCGTGCTGTGCAGGGATAACCCCAATCAATGGGAACTGCAGCATGTGTGATTTCATGGGCAACCGCATTCTGACCCTTGCCACCTACGATTTTCCCTGCTATTCGCTCCTGACGATTGATGCCATTGATGACGCCATCATTGATCGGAATTACGAATATTAAGGAGCAGCCATGAAGTCAATATGCTATGATGTACACCACGCAATCGCGAGGCGCTGGTTTCTTGCGGCCTTGATTGCCACCACGGTAGCATTGTACCTCTCGGTAGGTCAAGCAACCTATGGGCTGATCGGGTATCTGGAGAGCTATGAATTGTTTGAAGAAAATTCCTTTGGTTACTTTATGACTGACATGCTAACGATGGGGATGAAGGGCGACTTCGGCCTGCTGACACTGCCCGCCCTGTCTGCGCTGCCCTTTGCGGCCCAGGCGCTGCATGAGATCAAAAGCGGAGCCATCCGTCCGGCAGTGTTTCGGACGGGAAGAAAGAACTGGATCATCGGCAAGGTCGCGGGATGCGTCATCAGCGGAATGCTGCTGCAAGGTGCGGCGGTGGGGCTGCTGTTTCTGATACTGAATGGGCTCACGGTTGCTATGATCAGGCAGGGCTTCCCTTGGGGCGAAGGAGGGGATTTCTGGCCTATACTCCTACGCCGTATGCTGTGCGGCGGCATCTGGGCGGGTGTGGGCTGCGTGATCGCGCTGGCGACGGAAACGGCCTCCGCAGCATATCTGGCCCCGCTGTGCCTGTGCTATGCCCTCATGATGATCGGCACCCGCTTTTTCCCGGACGCTATGATGCTGAACCCGATGCAGTGGGTGAGTGGCGCAACGTGGTTTTTGACTATTGTGTTGGCTTTCACGCTTGCTCTGCAAGCTCTTTTCCTGAAACGAGGTGCGCAAAAATATGTCTAAAAGGATGGTTTTCAGTAGGGGCGCGGGGGAGGCACTTTTGACTCAAAAGTGCTTCCCCCGCAAAATCCCGCCTGCCTTTGTCTGCGCGGGTTGGAACCTGTACAGCTTGCGGAAGAATCCAAGGTTTTATATGAGCTTGCTGCTGGGCTTCCTGCTGTGCTGGCTGCTGACGGACAAGACTATGGCCATCAGCCGGACGTACCTGACCAATGTGCAGATCGTGGAGCCCTTCGTCTGGTGCTATGCCGACGGGGACAGCATCCTGTACGCCGCCTTGGTGATGATGCTGATGCTCTCCGCCTTTCCCCGGATCGATACGCCTGCAAGTTACCTGATCTTCCGCACTACAAAACTAAATTGGCTTATCGGGCAGATTATCACTGTGTTTGTGCTGACCCTCGGTTACTGCCTGATGATCCTGCTATCCTCCATGGCTATGTGCATCGGCTGCAATGTGTTCACAGCGAACCATTGGAGCGAAACCGCCACCATGCTGTCCTTTTCACCCGCCAGCTTTGAAGTGGCGCTCACCGTCATGCGCAAGACAGTGAAGCTCACCACCCCCTGGGGCTGCTGTTATCAGATTTTCGGGCTTCTGTTCCAGTATGTGCTGCTGCTTTCCATGATCCAACTGCTGTTCACCGTGCTGAAAAGCAAGAAAGCGGGCATCATTGCGGCGCTGGTGCTGAACTTCGCTGGATTTGTGCTAACGCCAGATCGGTTTATGACGTGGCTGAATCTGCCCACAGAAATGCGGTATTACGCCAATTTGCTATCCGCGTGGCTATCGCCGCTCCAACACGCCACCTACACCATGCACAACTTTGGCTACGACCTGCTGCCCCGGCTGCATGTTTCCTATCTGATCCTGGGCGGAGCCACTGTTGCGATGATTGCCCTGTCCATGCTCAAAATGCGTACATTTCAATTCAGTTTCACAGGAGGATACTCTGATGAATGACATTGCGGTGGATGTTCAGCAAGTGAACAAATCGTTTGCAAACGAACAGGTATTGAAAAATGTCTCCCTGCAACTGGAGAAGGGAAAAATCCACGGCATCATCGGGCGCAACGGCAGCGGGAAAACGGTGCTGATGAAGTGCATTTGCGGCTTTCTACGGCCCACTTCCGGTGCGGTAAAGGTGTTTGACAAAATCATCGGTACAGACTGCGATTTTGCTACCGATACCGGAATGCTGATTGAAACGCCAGGATTTCTGATCCACGAAACGGGTATGAATAATCTGAAATGGCTTGCCAAATTGGGGAAGGGTGCAAATAGAGAGCGTATCAGTGAGCTGATCCGCATGGTGGGGCTTGACCCTGCCATGAAGAAGAAGGTCGGGCAGTATTCCCTGGGGATGCGCCAACGCCTGGGCATCGCACAAGCCTTGTTGGATGATCCCGCCCTCCTGATCCTGGACGAGCCTATGAACGGCCTGGACAAAAACGGAGTAAAGGATATTCGTTCTTTGCTGCTTGATCTGAAAGTGCAGGGAAAAACCATCCTACTCGCCAGCCACTTTGCCCAGGATATTGACGAACTGTGCGATACTGTACACGAGATGGATCAGGGAATCATTTGCCAAATGGAGTAATGGAATTGGGTGACAGATTCAGCAGACGGCGTTTTTCATATTCTCCAATTAGTGCTGAGGCTGTTCCATCTGTTTTTCCCTATTCCGCGGCTCCCTTTCCCGACTCGCTGTATCCACACAATACTTCACATTGAGCATTTGATTTAGTTTCTCCCGAAGGGGATCGTATTGCGCTGCTCTGACCGCTTCCTCCTGCCGCAGGTTGGCCTGCTTCTTTTTCCAGCCAGGTATGTCGATCTTCTTCACACCATGCTTTTCCTTCAGGATGCGCTGGGAGGTATAATACAGGTCGATCTCATCCTGATGGTCAGCCCGGAACTTTTCTCTTCTACCTTTCCAATGGATACCGTTCATCGCATCAATGACGGGCTGAATGCGGTGAATGTGTTCGGCAAAGGTGATCATGTTGTCAAGCTGCTTGATCCGGGAAGTACTGGCCTTGGATTGGGCCACAAGAGCATCGACGGCAGCTGACAATTCATGGGTCTGCCGTTCCAATTCCTCCACGGTAAAAATCTGATTCTCCTTCAGGAAATGGAAAGCATCCACAAACTTTTTCAGATTTCCTATCTTTGCCTTGTTGCTCCAGGCTCCGGCGTTGCGCATATCGTGATACCGGATCAGCAGATCTGCAAGATCAGGCTCCTTGGCTTTTGCCAGCTCTTCCTTCACAGCGGCAATCCATTCCACCAGGGATTTCAGCTTCTTTTTGATGGTGGCAATCAGGCGGTTGGTGGCCTTGATCCAACGGTTCAGATCACCTTTTTGTGTGCGGATGCCTCGCTTCTCCATCTGCTGCACCAGCGGCCCTTCATGCACTGTGGGGATTTGTTCAATGCCCTGGGCTTCATAACTGCGGTGGTCGATGCGGACATCAAGGCCCTTTCGCTCAAATTCATCGTTCACCATCCTGCACCAGGCTTCCCGCCAATGCTCCAGCGTTTCCGGCTCATGCCAGTCTGCGATGTGGACGGCATTGAACACATAATCTCCCTTTTCATCCCGGATTCGCTCACCGTTTTCATCCAAGGCATATTCCCGGCGCTGTTTGTTACCCCAGGTGCCATCCGGATTGAGGGGCCGCATGGTGGTCATCACATGGAAGTGCAGATTGGGGATGCCGTTCTCCTTGTCCGGCTCATGCACGGCAAGATCGGCAATCATCCCTTTGCTCACGAAATGCTCCTGCACGAAACGTCGGGCCAAGGCGGTGTTCTCCTCCTGCGTCAATTCGTTTTGCAGGGCAATATCAAAGCTGTAGGCCAGCTGCGCCTTCTTGTTTTTCTCTACCTTCTCCACAGCGTTCCATAAGGTTTGCCGGTCAGCATACTCAGCAGGAGCGTTGGGTGGCAGCAGGATTTCGGCATGCAGCACGCCGCCCTTTCGGGTGAAATCATTGGTTTCGCCATAGTATTCGCTGTACAGCTTTTCGCCTGCCCGGTAGGCGGCAGCGGCTATGGCGCTTTGGCCTGCACTGCGTTTGATCTGATCCACATGGAAATGATACAGCGCCATTATCCAGCCTCCAGTTTCTCTTGGGCGTTATGCCGGGATATTGCTTCCTCAAGGATTGGAAAAACACCAGGCAGCTCCGAAAGCTGCTCCGCCATTTCGTAAAACTCCCGTTCCGTCAGGGGCTTGATGGCAGGAAAAATGCTTTCCAGCGCCGCCCCTCTGGTGATCAACCGGTGATTGCGCTGCCTGCGGGACGTGGCTTCAAAATATTCCTTTCGGTTCTCTGCCCGTTGCAGCCGGTGCTGCTCCTGGGCCTGCTGCCGCTGGGCGTCGGTCAATTCGTTCTGTAATTCGTCTTTTGTTTTCTTCATCGTCGCATTCCTCCTTCGTCGTAGTGTTGATGAGGCAACTGGCCCGAAGGGCAGTTGGCCGTGTCGCCGGCCCCCGTATGGGAGGACGGTGACCATCAATTTGGGATAGCCGCATAGCGGCGCAAGGGCCGCAGCCCTTGGAGGGAGGGGAAGATGCCGGTGGCCGCACCGAAAGCATCGCCCCCTCCGGCCTGTCTGCCGCATTCGGATGCGGTCTGACAGGCTCTCCCGGAGGGCGCGCGAAGATACAGGTGGGACACCTGTATAGAAGTGCGCACTTCCGTGATCCATAGCTTGTCTCCCGTAAACTTCCGTGGATCGTTTGTCTTGTCGGCAGACTGGAACGGCCTTTTTTTCACTTCGCAAGGCCTGGAAAAGTGACAGTAAATCGTATTCATATTGGCAGAAATCCTCCGTTTCTTCGTTGCTCGGATTGACAGTAAAAAGCGGGGATTTACTGCCACTCCGAAAAAGTGACAGTAAATCGCCCACCGATTGACAGAAAGCATCAGAGTCCCATGTCCTTCAAAAACGCCTCCGCAATCTCAAAATCTTCTCCATCCATGCCGTTATTCTCCGGCTGGGGATCAGGCTGAACAGGCTGCGCCGGAGCGGTTATCTGAAGATTGCTCATGCCTTGGCCGATGCCATCCCTGATCGTCTCCAGCACCTGCCGCAGAAAACGATCTTCCTTCTCCCTGGTTTCCAGAAATGGATCAGCCCGTATCCTCTCCTGCCGGGAAAAGAAATCGTTCAGGGCAGCAACCATAGCACGGGTGTAAGATTTGTACTTCGTCCGATCCATGTTCCGCAGGTATTCGTATGCCTGCCGGTCATCCTCCCGGTTTCGGTCAAAGCGGATGTTGGTATTGACGATCCTTTTCATTCATCATCCTGCTTTCCGCATCCGGGCATTCGCCATGTACTCATAGCCCTTGGCGGTGGCGCAGATGTCCTCATTGATCGTCACTCTGTCTGCGTCAAGATTGGCAAAGTTCTTCAAAAGACATCCGCCGCCTCCCACGATATACAACCGCATCATGGCAGGATTATACTCATGCTCCCGCAGACGGCGCAGGATGCCTTCCGTGTATTCCTTCGCCGCTTCAATGATCGCGTCCAGATACTGCCCGTCAATATCGGCGGTCCCGGTGCGCAGCACTTCTTCGATCACAGCGTCATCCACCGTCACGTGGTACTTTTGCATCAGCTTTTCCCGGATGAGCAGGGTGCATTGATGGGTGCCGTACTTTTCCGTGAAGCACTTGCTGGAAATGGGCCGCCCGTTGGTGATCGTCATCACGTTCATGGTGCCGTTGCCAATATCACAGAGCATATTCACACCTTTGAAATCGGACAGGTGACTGACAATGGCGGCAAAGCCCTGGGGAAATACGTCCACGCCGATGATGCGGATGCGGTACTCTTTCCCTTTAAAGGTGAATACGATCTCTTCACGGGGGGCGTGCTGCATGAGATACTTTTTGAAATCGTCCTTCTGCTCTGCCACCCAGGTCAGGGGCAGGCCCACAGCCAGGTAAACATCCGCCGATTGCCGACCGTAAAAGGCCAACTCGGATGCGATGCCAGCCAGAGTCAGGATGAAATAATCGGGATCGTTCATTTTGTCGGCAGTGAATTCCTTGTGCTCTTCGCCGATGGTGTAGTACCAGCCGTCATAGAACAGCAAATTGCTTTTGAAGGTGGGTTCCTTCTCATGCCTGGTTACGCCAGTCTGGAAACAGGCGTGCGCCGTTTTCATGTTGCCGTAGCCATGATCCAGGCCAATGATGACTGGACGGTTAGGGGTATTGTAATCAGTTATCATATCATTGTATCCTTTCTGCCTTCGTGACCTCCGGGGCGGGGTAAAAAATGGGTAAAGAAAAACGGCACACAAGCGTGTACCGTCAAAGATGGGAGGGAGCCGATTGACTGCCCTCCCTGGGATTATGCTGTTTTCTGCTCATCGTTTTCCGAAGGCATGGAATCGGCTTTCGCCATGGCGTCTTCCAAACTTTCCTGCTGTGCAGCTACCAGCTTCTTGGCTTTCTTCTTCTCGTTATACCGGCGATTGATCTCCCTGCGCTTACGTCGCTTTTCCTCTGCCGCCAATTCTTCCGGCGTCGGATCAGGGAGGGGCGTATCAAATTTACCAATATACTGGAGCCGGATTTCCACTTCCTGCACCCGTTCTCCGTCGATTTTTTCTGGGGCGTGAACGATGATCCTATCCACAAATTCATAGATCATCTGCGGCGTCAGCTCTGTAAAATCGGTGTACTTCTTCGCCAGCGACATAAACTGATCCACCCGCTGATTGTCGGCCTCATAAGTATCAAGCTGTGTTTGTTCCATACTGATCAGGGCATTTACTTCAGCCTGCTCCTTCTCATAATCCGAAATCAGCGCGGAAAATCGGCTTTCCGTGATCATCCCCAGGGCATAGGATTCGTACAGTTTTTTGATGACGCTATCCAGCTCCACGCTGCGCTTCTTCGCCTGGGCGATTTTCTTTTTCAGCTCCTTTGCCGCCTTGTTCTGCTTGATCTCCGATGCCTCCCGCACTTTTTGAGAAAACTCCTCCGGGTGTTCAATGGCGTATCGGCTGGTCAGACGGATTGTTTCCAGCACCAGTGTCCGCAGTGCCTTGGTGGAAATATAATGCGCTTTGCAGCCATTGTCCACCCGATTCATGGTCAGAGTGTAGGTAGAGCAGTCGTAATGATCGTATGGATAGAGCCCAGTTTCGGGATCAACTCCGCCTGGCTTCTTGGGGTCAGGCTGCATACGATGGTTATACATCTTGGCCCCGCAGTCAGCACAATATACAAGGCCCGTAAACGGATTGGCAACGCCAGTTTTATCCACCCGATGGATGGTGCGCCGGGTATATTGCGCCAGCTTCCATGTTTCAGGATCAACGATGGCAGCGTGAGTATTCTCGATGATCACCCAGTCTTCTTCCGGATAATGGATGACCCTCTTGGATTTGTACGATTCCCGCGTGCTGCGGAAATTGACCGTGTGCCCCATATACTCTGGTTTAGAGAGAATGGAAGTAACTGTGCCCGGATACCAGTCATAAGGACGGGATAAATCCGTCCGAGCCGTTCGATTGCAAATCCCATGGGTTGTTTCGTAGTAGCTGGGTGTCTCCACTTGGTCGTCTCGCAACTTGGAAGCAATTACACCGGGGCCATCCCCGTTGACGGCCATTTGAAAAATGCGGCGAACGACCTCCGCGGCTTCTTCATCAATCAGCCAATGATGCTTGTCCTCTGGATCTTTCTTGTAACCGTAGATAGCTTGGTTTGTGGTGGGCTTGCCGGCCAGACCGCGGGCTTTGTATGCGGCCCTTTGCTTCTTACTCATATCGCGAAGATAAAACTCGCTCATGATGTTGAAAAACGGGGCCAGATCCGTACTGTTTTGATCATTGCTGTCGATGTTATTGCCAATGGCGATAAAATGGACGCCATGCTGCCGGAAAACGATCTCTGTGAAATAGCCTGTTTGCAGATACTCACGGCCCACACGGGTCATATCTTTCACGATCACTGCGCCGATTTTTTCCGCTTCAATATCCTGGATCATCTGCTTCCAGGCGGGCCTCTCAAAATTCCCGCCGGACCAGCCATCGTCCGTATAATGGACACAGTTCTCAAAACCATGCTCTCTCGCATAGTTCTCCAGGAATATTTTTTGATTTCTGATCGAATTACTGTCGCCCTGCAGTTCGTCATCGCGGGAAAGACGCTCGTAAAGTGCAGTTATTTTCGGTTCCGTCTGCCTGTTGTTCATGTTTGAACTCCTTTCAGGCTGGACGGCTCATCTGTGGCACACTCATTGTACCACAGCCAATGTCTTTTTGGAAGACCGTTTCAGCCGATTGTTCTGTAAATTCCAGGTCGTTTTCGATCATTCGGAGCACCTTGTCCTGCATGGTTTCCTGACTGTCCTCATTAAACATGATACGCACCTTATATTTCGTCCCTCCGATTCTTTTCACAATGATCTTATCGCTGGTGCTCTGGGATTCCTGTTGAATATAAATAGAAATACATCTCCTTTTCTGTTTCGGTGTTTTGCTTTGTCATGGGTATGGAGTTTGGGTTCGGCGATCTGTACGAGGATCGCAAAAGATTCAAGAAATATGGTGTTCATCGCATATTCTCCTCTTGAATGATCTTATTCAGTTGTGGGGAAACGAGACAACAGGCGGTGCGGGGGACCTCGGCTGCATGTGCGCATAGGCAGACTCCTTTCGTGATAGGATGGTATTCTCGGGATTTCTCATCGAATTGATGAGAATCTCATGGAATCGGTGAGAAGGATCGGAGAAGGCAAAAGAAAAGGGCCTTTCCATGATGGAAAAGCCCGAAAGCGATATATGACAGCAAGGCAGAATACACCCTCTCAACTATAGGAGAAAATAGAGCGAGTTTGCGGAACTGTTTTTGGAGAAAGTCAGAAATCTCTTTCTGCGCATAGAAAACAGCAGTACGATCGCTTTATCAGTTCAAGAAACAGCCGTGTGATCACAACTGTTCCAGCTCATTGCACCGTGCGTTACCCTTTTTGAGCAGGCTTGATAAAAAGGTCAGGAGACGTCTATTCATGTCATTCCAGCCCTTATCATTCAAGGGCTGATTCCACTCTAATGGGTAATGCAATGAGGAATTTCATATGGACGAAAAATGCCCTCTCACCTACAGGAGAAAAACAAGGGGCATTTCGGAACCGTTTTATGATACGCTTTCAGATTTAATTATTTTGTAACACTTTCTTTCGCTGTTCGGCCTTTACCAAACATATGTTCTCTTTTATAATAGAAAGGCGAAAAGCAATTCTGCCCACAAGCGATAGCGAAGTAAGAAATCCCCCTCCACATATAGGAGAAAAACAGGGGGTTTAGCGGAACTGTTTTTCAAAAGAAAAAGAAATTTTCCTGGAAGTCTGCGCGAAAGGAGGTGGAATCGGTGCCCAGGCAGAAGAAAAACTGGGATAAGGAATGGGAAATCCCGGAAGCAGAACAGGGCCTGACCTATGACGACGGCTTCCTGTTCAGCCCGGATACCGATGATCCGCCGCCTATCAAAAAGCTGAAGCGGGATTTGGAGCGGGAAGCCTTGACCCGTCTGGAGGAAGCAGCCCACACAGAAGAAGATTTCCGGGAGATCGTGAAGAAGTGGAATCACCTGGACGAAAACAGGGAACGCCGGGAACGATACCATGAGGTATTGCGCGGCAATAAGACCCCGCCCTTGGAATTCAACATGATCCCGGACGGCTTTGCGTTCCCTGCCTCCTTGAACGGTGTCCTGGCCCGGCAGAACCGAAAGGGCGACTTTCTGGACACGATCTTCTATTGCGTCTATGACCTGCATGAGCTGGTGCCTCAAGAATATGTGAGCATGCCGCTGGCAGAATTGCCGGATGACCGGAAGGAATTGCTGTTCCTGTACGTCATTGAGCATTGGAGCACCATGAAGATTGCGGCGTGGCGGAAGCAGACGGACAGAAACATCCGTAAAATCCGCAATACCTCTTTGAGACGAATCCGGAAGAAGATCCTGCCGATCCTGATACGCATGGAAGCGCAAGGCGAGCCTTTAACGGCCTGGGAACGCAATTTTCTTGTAAAACAAAAAGCCGCCCATCCGGACGGCAGGAAAGCGACATTGCATCAGGAGGTGAGCCCATGAGGAATCCTTTTGAAAAAGCAAAAACCTGGTGGGTGCGATACAGCGATTATCAATGGCGCACCTCAAAGGATGGGGTGCTGTATATTCAGCCTGCGCCAGGGGCGACCTTCACGCTGTACAACGCCATGGAGGTCATGGAGCAGCTGGTGATAGACGCTTTGAACGCAGGACGGAAATTGATGGGCAAGGAACCGAAGGAGGACAGCAAGCCCATCATTATGGATTTCGTGCGCAAATATGGGCTGCTGGGCATGATGACGGCGCTGCCCACAACGCCAAAATTCATGGATTATGAAATGGTGTACCTGCCCAAGAACCGATTTATCAAAGAAGAGCAGCTGCACACAGAACAGTTCTTGCTGAACTTCTTTCCTTTTGAAAAGCCCCATTTGATGAAATCAGGGAAATCCTACGCCTGTAGCGTTTCCGGGGATAACCGACTGATGGCCCTTTCTGCCACTTTCAGCGATTATCCGCTGGCGGTTACGCTGAGCTTTATGCCGGAATATGCCGAGCGCTTCGATTGGATCGTAACCCAGCTGAAGGATTGGATGTTCCTGGTCACGACCTGCGAATTCTTCTACGATCCTGACTATCAGCTGATGGCTAACGCGGAGGAACAGCGAACTCTGCTGCGTCAGGCTATGAACGCATTCAGCGGCAACGCGCCGACTTATCACATTGCGCTGTTTGACGACGCCCCGGCCCTGGTATGGGATTTCCATTCCCTGATGCTGGCAATTACGCTGGTATTCAGTTTCATGCTCACGGATACGGATAATCCGATCCACATGTGCAAGAACTGCGGGAAGGTGTTTATTGCAGAGAAGCAAGGCAGCCTGTTCTGCTCTGCGGAATGCAAGACCCAGTATCGCGCGCAGAAAAAGCAGGAAAAGAAGTAAAGGCATGAAAAAAGGCAGCCCATCGAACGCGTTATTATGTAGAGGAAGGTTTACCCTTCATCGTCATGAGTCGCTGGAAATACAAGCAATTCAAGCAGTTATGGCTTGAAGGGAAACCTTCAAGTACATAACTTCTCCAAAGGCATACACAAATACACTTATGTTAGAAAGTGATAAATCAAAGGAGGGCTACTGTCAATGATGATTGGCAGCAGCCCTCGTCTATGTACATGCGGGAAATGTGAAAGCAACCATAAAAACAGACTTATAGCAATTTCAGTCGTACAATTCTCGGCTTGGTTTCTTCGACATCCAATGTGCCTTTTCTCAGATGGAGGATTTCTTCTACATCATCAGGGAATAAATCAATGCTTCTGGACTTTAGGAAGCGCATAAAAGTAACTGGCGTAAGAACATGCTCTTCAAAAAGCATATCGATTGCACCTTGGAACACATTGTCATTTAGCAGAAATGGAGAATCATCTGGTTCGCCTTTGCGCCAACCATTCTTAGAATACTGACGCATGAGATAGCTAAACTGATTATCAGTGATGATGTGCAATTGATGAGCTCGATATAGCATTGCTGCCACAGAAACATGCCACTTCTTTTTTAGCCAAAGATAATACTTTAGGTCTGTTGGATATGCCTGAGCATCGTTTCGGAACGAACCTGCAGGCAATAAGAAGGCGCTCGAAAACAAATTGGCTTGCTTCTCGCGAATCTTAAACTCTTCTTTTGTTATCATATCAAGGCTTTCGCTCCACGGATGCAAAAGAATATGTCCAAGTTCATGTGCAAGATCAAACCGAATTCGTCCTTCAGGCTTATCGCCTTGGTCAACAGCAATAGCATATACATCACGATCAGAAACGTAGGTTCTCTGACTAAATGCATCTATACCATCGGCAGCTGTAGGAAATCCGGTAACGATGATGCCATTGCTCTCCAGAACGAACTGCAGATTCTCAATCGGCCCATCTCCCAGTTTCCAATATTCTCTTAGTGTATTGGCAATCTGCTCAATTTCGTCAGCAGCATTTGCCATGGCAGCTTCGTCTGTTTCGCTATCTACGCCGCTGAATTCAATCTTGGGAATCCGGAGCGGTTCAAAATCTATGTACTCATCTTGAAGTGCTTTGTAAATCTCTACAGCGATTTCAAGCCTATACGATTGTGCAGCGCGTTCCATACGTTTTGCACTCATCAATGAGCGGAAGTATGTCGCCTCAGTATGTGCAGAGTATAAATCGCTTTGCATGAAAAAATCATATGGGAAATGCAGAATTTCGGAAATGTTGAACAGTCGCTCGTGCGACGGGCGACTGTCTCCATTTTCGTACTGGGAAATAAGCTGTTTGCTGATCCCTGACTCGTTCGCCAATTCGGTCAGACTTTTCCCACGGAATATCCGAGCGTATTTCAGGCGTTCGCCTCGGAATTCTCTCCTTTCCATCGTGCCAACTCCTTTATTTGATTAGACCTCATTTTCTTCTTCGAAAGATTTAAGCGTGGGTTTGATTCCTGGCTTTTTCTTGAGTTTGACCAGTGAACGCGCATTCTGTGTTGAGGCTGTGGTGGTTTCGGAATGGTTGCTTGACGCAGTAAGCCGTGAGAAATCAGGCTGGATATAGCCGCGCAAGCCATGCTTTTCCACAATTTCAAAATCACCATTCAGCAAATAGAAGGCGATGTCGCTGATTTCATCATGATCGGTAGTATATGCGACGATGCAGTGCCTAAAACCAGAGTTTGGATCCAGAACTCCCGCCATGATGCTGTCAAAGTCATCCTCGTATACTTCTGGTGCGAATTGCGAAGCAGGCGGCAAAAACGAGATCTGCGTTGCCGGACTTTCGAGGTCTCCATTCAGAATTCGAAGCAGCGTCTGCATATAGTTGGGGCAATTCCTGTCTTTCTTTCGCGGAATCACTTGCAAATTGGTCTGTGTGGTTACACCAATCGTTATCTTATTCTCCCTATCGATCAGAATTCGACCTTCCCACCCATAGCGCCTAAATGGATGAAGCTCAATGCCATCAATCGCAACAAGACGACGAAGATTATTGTTGAGGTAGTCACCACGGATGTGCGCAAGATAATTCTTGGTTTCAAGTTCCTTTTCGCGCCTTTCCTGGGGAATATCCTCCGCAATGGTCTTGTCGACCGCACGCACGATTCGGCTGAGAAGGAGTTCAAGGGAATCAAATGTGATAATCAAGCGGTTTTACCCTCCGTTCTTAGAATCCACATACATTTTTACATAAATATGGCTGTTTGTCAAGTGAACTTTCAAAAAAAGTTTGAACGGTCATGTGGTGAACAGGATGATAGGGACGTGGTAAGACTTACAGCAAGTAATTGCATCCTTCACATACGAACTGTTAAAAGCGAATTACTTCGAATCAAAACACGGCTGCTGTCCAGCATCGTAGACAGCAGCCGCATTCGCATTGCCATGTTTGGGTGAATTATGCCACGATTCTTGCCCATGGATGAAAAATGTGAAAACAACCTTGACAAAACAAATCGAATTGACAAGCTGCCTTTCCGTGATTCTCAATCAAATATGATTTCGGCCAGAATGCTTTCCTCGGCGCCGTGCTTGATTTCGTTCATCCTGCCGACCCAGCCGAGCTGATCCCGCGCTTTCAATGCTTCTGTGATGCCCTGGGTCTTTGCCATCTGTGGAATCATCGTGTCGAGCCGCTCTTTGCATGTGCGTTCCACCTCAGCCAGATGTTCATGCAGTTTGCCGGAAAGGATGAGCCGGGTATAGAGCCCGGGACGGTGTTCCTTCAGGTACGCTTCCCGCATCCTGCCATATTTCCCGATGGGATAAGCAGACGCATCCGGCAAAGAGATGTCGGGAATGAGATAGTCGCCCACCTGGGTATAGGTTCCGCCGTTCTGTTCAAAGATACTCTTCATTTTCAAGCCCTCCTGTGGTATGATTGGCCTATCAAGGCCATGTGATGGGGTTCGCATAGCTGCGAAGCGCTTCCTACCACAGATGAGCCTGTCCAGCTATGCTATGATTAGGTGACATCTTAAATCACCCTTCATAGCATAACAGTTATGAAGCAATCAGTACAAATTTATGAATGAGAGTCAGCGTCTAAGGGTGGAGGCTGGCTTTCTTCGCATAGTCGTAGACGCAGAAACTGCATACAGCTGCGAAAGGATATTTTCGCATTTTGCGGGGAAAAGAACGCAAAGTATGCGGGCGACGTTCGCATAGTAAAGCCGCAAGAAATCGTAAAGGTAATATAGCCGTTACGGGAGTCTATTTCCTTACAGACGCTCATTTGGCAATTATTTAGCGGGATATTTTTGCTGCTGTTCAGGCGAAACTTAAAAGACAAAACAATAGCATCTGACCCAGTGGTACAAAAGCCCGGTACTGATTCCTGCAGAAATCGCCGTTTCCATCTTTGAAGCTCCAGCCAGTACTTTAGCGACCAGCTCATATTTTTCTTCTGCTGTCCATACTTTATTTGGATTTTTATGCTGTAGTATTTCAGGCCAGCAAGTCTTTTCTAGCCGATTCCATTCCACAACTGCATGATGAAAACGATCTGTGCTTACTCCTTCTGGCGTTTCCGCCCATTTTCCCTGTCGGTATAGTTCGACACAATGTTTCTTGTACTCGTAGCTGTATTTCATGAAATTACCCCCAATGCTGAGTGCCCAGTATTGGGGGTACATATCATGGGGCTTCCTACTTTCGAATCAAGGCTGAAACGACCTGTTTTAATTGTACTTGACCACTGACATTTTTTCCGGCTAACAGATCCTCCTCACGAAAGCGGGCAAGTAGCAGCTCGCCTGCGCCTGGGCGATCACGATCATAAGCTGTCAAAATCAACCCGTCGGAAAGCTGAATCATATCAGGGTAAGATACGTTGGCCCTTTCGTCCAGCAGCCCCGGCTGGAACGTCTCACAATCGTCCGTAGAAAGCAGAGCGTACAAATGATCCCTGCCATCGTATTGATGGATCTTTTTACTAAAACCATAATGATTGATTAACAGTGCGTTTCCGGATTGAAGCCTTCCCAACGCCACTCTGGAAGAAGGACTGGGAATACCTGACGGTTCTCCGAAAGACCATGTTCGTCCGCCATCCTCCGAATAAGACTTTCCAATGCCATATACAGTCCGTACCAGCATCATTAAGCGCCCGTCGTGCAGTTCAATGAGATTATGTTCGTCAAACAGCCGTCCTGGGACGTCTGCTTTACCCAGCTTGTAAAAAGTTTTTCCTTGGTCGTCCGAGGCGTAAACGTTGGAAAAACGTTCATTGGGATAACAGTGATATTCCGACTCAAAGTATTGGAACAGATTGCAAGGCAGTAGCCACCGCCCTTCTCTAGACACAATAGGTTTGGTCATCATCATGCCATGACAAAGACGTCGCGGCGCAGAAAAGAGAGGTCTTTCCGACTTCGGACTTTTGCAGATAGACGCCCATACGCCTCCTCGTCCGTCATACCAACCAAAGGTTTGATACCAAAAAATCCACAGTCGATCTTGAGGGTCCACCCAGAGCATACTATCGGTCACGCGCAGGTTTTCCAAGTCGATTATCAGGTCGCTTTGACACCATGTTTTACCTAGGTCATCGCTGTATTTTACAACAATATAGTTATCTACTTTTTCTGCACCGATTCCCGCATTCCAGGAAATCCAAAGCCGATTCTGATGCATGGCGATACTGGGAGTCGCCTGCCAGCTGCGTGCCTCTAGTCGGTGCGACTTATCGGGATCCCAACGTATCCACGCAGGATGCAGTGCCAAATCCGGGTCTAGCTGCTTCCACGCCTCATCCATTGTTATATCTTCCTCTCGTTTTTTCTGCCATTCTTTTCCACCGGCCGAAACGGATAAAGTAGGGATACAAGCCCGTTTTCCCTGGCAAAGCAAGGAAAACGAGCTTTATTTTCCTTCAAAATCCGTACTTATTTCCCATTCCAGCGATCCAACGCCGTCTGATAGATCGCGTTGCGGTCCTGGAGGCCCATACCGTCCAGCATAGTCAAATAGGCGTTCCAATTAGCGTCGTTGATTTCCTCTTCGCCAGTCACAAACTTAGCGGTCATCTGTTCGGCATAACTGTCAATCATCACATATACAGCCAACGCATCCGTTTCCTGCGTATCAAAAGCTGCATTGGGATAGCCAAGGCGAAGAGCGCCATAGCAGCCACTGTCAATGGACTCCTGATGAGAGCGGGCACGATCCGGATCGGCGCCGATCACCAGTTCATTCAGTTCATCAGTATAAACGTGAGGCACAACCCACAGCCCATTTCCTTTACGGAAGGCAAAGAAGCTGGGATATTTTTCCCGATCAAAGTTTTGCTTATAAGTTACAGTGCCGTCCTCAGCAATCAGCTTTTCATATCCCTCGTCCGGGTCGCCGGGAATTTCACCCAGTTTGGGGCCTCCTTTGACTTCGAAGCTGCCTTCCTCACTATACCAATAATCCAACAGTTGCATCACAAGCTCGGGATGCTCGCACTTATCAGTAATAGCCAGCATCGCGTCGGTACGTTCTACGGAATATTTCGGCCAGCATAGGGTGGTATTATATTCGCTGGTCAGGGGAGACACATTGGAGTATTGCAGCTTTAGTTCCAAATCAGTGGTATAGTCCGTAGCATAAGTGATGCCAGAGCCTACGACGCCCGCGGCTACTTTTGCCTGCAATTCTTCGGCGGTCATAGTGAAATAATCCGGATCCAGAAGGCCCTCAGCATAAAGCTTATGCATATATTCCAGATAATGCCGGTAGTTTTCCTGAGCGGGAACGTATACATACTTTCCATCCAGCACGTCATGCCGCAGATTTACAAAACCAAAAGCGGAAAGAATCCATTCAAAGCCATCGCTGTCATAGCGGTTGCAATAGGGAATTTCATCGCCGGCATCACCGTTACCATTAGCGTCCTGCTCCTTAAAAGCCTTCAGCACAGCGTATAGTTCATCCAGAGTATGAGGCGATTCCAAGCCAACGTTTGCTAGCCAGGTGGTATTAATCGTCTTACGATTATCGTTATTGATGACCTCGCGGGCAGGCGTAGACCAAGTCGGCAGCACGTAAATATGGCCGTTCATGGTAATGGTTTTCGCCGCTTCAGGATACAGCTCCAACAATTTTTTCACATTGGGAGCGTATTGATCAATCAAATCCTCCAACGGCTGGAAAATTCCCTGTTCGCCATAAATGAGCGCATCATCCCAGGTCAGACCGCCCATAAAGATTTCAGAATAATCTCCAGAGGCAAGCACCAGGTTTTTCTTCTCCGTCCAACCAGATTCCTCCACAGGGATTATGTTCAGACGAATTCCGGTTTTGTCAGCCAGATGATTTACATACCAATTGTTATTTAAGTCGTCTGGATGACCATTGCTGCGAGGAAAAAGAACCGATACCTCCACCAGCTCATCGGTCAGCGGCATTTTTTCATTCACGGGCAAAATCAAAGTGTTTGAACTGGCATGAGGTTCGTCAGCCATTCCGGCAATGGCGGAAGGAACTGCCGCGCATACCAGAAGGAGACACAAGAGACAGCAAAGAATTCGTTTCATTGTTTTTTCCTCCATTGTTTTATTTGATTTGTACCGTTAAAAAGGAACTGTGCACCGCTCCTCTTTAATTCAACCTTTGATTGCGCCAATCATGACGCCTTTCACAAAAAATTTTTGCAAGAATGGATACAGCACCATAACCGGCAGCGTGGACAATACGATAATTCCGAATTTCATCGATTCCTTCATCTGCAGCAAACGCATCATCTCCTGCCGTGCCTCCGGATTGCTGTCCATCATATCAAACATCTGATCTAATAGCAGAATGTTACGGAGAATCAACTGCAAAGGATAGATATTCTGGTCGTTCAAATAAATCAAGGCGTTAAAGTACTCATTCCAGTGTCCCACCGCGTAATAAAGAATCAGCACGGCAATAATCGGTTGCGACAAAGGGAGAATAATCTGAAAAAAAGTTTTAGGTTGGAACAGCCGTCAATCGTAGCCGCTTCCTCCAGCCCCGCCGGAATCGAATTTTGAAAATACGTCCGAGCGATAATCATATTCCATACGGACATCGCCGTGGGTAACAGCAGCGCCCACACGGTATTCAGCATCTTTAGCTGTTTGACCACCAAGTAGGTGGGAATCAGTCCGCCGCTGAAAAACATGGTAAAGGCGAAGAAAATCGATAGTACATTTCGGCCCACAAAGTCGCGGCGCGACAAAGCATAGGCGCAGGGGAGCGTTACTGCCATATTGATCAGCGTACCGACAATGGTATAGAATAGCGTATTCCGGTAGCCCAGCCAGATTGGGCCATACTGAAAAATTGTGGCATAACCGTCCAGCGTAGGCTGCACTGGCAAAAGCGTTACCTTTCCAGTGGTTACGCTGACTGGATCTGAAAAGGAAGCGCTAAGCACATAAATCAAAGGATACAAAGTCAGAACCAAAACGATTCCGCCCAGCAGACTGGCAACCCAGTCCACGACCCGGGAATTCATGTCGTCCTTACGGCTGGTCATTTCCATTTCTTTTCCCCCTTACCACAAGCTGGTATCACCCAGTCGTTTAGACAGCATGTTAACCGTCAGCAGCAGAATTAGATTAATAACCGAATTAAACAGGCCAATCGCCGTGGAAAAACTGTATTGTGCGCTTTGAAGCCCGGCCTTATAAACAAAGGTAGAAATAATTTCCGAATGGCTTGTGTTCAACGCATTTTGCATCAGATATACCTTTTCGAAACCAACGGACATAATTTTTCCGCAGGCCAGGATTAACATGATGGTAACCGTAGGTAGAATGGAGGGTAAATTGATATGCCAGACGCGCTGCATCCTTGTTGCCCCATCAATCATGGCCGCCTCATGGAGTTCCACACTGACACCGGACAGAGCGGCAATATAGATAATCGCATCCCATCCAAGATTCTGCCAAACATTGGAAATTACATAAATAGATGCGAACCACGAACCCTTAGTCATAAAATCGTAGGGACCCACCCCAACATAGCCGATCAGTGTGTTGACAATGCCATAATTTTTATTCAGAAAAATCGTCAGCATGCTGACCATAACTACGGTAGAAATAAAATGGGGTGCATTCAGTACCATGCTACTTGGCCTCCTGACAGATGAAAGGAGCGACCGTTCCCCGCCACTCCTGACGATATTTTTTCATGCTTTCCTTTTTTGTGTAGCCGTAGTATTGGCGGATGCCCAGATCGCCCCAGACGACCCACGCACCGTGGATGTTGCGTTCTACGAAGTCGATGATTTTTCGGGACATGTTGGCCTCCTTTTGGGCACAAGAAAAGAGCCGCACGTCTGTGCCGCTCTCATGGTGCATTTCATTCGATTTTCAATAGGGAATGCGGAAGTAATCCAGATATTTTTTCATCGCGTCCTGCGCTGTCAGACAGGTGTCCATCAGGAAGCCCTTTTCGTCTTTCCAGCGGGACAGGCCGCGATAGTAGTAGAGCCGGAGTTCGTCCGTGATGATGAAGGGGACGATTCCATAGTGCAGGCATTCCTTGAACAGGATCAGCCGTCCGACGCGGCCATTTCCGTCCTGAAAAGGGTGGATGGACTCAAAGTCCGCATGGAAAGACACCAGCGTTTCCAGCGTCTTTTCCTGTTCCTTATATTTCGTCAGCAATCTGGCCATTTCCGCGCTGACGTTTTCAGGCGGTGTGGTCACGTGATCGCCCACCTCATTGGGGAATTTCTTGTAGTCTCCTACGGCAAATCCATCCACCAGACTGTCCTCCGTGCCTGATTTCAGCAGGGCGTGAAGCCGCTTGATGTAAGGCTGGGTCAGCTCTTTTTCCGCCGTGTCAATGATGAAATCCATACAGCGGAAGTGGTTGACCGTTTCCACAATGTCATTGACCGGGATGACCGCGTTTTCCTCCAGACCGATGGTTTTCGTTTCGTAGATGAAGCGGGTCTGATCCTTCGTGAGCTTACTGCCCTCGATGTGGTTGGAATTGTAGGTCATATCCACCTGAACGCGGTGATAGATCCCGCCGTGGGTCTTATGCTTGCGCTCAGCTTGCAGCCGGGTCAGCAGGCCGTCCGGCTTACGGGATTTTCGGGTAGGCTTGACCGCATCCGCTGGAATGAGCCACATTCCATCCTGCTTTTTCGCGCCGGGAATACGTCCGTTTTCGCAAAGCGTCCGCACCTGACGTTCCCCAATGCCCCATTGGAGGGCTGCCTCCTGAATCGTCTGCACAAGCTGTCACCTCCTTTTCAGTATACCACGGATTCGGAATATTATCAACGGTGTTTTCGTGAAATGACAAGATAGGATTCCATTATGGAGCACATCAGTTCGGTGTTACTTCCCGGACAAATTCATGAAGAAGAGCGTCCATGGCATTGAGCTCATTCGAATAAGCCTGACTGGAGGATTCGCGGCGATTCCATGCAAGAGCGGATTCCTCCTGCGCCTTTTCCTCATATTCCTTGATGATCTCATAATCAGGGACGATGTTGCCGAAGGGCGCGTATCCGGTGACGATGACCGTGTCAGGCGTGATCTCATACACATCAGCCCGCCAGCCGTAGGTTTTTGACGCCGTGTAGGCACTGGGAGAGTGGAATTTCAGCAGGGTCTGCAGGGAGCAATATCCGACCTTGATAACGTTGGGATAGTAGTCCATGATGGCCTTTTTCGTAGTCTCGTATTTCATTTTATTAGATGATTCTCCTTTTTTTAATTTTTAGTAGTTTCCAGAGTATTCATAGGACTTGATTCCTTCGCCCTGTTTGGCACGAGACAGAAGGGAGATCAGCGTGTTTTCAACCTCATCCAGAATTTCCCCGTAGGTGCTGCCATACAGACCAACATCGCTTTCTTCGTCCCGCTCATCGTCTTCGGGGCTAGGCACATGGATTCCATACCGGCAGAGAATTTCATCAAAGCATTCTACAATCCGAGTGGCTTCGTCATGGGTGTTAATCATTTCCAGAACTCTCCTTTTCAGCATATTCCTTCTGGCCTTTCCAGAGTTCATCGGCTGCATCGTTCAGGACACGGATGCACATTTTCAGTTCATCCAGTACAGCACAATTATAAAACTGAGCACGTATGCAGGCTTGCTTGGCGTTTTCGGCGTACTGCTGAGCACGCTTGATTTTCGACACAGCGGTATCGGTCAGGACGCTGCGGACGCATTGGTTCACTTACGTTCACCCCTTTGATTCATGAGATATTCCCTCTTTTGATATTTCATCCTTAGATTTTTCCTCTTGTCAGGTATGGACACTGTATCTGGAGTGTCCGTTATATTCGGAGTAGATCAGACCGCCACACATGGAAGGCTTATCACCGTAGAACTCACGCCAGAAGAAATTCACTCCACCGTCAGGATAGAAGCGAATTTCATGATTTTCGCAAATGTCAGGCCAGCGGAAACTGGTTCCCATGGCTTTACACAGAGCGCGGCGAGTTTTGGGATTTTCAATGATCTTTTTCAGCGTGCTTTGAGCCTGAGAGAAATCCATTTTCGGATAGGTAATGCGGTCATAACACAGGAAGGAGCGGGAGCCGGAGCCATGACGGAGGAAATCCACTGCATTTTCAGGAAGCTGAAAGTAAAATATGTGGTTCGTCCGAGTGATAGAGCATGGACGATCTTCATCATTTTCCTGTTTTCTTCCAATATTCAGGAAGTTATATCCATCTTGAAAACAGGTGCTGTATTGATCGCTGATCGTGTCGCGGAGCTGATTGGAGAGAAGGTAGCACTCATATTCCAGACAGGGCTCAAAGGTACGCTGGCGCGACACACCTCCCGAACTTGCCCATGAGACCCCTCCGCTGGATGTCGCCCTCAAAGTTCACTGTCCAATATGTTTGACAAACCTACAAGTGCACAGTTATGACATTTCCGACTGCACGGCTTCCGGCTCGATCACGGCGGAGGCTGACATTAGCAAGGCCGAAATCGGTTCTCTGATCGGCCGCGCCTATCGCTGCACTCTTGCCGAAACGGCGGTTTCCGCTGTGACACTGAACAGTGCAAAGTTTGGTCCCGTCGGCATGGAAATGAAGTAAAGTCATAGTGGCTTTCCGGCACTCCGGCTTGAGTTGGAGCGCCGGGGGTGAAGCGGCTCTCTATCAGGTGCAAATGCGCCCGCTACTGCACCCGGCAGAGGACTGCGTCTCTTGTATCATGGTTTACTGGATTCGCCAGAAAGATTTCACTATGGATTTTCACAAAAAGAAGTAAAATCAACAAGGACTCATGGCAGTATGATATGGATTACTGCCACGAGTCCGTTTTTCCCCAAATGCAGGCTGACTTTGACCGTTCAAGCGGCAAGGCAGCAGAAAAGTTTTTTGTTTGCGAAAAAAGGTACCATCGAAAAATTTTTTCATAGTAAGGGACATTCGCATGGGTTTTCCCGGAATAGCTCTATAGCGTTACTGTGCTTAGGAGCTTTACGGCATTCCGGGAAGCTGATCCAACACTTTCAGCCCTAAACCCTCCAAATACTGGCGGGCAGCCTGAAAGCGCTTGCTCCATGTCATCATTTCGGCATTATGGGCATCCACGCCAATAATCGCCTCATTTCCCATCCGCGCGGCGATCTCCCAGAAGCAGGTAGTGGGGTAGCCAACGCCGTGATAGTTTCCAATGGCTCTATAGTGATTCCCCTGCAGGTTATATTCCAGCGGCATATGCAATTCTAATGCGCAGCGGCAGATCTGTTCGCTCATGTTGACACAGGCAGCGTCAAAAACAGGATAATTGCTCAAGACGACTTCTGGATGAGCCAGATAGGTAAACAGACCCGATTCCATTCCAGCCAGCGTCATATCGGTATACTGTTTCACTTGATCCGGCCGGGTACTCTGCAAAAAGAAATGACCTTCTTCCTTTTCATCCGACAGATGATTGCCCAAAATCAAATAGTCCAGTCCAAGCGCTTCCTTTTGTTCTTTCAGCCAGCCGTAATACTGAGGAAAAGCCTCGCATTCCAGACCTACATACAGCTGTATCTTTCCTTCGTAGATTTTTTCCAGTCGGCGAATAGACTCCACATATTCCGCCAGCTGTTCGGCGGGCATTCGGATCCGGCTGACATAGCCGTCGTGGTAAGGCCACGGGGTATGATCGGAAAAGCCGAGCGTCTTAAAGCCCGAGGCCAGTGCCGCCTGAACATACTCCTCATCCGTATTGCGGGCGTGCAGGCAACGCGTCGTATGCGTGTGGTAGTTACGAAGGTTTTCCGTGTTCATGATAGAAATGCTCCCTTTCTTCCAGTGATTTCAGCGAAATATCAGCGTGCATTTTGCTCTCGATATACGCTGGGCGTAACGCCTTCGCTGCGTTTAAAAGCGCGGATGATATTCAGCTTGTTACCATAGCCAACTTCTTCAGCGATCTCCTGCAGAGATTTATCGGTCCCGCTGATCAGTTTTCTGGCCTTGGCGATGCGAAGGCTCTGAATGTAGTCCAGAGCTGTCGTTCCTACACAGCGACGGACGATCTTGCTCAGATAAGAAGGAGTCAGATGAAAATGATCTGACAGGGCGTTGATATTCAGATTACAGTCTGTATAGTGCTCTTGAATATAGACCACAATTTGCCGGTCTCGTTCGCTGATTGGTTCTCCTCCTTCTTTGGGATTATCTTCCTGTTTCATCTTCTGGAATAATTTCTGTGCGCAGCATTTCAAAGTAATGATATCGCCGCATCCCAACAGATTTTCTTCCAGCTGCACATCCCGCGTATTTTCAGGCATTTCCGCCGCGATTTCCCACAGCACGCCTACATACCGTGTCAGCAGCAACTCTAATTGCCTTCTCGACAACGCAGCCGCGCCGGCAAAGGCACGGTCCACTTCTTTCAGGAAGCACTGCTCCATCTGCTCATACTCCTGGGCCTTTTTCAGCATGACCACTTGCTGCTGGAACGCCGTCTGACGGGTGAGCCCGTCCAAGTCTCCCGCACCGTAGGAATTAGGAAGTTTTTCATAACAGCTCGTCTGCCGTTCCTGTCCCTTCAGTGCCATAGAGCCAAGTGTTTCCCGGGCTTCCTGATAAGCTTCCGGCATTTCTGTCAGTTCTTCATGAACACCGCTAACTGCCGCAGTCGCCGTGATCCCCAGCCGGTCATACAGATAACGCAGCGCTCGGTTCGCCAATTCCGTTACCTGTTCGCTTTCCAGCCGCGTTTCTTCTGCCAACAGCAGGCACGCGATCATGTTGTCAATGGAAAACAGATGCGTGGTGCATCCCGTCGGTTGGAAACTGCCCGCCACTCTGGAGATCACCAGATCGATCAGATCCAACGACGTTCGATCATCTTCGGTGTCTTCATCCGGCAGTGAGGACAAATGAAGATCGATCTGATCCACTGAGTACACGACCAGCATAAACGAGCATCGGCGGACGCTTAGGCCGAATTCTTCCAGTCTCTTGTCCGTATGGCTATCCACCCGTCCCCGCGCCATATCGTGCAGCAGCTTTTCCTTGCGCAGGTTCTGCATTTCGCCGATCTGCCGGTCTGAATCCCGAAGTTCCTGCAGCATCCGAGTCAGTTCCAGTTCCAAAAAAGCGTATTCGTTCTGATCAATGCCATCGTTAGGCTGGGTTCGCCGCATACTGCTCAGCAAGGTCCCCGTCAACCGCTGCACCGGCGTATAATGATTTCGGCTGAAAATCCCCACCAGAAGAAGACCAAGCAGTAAACACACGACATAATAAGCCGCCAGTGCTGCCGGCATTTCGCTGCCCAGCGCCGTCGCGTCCGCCTCGGGAGTCAATCGGTAGGTCCAGTCCAAAACCTTGGATCCCGCCATTCGAGCCGACAGACCATGGTAGAATAAACGATCCAGCAGAGTAGCCTTCTTCGGCTCTGCTGAAGCGCTGCCGTCGGAAATGGCCGCATCGCCGTTTTCAATCGAGAAGGAAGCCGCTCCGCCTTGCCCGTAATCCCGCAAAAGCCCCCGAAGCATATCCAGATTGACATTGGTTACGATCACCAGAGGCGAGACGCCCTCATTGGTAATTCGGTTATACTGATGATAGATCAGCAGATGCTGACGGGCCTTATTTTCATGATCGCCCACGATCAGGTGCTTTCGGCGGCCGGAAAAACCCAATTCCTCTTTCCAACGGGCATAATCCATTCCCAGTTCTGTTTGGGCCGTATAGGCAAAGCCCTGCCCGTAAGTCAGGTCCTTTTTGCTCAATACGGCGTCCGCCAGCGGAAAGCATAAATAAATGTCCGCAATGATCGGGCTCTGGCCGATAAATTGTTTGAGCATACTCTGTAAAAGGCGCAGGTCAGCGGTATCATCCGACGTAAAATGCTCCTTCTGTTTCAAACGCCACGCGGCCTCGTGGATCAGCAAATAAGAAGAAGCGGTATAGATTTCGGAAAGCTGCGCATCCACCGCATCGCGCAGCAGGGTCAGGGAAGTTTCGTTCGCATGATCTACCTGACGGGTGATCGCGTCTCCCGCGCCATAAAGCACCAGCGGACTGACCAAAATGGGCACCAGCAGCACGATCACATAAGAAAAAAAGAGGGAGCGATATAAGCCGCTTTTCCACAACTGCCTGCTTTTCCGTTTCTGTGTCATTGCTGTCTCTCCCGTCGGCATTTTTCTTCAAATATTGTAACACAGTTTGAAGCTCAACGCACCTTACGTCAATGGAAAAAAAGCCGTTTTTCGTCTTTTGATAGTTGGGAACCTCAAATTGATACCTTGGATATGGCAGAAAAGAAACCATTTTTGCATATTTGCCTGCTTGAAAAATCTTTTGGGATGGGATACGCTCTTGTCAACGCCGGAGCGGCGAGCTGCCGCTGAGGCAAGATCGAATAAGGAGGCATCCCCAGTGAAAAAGAACTTCCGGGTATTCTTCTGCGCCATGCTGTGTATGACGCTGCTGCTTTCCGCCCTGCCTGTACAGGCGGAAAACGAAAAAGGCGACCTTTGGTTGACGGATGAAAAGGTCACCCTGACCTGCTGGTATCCCATCAATCAGGCCACGTTCTTCTCGGACGGCATTTCTTCCTTTGCCGATACCGATGTGTTCAAGTGGCTGGAAGAACAGACCAACGTCCATGTGGAATTTATCCACCCCGCCAACAGCACCGAGGCCGAATCCTTCAATCTGCTGTTTGCCGACGACCGTCTGCCCGATCTGGTTTTCAACAATGACACCTACGCCTATGCCGAAGGCGCTGAAGCAGCTGTCGAGGACGGTTACTATCTTCGCCTGAATGATCTGATGGAACAGTATGCCCCCAGCTATATGAAGCTGATGGCGGACAATCCCACCATCGCCAAAGATACCGCCACCGACAGTGGTCTGCGCTGGAGCTTTAATTTCATCTACAGCGGGGGCGGCAAACAGTGCAACTTCGGCCCTGCCCTGCGCAAGGATTTTCTGGACAAGACTGGCCTGGATGCTCCTGTCACCTATGAAGACTGGCACAAAGTGCTGACCGCCTTCAAGGAACTGGGCGTGGAATATCCTCTGCTGCTGAACTACGCCGGTTCCTGCGATAAGGATGGCTGGATGGCCGGTTATGGCGTGAGCCGTACCTTCTTCCAGCAGGATGGCGTAGCCAAGTTCGGCCCCATCGAGGATGGCTATGGCGAGTATGTCAATATGATGGCGCAGTGGTACAAGGAAGGCCTGATCTATCCCGACTTCGCCCTGCAAAGCACTGCCGCTGAGCCTCCGGAGGATCTGGTGCTGAACGACCGCATCGGCGCGTGGGCCACCTTCGCCTCCTGGAGCGGCACCGACTACTACGTCAGCTGCGGCGCCACCAATCCCGATTTCAATCTGGTAGGCGTGACCCATCCCGTGGTCAACGCAGGCGATGAGACCCATCTGCGTTATCCCGACACCATCGTGAAACCCGACTGCATTGCCGTGTCCGCCGACTGCGAATATCCCGAAATCGCCGTGAAATGGCTGGATATCTTCTACAACCCCGATTATGCCTGGATCTTCAACTACGGCCTGCGGGAAGGCGAGTCCTACGTAAAGGATGAGAACGGCAACCTGCACTGGGGCGACCTCATCAATCACAACGAAGAGGGCATCACCAAAAATCAGGCCCGCTGCAAGTACACCACCGTCAACTGCCTGTACGAGGACTACACCCGCGTCATGGGTTCCTGGACTCCCGTGCAGTTGGAAAGCCAGCAGGCGTGGGTCTCCGGAAAGGACGATTGGGTCATGCCCGATAAACTGACCCCCACCGCTGATGAAAACCGTCAGATGAGCGTGCTGATGGAAGACATCAACACTTTCGTACTGGAAGAAACCACCAAGATGATCATGGGCACCAGCACTTACACCTTTGAGACCTTCCGCCAGAAGATCCTCGATATGGGAATCGATCAGGCGCTGGTGATCGAACAGCAGGCGCTGGACCGCTACAACGCTCGTTAAAATCATTCGATCCGCAGCGGATGCGGCTGCACCGGTTTGGGTCAGCCGCATCCGCCCCTGTTTCCGCGCCAACCGGCGCGATCCTTTGAAGGAGGGCCATTTATGACCACCAAGTCCAACGCCGCCGTCCTGCCATCCACCTTTGGGCAGCGGTTGAAAAACGACATGCGCCGCAACTGGGTCGTTTACCTGATGCTGCTGCCGGTAATCGCCTTCTTTTTTATTTTCAATTATCTGCCGATGGCCGGTCTTCTAATGGCCTTCGAAAATTTCAAGATCAAGCTGGGTTTTTTCAAAAGTCCGTGGGTGGGCTTTGATAATTTCGAGCGTTTCTTTAACAGCATCTATTTCGGCCGTCTTTTGCGCAACACGCTGATGATCGGTCTGAAGGATATCCTTTATTCTTTTCCTGCCACCATTATTTTTGCATTGTTGCTGAATGAAGTCCACAACCGTTATTTCAAAAAGACGGTTCAGACAGTCTCTTACCTGCCCTATTTTATTTCTCTGGTCGTCGTTTGCGGCATGGTGATGGACTTTACGCAGGAGGGCAGCGCCATCAGCCGGTTGGTGGGTCTGTTTTCCGGCAAACAGGAATCTCTTTTGACGAACCCGTCCTACTTTCAGGAAATTTTTGTTCTCTCCGGCATCTGGCAGGGCCTCGGATACGGAGCCATCGTCTATTTGGCCGCGCTGGGCTCCATCGACCAGGAGCTGTACGAAGCGGCCCGCATCGACGGTGCCAACCGCTGGAAGCAGACCTGGCACATTACGCTGCCCGGACTTGCCTCCACCTGTATCGTCATGCTGATCCTGAAAATCGGCAGCTTCATGAGCGTCAATTATCAGAAGATCATTTTGCTGTATTCTTCCGCCACCTACGAAACAGCCGACGTCATTACCAGCTATGTTTATCGTGTTTCTCTGGCAAAGGGTTCCGACTACAGCTTCGGTGCGGCGGTGGGGCTGTTTAACTCCGTCGTCAACCTGATCTTCGTGGTGCTGACCAACGCAATCAGCCGCAAAGCTGCGGACACCAGCCTGTGGTAAGGAGGAAATAGGACATGATGCGTACACGTGGTGAAAAAATTTTCAGCGTATTCAATACGATCATTCTTTCGCTGATCGCGCTGGCCTGTCTGATCCCCGTCTGGCATGTAATCTGCTGCTCCGTGAGCGAACCGACGCTGCTGAACGCCAACCGGGGGACTGTGCTTTGGCCCCTTGGTCAATGGACGTTCCTTGGGTACGAAAAAGTATTCAAAACCAGCTACATTCTTCGCGGCTATCTCAACACCGTTTACTATGTGATCCTTGGCACCGCCATCGGGCTGGTGCTGACCTGTCTGGCCGCCTATGGTCTTTCTCGAAAAGATCTGATGTTCAAGAAACCCATCAACTTTTTCATCACCTTCACGATGCTTTTCAACGGCGGTCTGGTCCCCACCTATATGGTCATTCGGGATCTGAAAATGCTCAATACGGTCTGGGCCATCGTACTGCCCCTGTGTGTCTCCGTTTTCAACGTCATGATCATGCGCACTTCTTTTGACAATATTCCCGATGCGCTGACAGAGGCGGCTCAGATCGACGGTGCAGGCCATGTTCGGATCCTAGTACAGATCATTCTGCCGGTAAGCAAATCCATTCTGGCTGTTGTCACACTGTTCTATATTGTGCAGCACTGGAATTCATGGTTCCATAGCGCGCTGTATATCAAGGATCGCGACCTGTACCCTCTGCAGCTTTGGCTGCGGGAGATCGTCATTGCGGAAACCAACAGTGTGATCGAGGCGGACGCCGCAGACGCAGGCCTCATCAACCAGACCAAGGCGCTGATCAAATACTGCGTGATCGTCATCGCCATCCTGCCTATGATGATCGCCTATCCCTTTGTCCAAAAGTACTTTGTGACCGGCGTTATGATCGGCTCTGTCAAAGGTTGAGCTTTCTCGATGTAAAGAAAGTGCAAAGCTTTCAAGCGATGCAAATTCCCCCTTTGAAAAAAATGCACTTCATGGCGTTTTCCGTCTAAACCATGATTATGCCCCCGTGATCCTGAAGGATCGCGAGGGCTATTTTTCTTTTCATTCTCTGCCGTTCGGCCTTTTTACAGTTTCCAATATGAGAGATATCTTTCTGGAGGAACCGCTCTGCACGTCATCCGTCATCAACAATGGGAAAATAGCAGGTCGCGTGAGCAGGTGTTTTTTCATATGCGTACCGTTTATCCGTGTCTTGTAACGGTCTATTTTCCGCGTCTTTCGAGTCGTTTTCACATCCGAGAAAACGCTGCTCGTCCCAGTGGTTCTAGATTGCCCATATGCCACATTCTGTTTCCAACGTTACAAAGATATCAGGCATTCTTCTCCGACAGTTTGCATATCCGATCCACGATATCCGAAATGGCACAGGTGCCAAAACAGGCTACGCCGGAGCGAATGGTGTCATTCAACGGCTCCAGCCAGCGCGGCTCTACTCTCTCCCTGCCGACGGCTGCGCCTACGATGCTGCCAGCCGTCCCGGCGTTGCAGTCCGTATCAATCCCGCACATGACCGCCGTCGTAATGGTACGGGTATAGTCCAGCTTTCCCTCCAGCAGTGCCAGCGTGACCATACTCAGGTTGTTGATAGTGGCCGCGAAGGGCAGATGACCGTAGGCATTCTCGATCTGTCGGCAAACGGCGCTCCATTCCTTTTCCGCATCATACCATGCGATCACCCGGTTCACCGCTTCAGCCAGACGGGATCGGGTCGGGATCACAGAAAGACCTCCGGCCAGAATACTTTCCACTGTGGGCCGTTCCGTCAAAGCCGCCGCCAGACAACCCGCCACAAACATGCCGCCGTAGCAACCATTTTTCACCAAACTGAAGGAGCAGTCCCGATACGCCAATTCTGCGGCCCGGCGCGGGTCGCCCGGCCGAATATATCCCCATAGATCGCATCGGATCTGCCCGTCGATGCATTCTCGCCAGGGATTCAGACTAGTGGGGATCCTGGCGATCTGCGCGGCCCGTTCCTCGCCGTCCGTCAGGTTCACCATATGATAATAGGCCTGCCGGGAAGCGCACCAGAACCAATGATACGGCACATTTTCCAGCCAGTTCCAGCCAACGTCTTCCGTCCGAAACTCCAGACCTTTGCTTTCCGCAAGGTTCAGTGCCAGCAGAGTATAGTGAATATCATCGTCCGGTTGAACAAAACGAACGTTACCGCGGGTACTGGGAAGGCAGTCCTCCCGGAGCGTCAGATTCAATTTTTCAGACCGGGCGGGAACGAAATCATTCAGCGGATATGCATCCACACTGCGAAGATAACGTTCGATCATTTCTCGGTTCATTCCCATTTCCAACGGTTTGCCCAGCACCACAGCTGCGCACCGTCCTCCGAAGGCGCCTGCGATCCTTCGGCGATAAATTTCGCCGCGCACCGGCGCTTCCAATACGGGAACCGAAGCCGCCTCCGAAAAAATATCCTCCAGCCGATTCGGCTCTACATAAGGGTATTCCGGCGAAACTCCCGCCGCATAACGTTTCCAGAGCGTTCGGTAAGCTTGCTCCCATGCGGGTTCATTTTCCGGTGCAGCAGCCTGTTCTCCGGGCTTTACGGGCAGCGGAAGTTGAAACAGCATTTCCTCCGGCGCGGGAACACCCGTCAGGTCGAAGCCCTCCTCCCGCATCTGAAAATATTCTTCCTGATACAGCTGTTTCCAGCCGGCGTATCCGGGCATTGTTTGTTCCTCACTTTTCGTTCATTCCGTCCATCAGATAAAGCAGCAGTTCTGCAGAATGCCATGTATGGGGAGCGCCCATCCGTTCCGCGGCATACAACGGCAAAAAGGGCAAATTGCGCTCATATTCCGCTTCAGACGCTTCCTTCTCCCAGGAAACAGGATAATTCTTTCCGTCCGGCAATCCTTCCAGCGGCGCGCGCCGAAAATGGGCTCTGGCCACGTTCAAATAAGGATATAATTCTCCCCTGTAATCAACAGGCTTCGCCTGCGTGGACGGCTCTCCGCCGTCCATCCAGAAAAGCTCGGCATAATCGTCCTCCGTCTCCGACACCGTCCAGCGGCTATGATCGATTCCAAGACAGGAGAGTCCCAGCTTCAGCCACTTCGTTTGATAGACGGGATGGGGCGCATAGTCAGAAAGACCGGTCAAGGAACCGTTTTTCGTGCGGCGTTCTGCTTCCTGAAGGATTTTTTCCACCAGAGGATGCTCCCGACCGCTCACCAACGAGATCAGATACAGTGCCTGTCCCAGATTGTCCGTTTCCTCTACCCCATGATTGTTGCGGTCGTAGGGGTCGTCCAGAGATAAGATCCACTGACGAATCTGTTCCAGGTTGCCGGTTTGCTGAAAAGCCATGGCCATCATAGCCGAGTCCCGGTACCACGGCTTCCGATATACCAGCGGATTAGGCAGCGGTTTTCCGTCCACCACAGATACCAGCAGGTCATGATGCAGCGTCCGCATCAGCGGCGCATACGGGGATGGCTCGAAATCCGGCAGAGAAACAGGTTCCCGGCTCAGCACCTGCATTCGGCCATTCTGCCGCAAATATAAGCCGCTTTCATCCTCCCAGACCGCATCTTCCCCCATCTGTACCCGGTAGCGATCCGGCTGAAGTTCCACCGGCAGATTTTCGTCAAAGCAGGCCATTACACGCCCGTTTTTCAATTCAAACAGGCAATGATTTTTCCAAATCATTTTGGGGCGTTTTCCCATGCCGAACAAATAAAATTTTTCCTGAGAAAGCAGTTTTTTCATTCTATCTCCTTTTCAAAAATCTGTATACCAGCGCCGCGCCCATAATAACTGCCGTCCCGGTCATACAGAACCGTCCAGCGTTTTCCAGCATGGGGCACGCCCTCCACACGGAAATAGGCCCAGTTTTTCGGCACCATGGGGCGTGCTGTCAAGTTTCCCTCGCAATCCGTGCCGATGCCAAACAGACCGTCCAGCACCAGATCACAGAAAGTAGAATGATTATAGTCCTTCCCCCGTTCATATCCGCCTCGCTGAGGATTCCAGTGATCGGCCTTTAACTGACTGCGTGCCGTCCAATCGCCGGTATAAGGATCCATATCTTCATCGATCCAGGGGCGGAACCGCCCATCTGCTCCCCGTTGCCTGTGAGAAAGCGCATACTGCCGCAAAAGCGTCCAGTAATCTTCCTGCGTAAAAGCGTCTGTCGGAGGATATTCCCGTAAAAGCCGTGCGGCAGCGGTCAGGGTCTGAGCGGTGGCAAAGGGCCAAACCGGGCCGTTCCACAGGCATTCATGCTCATGAAAAAAGCCGAATCGAGGATGCCGCTGCTCAGCAGTGGTCAGCCCCCAGGGAGCAAAAAAGCCTTTCGGATCCAGAAGCTGCCGGAAGGTCGCTTCCTTACCTTGCTCCGGCATTGCAAAATACCACGGCAGGTACCCCACCAGTTCCCGTACCCTATGGTTTTCTTCCACGGCAGGTCGTGCGAAAACATCGACAAGCGCTCCCTTCGCGCAGGGAAGCGTTCGGTAAAAATCGCCATCCCACAAAAGACGATCCATGGCATCCCGAAGTGTTTCTGCCTTCTGATGGAAAGATACGCTCAAATCCGTCTTTCCTAACCGTTCCGCCATACGGGAAATGGCCATGGCGTCGCCATACAAGTAGGCGTTCAGCGTGGGGCGCAGTCCGGGCCCGCTGATCGAAAACTCCATTCCATCCCGGTCATCATCTGACCAGAACAATCCGCAGGGCTGAAGCGCCTTTTCTTCCCAGCTGTGATACAGGGAAACGAGGCCATCCAGACACTCGGCTGCGAAAGCGTCGTCTTCCCGCAGACGGCAGTAGTCCTCCACTACGGAAGCCAGCCAGGTACTATAGGAAAGCGCATCGCCCTTCCGATTCAGCCAGAAGCGGATATACTCCTTCATCCACCCGGAGGGGTCTGCCAGCCAGCGCCCCTCCCGTACATGATGGCAGCAAGCGCAGTTAATGGAATTATAGGGCCCGGCCCAATACACTTCTGGCAGAAATTCCGTTACGATATGTCCCTCCGGGGTCTCCTTCCAATGCTTTCGGAATGTCCACCATCGAAAATAATATGTTTCTTCCAACGCCGCATCCGGGCATTCCAACAGCGGGATCTGTTCCTTCAGCCACTCGTAGGCCTGGGCATTTGGCACAGCCTGAAGGTAGCATTCCTCGTCCAGCGTATTGAATCGTTCCACATATTCCTTCAGCTTTCGCTGTAAATCCATCATGGCCGCTCTGCTCCTTATTACTTCGAAAAAATTAGAAGGCCAGTTCTGAAGCATCCAGCACCGCGCCGCCGATCTGCTCCTTATGGCCCCGGCGGCCGTTATACCAAAGCATCCAGCGATCGCCCATATTCAGCACAAAGGGCTTGTAGCAGGCCTCTCCGTCCCATGCGTTTTCGTCCGGAGCCAGAATGGGATTCAGCTTAGAGCGCTCCCAGCCGGTGACTCCATCCCGTGAACGCGCCACGCCTACCTGAGCGTAATCCTCGTTATGGTAGCCGATATAGAACATCCAATACCATCCATCATGAAACAACACCTGACAGCCCGCCGCCTTATGCTGTTCCCATTCGCTGGCGGGATCTGCCTGAAAAATGGGATTCAACGGGCTCTTGCGCCAGACCCGGCCGTCCTCGCTTTCCGCATAGCCGATGGCCGTAGGCTCGTATTGCTCACCGCCGGAATACCACATTCGGAACAGCTTTGTTCCTTCGTCCCAAATCACGCTGGGGCACATCACCGCCTGCTTTTCCCATGGAAGCTCCGCCCGCAGTACCGGTTCGTCGCCTGTGCGGACAAAATGGATTCCATCCTCGCTGACAGCGTGGAAAATATCGGAGGTGCCATCCGCTTGACCAGGCTTGAACTGACCGGTGTACCACATATGATAGATCGAACCGACTTTTACCACCGAGGGACGATTCAAATCGTCCTCCCGTCCCTCTTTGGCCTTCCGGGGACGAATGCAGAACCTTGGTTCATCCCAATGAATGCCGTCCCGGCTCTTACACAGGGCGATGCTGGCCTTATCCCGCCAGGAAAAATATAAGAGGATCTCATCGTTTTCCCGAAGCATGGCAATATCAAAGCAGGTTCCCAGTTCACCGCCCAGCAGTGGATTTTCCGGCAGTTTCTTCCAGCCGCCATTTGTGCCGTGGCAAAAATGTTCCATAGGTTTGTTCTTCCTTTCTTTGTATCGGAAAATAGACTGATAAGAAAACTCATTCCTTTACTGCGCCGATGGTAACGCTGGACATGAACTGATCCTGAAAAATCAGGAATACGATGATCAACGGCAAAGTAATTACCGTACAGCCGGAAAGTACCAGTTCCCAAGGAATGGAGTAGGTGCTGGTAGAAGTGTTCAACGTAGGCAGCACCACCATAATGGGCATCACTTCCACCTTGGTCAGAAGGGTATGAGGCCAGAGGTAATCGTTCCATTTGCCCAGAAATGTCAGCACGGTCAATGCGCCGATAGCAGGTTTTGCCAGTGGGAGTACGATTTTGCGGAATACATACAGATGCCCGGCCCCGTCGATCCGCGCCGCTTCCAGAAGCGAGTCCGGGAGCGATTCGATATACTGTTTGAGCATAAACAGGCAAAAGGAGTTGGCGATGCCGGGAAAAATCTGAATAGCATAGGTATTCAGCATTTTTGCCTTGGAAAACATCAGAAAAATCGCCGGCATGGTCAGTTCGCCGGGCACCATCATCGTAGCGACCAGAATCATAAAAATTGCGTTTCGGCCCCGGAAACGGTACTTGGCAAAAGCAAACGCTGCCAGGCAGGACAGCAGAAGGGTCAGCGCCGTATAGACGACGCTGATGAATACGCTGTTCAGAAACGTACGCACCATAATGCCGCTGTTATAGCTGACCAGATCCACGTAGTTGGCCAGCGTGGGGGTCTGGGGCACGCCCCAGGAATTGACCGACAGTTCCGATCCGGTTTTCAGGGAATCACAGAGCATGATCCAGATCGGCAGAAGGGCGATCAGAGAGGCAATGATCAAGAGCATGATACCGGCCCCATTTTTCTTTTTCGGCATGGCTCAATCCTCCTTTTCCCGCATCAGCAGCAGTTCCACCAGCGAAATTACCAGGATCATCAGGAACAGCAGCCATCCTGCCGCGGAAGACATGCCGAAGTTGCCGTTCTTCATGTTGGTGGTTACCAGGTTCATAATCGGCGCGGCATGGGTGGGCGCGTTGCCAACGCCTGCCAGCAGCACGTTCACTTCGGTGTACACCTTGAAGGAGCTGATTGCATCCATGATAAAGGCGAAAAGAAAAATGGAACGCATCATGGGAATGGTAATATAGAAAATCCGCTGGGCGCTGGTAGCGCCATCCAGAATCGCCGCCTCGTATAGAGAAGGATTGATGGTGGTCAGGCCTGCCAGATAAATGATCATGAACCATCCGGTGGAGCGCCATACGCTGTATGCCACCACCGTCCAGCGCATGATGTTCGGATCGTCCAGCCAACTGACGGTCAAGCCGAACACCTGGTTGATCGCGCCGGTATAGGTGGAAAAGATCACCCGGAAGGTCAGTACCGAGGCCATGACGGGAACGACCTGAGGCAAAAATAGAATGGGCTTGAATACGTTACGGATTTTTCCGATTCTTTCGGACTGGAGCAGCACCGCAAATAAAAAGGCGAAGCCCATTACCGGCAGCAAATGCACCAGAAAATAAAACAGCGTATTGCCGATAGCCTTCCAGAAGGCCGAATAGTGAAGCAGAGAGTGATAATTATTCAGCCCCACAAAAGTGGCCTTCCCGTAACCCTTGTATTTGAAAAAGCTCAGAACGAGCGAATAGCCTGCGGGAAAAACAAAGAAAACAGCGAAAGAAATCAAAAACGGAGCGATAAACAGATAGGGTACCATTTTTTCGTGCCGTTTGGAACGGGCAGTTTCACGGGGAAGAGTCTGTTGCATAATGGATGCACCTCGTTTTTGCATAACTTCTGGTTCGGGTGGACAAGGGCGTTTTCTCAGCACTCTGCGAGGCGGTGAAAAAAGATTCCGCGGCGTCCGCGTCCCAGCGCAGGGGAACGCCGCGGAAAGTTCAAAAGATCACTCGAATGTTAGTCAAAAGCATTGCCGATGGTGGTCTGCAAATCCGCCTGAGCAGCATTCAGCGCCTCGTCGGAGCTTATCTGGCCGTTCACAGCCTTCGTGAAATATTCACACACGATGGTCTGCTCGGAACTGGCATTGGGAGAGTAGTTGAAGATCGCGAACTTATCCACAGCTGACTTCTGAGCATCCACAAAGGTAGTGCCGAAATATCCATTAGCCTGATCGGCGAAAAGGCTGTCATCCGCCAGAGCGACGGTATTCTGAGGCAGCGAACCGGTCATGTGGAACACGCATTTGCTGCCTTCCTCGCTCAGGCAGATGTAGGAAATCAATTCGGCTGCTTCTTCGGGATGAGCGGAGAACGCAGGAACAGCCATCACGGAGCCGCCGGCATCGGAACCGGCGTCCGTGCCGCCGATCACGGGCCAGGTGGTCACTTTCCACTGGTTGCCAGCGCCGGAGTACTTGGGCAGGAAGATATCCTGGCCAAGCCAGGCCGCGCAGGGCTGAGTCAGAATGGTGCCGTTAGCCAGAGCGTTTTCCCAGTCGGGAGTCCAGTCGGAGATATCAGCGATCACGCCGGCATCCACCATCTTTTTGTAATCCTCCAGCATTTTGCGGGTGCCTTCGTCGGAAGCAATGGTATAGTTGCCATCTGCATCAAAGAAGGTGGCGCCGTTGCCGGACAGGGTCAGATAGTAGGCATAACCGGGAACGTTGCTGCCGAAGTTCCACATATAGCTATTGGGATATTTTTCCTGAATCTTCTTACCGGCGGCGATGAAGGAATCGGTATCGGTGATGTCTTCCACCTGAACGCCGCACTCTTCAAAAATGTCGGAGCGATAAAACCATACCTTGGTCTTTACTTCGAAAGGCACAGCGATGGTCTGGCCTTCGTACTGGCTCAGTCCCAGAGCGGCAGTGGTCATGGTGTCGGCATAGGGTTTCAAAGCCTCGGAGATATCCACCAACGCTTCAGCGCGGGCAAATTCCGGGATCTGGGTGTAATTGAGCACCACGAAGTCACACAAATTTTCGTTAGCGGAAAGAGCCAAGCGCATTTTTTCGGCGGAATTTCCATCGCCTTCGCCGCCCAGCACCCAGGAGACCTCATACTTTTCAGCCAGCTCGGGGTTGGTGGCGAGCACATCTGCTACCAGCTGCTCATACTGAGCGGTGCTGCCCCAGCACATACCGGTCAAATGGATCTTTTCTTCCGCCACAGCACAGCTGCCCACCATCGTCAGCAGCATCGCCAGTGCAAGAAACATTGCAAACAGCTTTTTCATCTTATAGATCCTCCATTCTCTTTTTTCCGGCGCGCGCAAAAAGGCGCTGTGTTCATACAACGTGGTACGAATCTTTCTGCTTGCTCTCCGGACTTGTTGATGTTATTATATCAAATGAATTTGCACATTTCTGCGCAAAAAGGAGATAAAACTATGCTCAATCGCTCCAGTTTTCCGATCGAAGAAGAAGATCAAAAATTTCCTAACGGCTTCCGTGCAACCTGCCTGTATTACACCCAGCATTATCAAACCGTCAATTATCTGCACTACCATAATTTCCTGGAGATCGGTCGTTGCTTTGACGGCAGCGGCGTGCAGTTTATCAACGGCGATGTTTATTCCTTCAACGCCGCCAGCGTCAGCATCGTTCAGAAAGGCTGCATCCATGATTCCCACATTATCATGGTGGACCCCAACGAAAAGCCCAGCGAATGGAAATATATTTTCGTAGATCTGGAAGCATTGGGATTTGCCCCGGTGATCGGTCGAAGCTTCATCTCCACCGATCAGGAGCTTTTATTTCTCTTCGACCTGATGTTTCGAGAACTGGAAAACCAGCCGGACGAATGGCAGGAGCAATTTAGCCTGCTGCTGCCCGTTTTTTTACGCGCAGCCCAGCGGAAAGAGCCGAACCGACGGACTACGCGTCACAATGCCATGGCTGACCAAATTTCTTTTATCCTGCACGTCATCGCCATGGAGTATGCAAGCCACCTGAGCGTGGAGCAGCTGGCCAGCCGCTGCAACATGAGCGTCAGCTATTTTCGCAAAGCTTTTTATGACAACGTGGGAATGGGGCCTCAACAATATATTATTCATGTGCGGCTGTCCATGGCAGAGCATCTTCTGCGCACCACGGAAAAGCCCATTCTTGATATTGCCGGTGAAGTGGGCTTCCATTCTCTTTCTTCTTTCAACCGTCTGTTTCTTCGTGCCTACGGCTGTTCTCCGCGGGTTCTGCGGGCCGAAAGCGCCTCAGTCCCCTGCCCCGCGGAGCAGAAAAACTACAGTTAGTATGCCTTTCGCGAAAATATTTTTCCGTGCAGAAAACCTCCTGCCGCTTTTTTACAGCAGAAGGTTTTCTCTGTCCTTTCCCCAAAATCCAGTTTTCACTTTCTCTGAGGTCTTTTCACTTTTCTCAATCGCGGCTTGCCGCAATAAAATCACGATACCATTTTGCGCTCTTTTTAGGATGGCGAGTCTGGTCTTGATGGTCAATGCGAATCAAACCAAATTTTTTCGAAAAGCCGCACTGCCATTCAAAATTGTCCAGCAGAGACCAAACGTGCAGTCCCGTCAGATTGCAGCCGACCGCCAGCGCCCTTTCTGCCTGAGCAAAAGAACGGCTCAGCAGATCGATCCGATCATCGTCGATGACGGTTTCTCCATCCATGTGATCATCGCGGAAAGCCCCGCCTACCTCCGATACAAAAACCGGCGGATTTTGATAGTGATCCCGCAGCTCCGTCAGCACCTGATATAAACCTTCGGGATAGATCTCCCAGCCCGAATCCGTGACCGGCTCCCGGCGTTCTATGTGGACCATGGACATAGGGTTAGAAGGATTTCCGCTCGGATTTGGCTTCACCCGCATAACGGTATAATAGTTCACCCCCATAAAATCCTGAGGGAATTGCCGCAGCAGTTCCAAGTCGCCGGGCAACACATTGGGCAACGCCTGCATCCTGATCAGGAAGGGTTTTACTTCTTCGGGATACATCCCCTTCAGCATCGGAGCCAGAAAGCAATCATTGTACAGGAAATTCATCTGTTTTGCCGCCTGACGGCTGGCGTCGTTCTCCTCTGCAGGAAGAAAGGGAACCACGCCCAGCACAAAGCCCATTTGAGCCTCGGGATCGATCTCCGCAAGCGCCTTCCGTGCTGCAGCGCAGGCGACATTGATATGATGCCAGCCCTGCACAGCTTCTTTGAAACGGCCGGCGTATCCAGGCGCGCGATTGCCCATCAGATAGCCGCCCAGCAACGTGCTTCTGGCGTCATTCATACACACGTAGCGTTTCACCCGTCCCTTAAAATGACGGAAGATGGTTTCGGCATAGATAACCGAAGCCTCCGCGACTTTGCGTTCCGGCCAGCCGCCCGCATCCAGCATAGCCTGCGGAAGGTCATAGTGATGCAGATTGAGAATCGGTGAAATTCCTGCTTCCAGCAACGCATCGACAACGCGATCATAGAAAGCCAGTCCCTCCTGATTCAGCACCCCAATCCCCTGCGGATAGATTCGCGACCAGGAGACGGAAAAGCGATAGCTATCCACTCCCATTTCTTTCATTAAAGCGATATCTTCCAGATAATGGTGGTAATGATCACAGCCCACTTCGCCCGTCGTCCCATCGGCAATGTTTCCGGGAACCGCAGCATAAGTATCCCAGATACTTGCTCCCTTGCCATTTTCGTTCCAAGCTCCTTCCACCTGATAAGCGGAAGAAGCCACACCAAAATCAAAGCTTTTTGGAAAACCCATACTAGACACCTCACTTATTCATAATAAAACGCCAAAGCGCTTCCAAATCAGATACAGCTGCATCGGCAAACGGTTCTGCGCCGCTATCGGCAATATTGCCGCCAGCCAAAGCGACGGGCACATAACCGGCTAATCGTATGGCGTGCAGACCAGCCGCGCTGTCCTCCACTCCGATCACGCGCCCTCGTTCTTCAAAAGGAATTTGCAGACCCACGCGTCCTGTTTCCGCATACAACCAGGGATGCGGCTTAGGCGACAGCTCGCCCAGTGTTCCGACTCCGCCCGGCCCCAATGCATACCCGGCGGAAATAATGCAATCGTAAAATTCTTCCGGTTTCCCCATGTTTAGTGTTTGAAACGCAGAAAGGATCTCCGGATAAGCTTTCTCATAAAGGCCCGACGTGACCAGTCCAATCCGAATCCCGGCATTTTTGACCTCAAGCAGAAAATCCTTCAGGCCCGGGGCGGGTTCGAATGCATTTTTTCGTCCTCTTCCTGCCAATATTTCTTTCATTTCATGACGGGTATGAAAAAAGTAAAGTTGTCGCGCATGTTCCAAACCCTCATTAGGACAATATGTCCTTAAGCAATAAGAAAGATGTTCCGAAACACTATGGCCCGACACATAGGGAAGATCCTCCGCCTGAAATTGAAAGCCGGACTTATGAAGCAGATCGCGCACAACGGATTGAATGATCTCGATCCAGAAGGTCTCACTGTGAACCGTCGTTCCATCTAAATCCATTAGAAGCGCCAAAGGTTTTCCTTCGCAACGCTGCGTCTCGGGAACCGGGTAATAGGCCGGATATCCCATGGACGATGGGACAAATGCATTGACATGATCTGCATAAAGCAAATATTCTACCGTACCTGCCCGGTCGGTCATAATATGATCGACGCCGTTTTGTCCGCGGCACGAAACGCCATCCCGGCATTTTTCCAATGAAACAACCTCTTGTCGTTGATACGCCGTTATAAGGCGTTGAGCAAAAGCCATCAGCGTTTCTCTCCTTCGTTCAATGGCAGCGTATAAAGTTCCCGGAGATGCATCAACTTTTTCTGGTGGAGTCCGTATTCCTCACAGAAGAACGTTTCCAAACAATCATAACGGGAATGAATGGCATTCAGACTGCGATTCAGAAGTTCCGGCGATACATTCAGCATCCTGCGCACAATGCGAAGAGCCTCAGGGGTTGCTCCCGCTTTTTGAAGATAGGTAAGGTATGTCTCGTTACAGTCTTCACGGAAAATGGAAGAAAGGAGATAGTCCTCCATCACCGTTTTTTCATCTACGCCCAAAGCCAGCAGCGTCAGCGCACACCCAACGCCGGTTCGATCCTTTCCAGCTGTACAGTGCTGCAATACCGCCCCATCATTTTGAAGCAGTGTATCAAACAAAGTTTGATAGGCCGGATTATGCAAAGGAAGCGTATCGTAAAGATGCGAAAACATCTCCCACATTTCCTCCCCCTGCTTTTCTGTTCGAATAGACTGAAGCTGCGTAACCATGTCCATGTCCGTCAGTTTGCTGCTGTCCTCTGCCGGGTTCATAGCGGGCAGAAGGTGATTCACCGCCCCCTTAAGAAAGGCATCCGGCGCATTTGCCGCTTCATTCAAGGCGCGATAATCAAAAATGTGGCGTATTCCCAACCCTTCCAGTACGCTCAACTCCGCCCCTTCCAGCTTTTGAATAATCCCGGAACGGAACAGCGTCCCCCATTTTACCTGTCTGCCCTCTTGCGTTAAATAGCCGCCCATATCCCGAAAATTTTCGATACCATAGGCCTCCACAGCCGGATCGGCCGCCCACGTTTCTCCCTCCGGCGTATAGAGACAAAAATACATTCTCTGCGGTTCCGAGAACGGGAGCCAGCGCTGCGTTCCAAAAATTTTGCCCAACGGCTTTTTTTCTTTTGCATACGGAACGGGAGCATAAAATAATTCTGCTTGCGGGCATTCTTTCGCAAGCGTAATAACATAAGCATGATGGATTCGCCGGACAGTAAGTAATGTGTTCCGTTTCACTTTCTTTTCCTCCTTCAGGGAAAGTACTTTGACAACCTTATCCACCGTGATATAATGTGAATTAAAATAAGCAGGATAGAGTTAGGAGTACCATATATGCAGCCCGCCAAGCATCGTTTGAAATTCCGCATGGATTTGCACCTTGCCACATGGATCGGTTCCTATTTGCTGATTTTGATGATTCCGATTTTGCTTGGCTTTTCTCTTTACGGTGCAGCTGTTTCCACACTGGAAGAAGAAGTGACCAAGGTTCACGAAAAAGCATTGAACGAGCTGCGCCTTATTTTGGATAACGCCATGGCAGAAATCAGCCGGGTGGGGACCCATCTTTGTTTGGATCCTGTTGTCGCTAAGCTGGCAAAAGCTCAGGTGATCGACAATAATGTCCTGATTACAGCAGGTGAGTTGCAAAGCACCATAGCCAACCTGCTTCTTTCTAACGATACGATTGCGGAGGCAGCTTTCTTTTTCTCCAATTCTGACTACTTGCTGACTTCGGCGCATTCGGCCCGAGCGCAAACCCGGTCGGCCTTAGCCGCCAGCGCCTTGGAAATGGATCAGACGTTATTCGAAACGCTGACCACAACCGTGCAAAACAATCAGTGGTACTTATCCCCTAACGGTGGACATATTTACTATGCAAGAAGCGTAGTCGTTCGTTTCAAACCTCATCAAACCGATGGGGTACTGATTCTGAGAATAAAGGAACAGGAAATCGCCACTGCTCTAACAAACACCATGGAAACGATCGGCGGCGACGTATGGCTGATCGCGGACGGCGAGAGTCTCAGAGTCCGTAGTTCCACGCTGCCGGAAACCCTTTCTCCCTTTCCGGAAAAAGAACCTGATCAAGAACAGTATCTCTTTATGGATCAGGCATTGAGCCAAAACGGCTGGCAGCTTCGCACCGTTGCGTCGAAAGCCCATGTGCTTGGTAAGGTAAATCTGATCCGGCGCCTTCTGTATCTGCATGTAGCGCTCTGCCTGGCAGCCGGCGGAGTTCTTTCCTATTTTTTGGCGCGCCGCTACTACGACCCGATCAAAAAAATCACTTCCCTGTTGGAACAGCAAACGGACGGTTCTATCACTCACGAGATGGGGCATGTCTACAGCTCCATGGTTCATTTGATGGCCGAATCCAAATCTCAGACAGATACCATTCAACAGCAGCAGGAAACACTAAGCCGTTACCATCTGGCAAAGGTACTGGAGGGCCAGAATCAGTCACTCGCCAACATTCATTTTCCCTATCCCCAATGGGTCGTTATCGGACTTCGTTGTCAGGACAAGGAACTTCTTCTTCCGGAAGATTCATCCGGCGGCAAAGAAGCAGATGAAACCAGTTTGTCCGCCTTAACAGAAAAGCTGGTTCAGGAGAGCTATGTCTGCCAGACGGTTGAGTTACGCGGGATCGTGTACTGTGTCGTCAGCCTTTCCTACGAACAGATCACCCAGTGGAAGCCTCAAATGGCTCTGCTTTGCCAGCGGATCCAAAACGTCTTTACAGAAGCCTTTGGCATCACGGCAGGAATGGTCATCTCCACCGTTACTCATCAGGCGGAAGAATTGAGCGTTCTGGCTTCTCAGGTTCGCGAAGCTCTGGAATATGCCGTTTTGTTGGATCGTCCCGGCATTTTGGCTTTCTTTGAGGACCTGTTTCCAGTCATTGATGCAGCCACCTCCGATCCGCGGCTGGCTGAATGGGAAAGCTCCCTCTGTCAGAGCCTGACAAGAGAAGATTTTGAAGAAGCACAGGGAATTCTGGAAGAACTGAATTGCTCTTACAGCGCTGCGCCGATGAATCAGGCACGGCTTCTCAAAGCGCGTCTTTATTCTCTGGTCAGCAACGTTACGGATGCGCTGAACAGACTTTCTTCCCAAAACGAACGCTATTCCGCCGTCATCAGCCGGGTAAACCTGCTGGATTGCCATTCCTTTGCCGAACTGAAGGAACGGTTGGATGACGCGCTGACGCAGCTGAATCACCTGAAAGAGGAAGCAGGCCGCCCACGTGGGGAAGACATTACCCGGCGTGTGAAGGAATACATCGCCATTCATTATCCGGAACCAGAGCTTGGCGTAGCCTCCATTGCAGGCACCTTTAACATGAGCGCCAGTTACCTTTCCAGACTGTTCAAGAAACAGGAAGGCGAAAACCTGCTGGATCACCTGCATCAGGTACGCATCGCAAAGATCAAGGAACTGCTTTCCACCCCGGCGACGCTTAATCAGATTGCGGAAAAGACCGGCTACTACAACAGCCTGGCCATGATTCGCGTCTTCAAACGCTACGAGGGAGAAACACCCGGAAAATACCGAGAGAAGCTTACCCCTTGACAGCCCCGATCATCACCCCGGAAACAAAGTATTTTTGGGCAAATGGATAAATGCAGAGAATCGGCACAGTCGCCACGATGATCGTCGCATACTTGGTCAATTCTTTATAATTATCCAATCCGCCTGCCACCTCTGCACCGGCAGCGTTTGCGTCACTGTTGATAATCAAAATCTCCCGAAGCACCAGCTGCAAAGGAAACAGCTTGCGGTTCTGCAAAAACAGCATGGCGTTGAACCATTCGTTCCATTTGGACACAGCGTAAAAAAGGACGATAACGGCAAATGTGGTTTTGACCAGCGGAAAGACAATTCGGGTCAGAATGGTCACATCTCCCGCGCCATCGATCTTCGCCGATTCCATCAGGCTTTCCGGCAGCTGCTCGATCGCCGTGCGCATGATCGTAATGTTAAATACGGACAGAAGCGACGGAAGAAGCACCGCCCAGCGAGTATCCAGCAGTTTCAGGCTTTTAACAACCAGAAACAGCGGTACCATACCCGCTTTAAAGAGCATGGTGATCGTAATCATGACCATCAATACGTTCCGATAGCGGAAAGAGCGGCGGCTCAGAACATACCCGATCGTCAACGTGCCAAACGCGCTCAGCAGCGTACCAACGACAACATAAAACAAGGTATTCGCATAGCTGGACAGGATATTGGGATTCATGCTGACCAGCAGATAGCCTTTTTCCGTTGCAGGCCCCAGCGGCCAAAGCAGCAGAGAATGATTTTGCTGCAGAAGGATCGGATCGCTGATAGAAGCCATCAGCACATGCCACATCGGCAGAAAGCAGATCGCGCCCATCAGCAGCATCAGCAGCGTGTTGACCACGCGAAAAATTTTCATGCCCAGACTTTTGTTTTCAACCATCGTTTTTTCCTCCTCTCAAAACAGGCTGGTGGATGAAAAACGGCGGCTGATCTGGTTGGTGGCCAAAAGCAGAGCGCAGTTAATCACGGAATTGAACAGTTCGATCGCCGTACTGGAACCATAGTTATAGTCCTCGAACGCCTTGCGATAGGAAAAAGTGGAAATGATATCCGCGCTTTCATAAATCGCAGGGTTGTACAAAAGCATGACCTGTTCAAAGCCCAGCGCGAACATATTGCCCACGCGAAGGATCAGCATGACGATAATCATGGGAGCGATCCCCGGCAGCGTAATATGCCAGACCTGACGAAGCTTTTTAGCGCCGTCGATTTCCGCCGCTTCATAAAGCGACCTGTCGACTCCGGTCAGCGCCGCAAGGTACACGATGCTGGTGTAGCCGGTATTGCGCCAGATGTCCGTCATAATATAAATGGGCCGGAAATTCTTCGGGTCGCCCAGCATCGCGGTTTTCTCCCGTCCAAAGAGAGAAAGAAAATTGGTAATAATGCCATTGGCATTGGTAAAATCCACTACCAGACCGCAAACCACCACCAGCGAAATAAAATAGGGCATATAGCTGAGGGTTTGAATCGTCCGTTTGAAGGGACGGTTGCGTACTTCATTCAGCAAAAGAGCAAACGCGATGGGTACCGGAAAACTGAACAGCAGATTCAAAAAACTCAGAAAAAAAGTATTGGACAGAAGCCGCCCAAAATAGTAGCTTTCAAAAAAATTGGTAAAGTTACTGAAGCCAACCCACCGGCTCCCAAAAATTCCTTTGGCAATGTTGTACTTTTGAAATGCGATCACAATGCCGCCCATCGGCAGATAACAGAAAATCAAAAAATAAAGCACAACGGGAAAGGAAAGAAAATACAGCGTCCGATTTTCACGAAAATCTCGGCGAAGATTGGCAAACGCCTTCATGTCAATCGACCCTTTCTCGATTTTGAAGAATAGAGGCGGAATGAGGAATGACTCCTCATTCCGCCAAAAGCAACGGTTTAGCGTGCGTTGTAACGGGTCAGCGCAGCCTGATAAACGTCGATGACCTTCTGAATGCCCATCTTTTCGATCTGAGCAACGAATGCGTCGTAGGTATCCATAGATTCAGTACCCATAATGTAGCGAACCGTTTTTTCCTCTACCAACGTGGCAATGTCAGGATAAATATCGTTCTTCAAATTGCCTTCGTCTACCGTCAGCGACACGCTGGGCATCACCCACGCATAGTCGTTGTTGGACTGCCAGACCTGAATGGCTTCCAAACGGGAGGTGTTGGAGATCTGCCAGAAGCGGCGATAATCCACCAGACCCATGCCATCGTGGAAAGTCTTGGAGATGATCATATCACGGGGCGGAATACCGTCTACATTGTTCTTGATAAGGTCGGTATAGACGGGCTTGCCATCCACCATCTCGTAGGTAACGCCTTCCTTACCATAGTTGATCGTGCGGGAGCCTTCTTCCGAGTACAGGTAGTCCAGCCACTTCACCGCCAGCACAGGATCCTTGCAGGATTTGGTAATCGCCACAGGATACAGCGCCGTGTAGGTTTTAAAGCCCAGATGCAGCGTATCGCCCTTGTTCAGCACGGGAGCGGGAACCGGGACGGCATAGAAGCTATCGTCCTGAACGGCACCCATTTCCTTCCAGTATTCCTGAGTCATGTCCCAGTTATTGGGGAAAGCGCCGGTCTGGTTGGTGCCGACCAGATCCATAGGCGGATAGGCCATATAGTTCAGATTGGTGCGAGTCAGGAAGTCCGGGTCAATGAGTCCCTCGGCGTACCATTTGCGCATGGTTTCGATATAATCACGATAGCCGGGTTCCATGGGACCGAATTTCACCTGACCGTCTTCCCCCACAAAGAATTCACGGTTTACACCATACGCAGACATGAAGGTATCGGTCTTATAAGCGACAGTGGCGTTATTCGCCATGACCAGCGGAACCGTAGCGCCCAGTTCATTCTTAAAGCGGGTCAGCATCACATACCAGTCGTCGATGGTCTCCGGGATATCCAGGCCAAGCTTGTTCAGCCAGTCCTTCCGAACGGACATACCGTTGAAGGGCCCTTCGGCCACATCGTTCAGATGGTAGATCGCCCAAATGTTTCCTTCGTCCGTGGTCGTCATCTTCATATTTTCTTCGGAAGATTCACGCCACTTTTTGTAGTTGGGGGCATATTCGTCGATCAGTTCATTCAGGCGGATAAACACACCGTCCTCGATAGCCGCATCGCCGCCGCCCGGATATTCCAGATTATACATTTGAATAATGTCGGGATATTCGCCGGAGGCCAGCAGCAGGCTGAACGCGGTCGCTTCCTGACCAACCGCAGGATGGATGTACTCCACATGAACGCCCGTCTGTTCTTCCAGCGCCTTGGCAGACTCTGTTTCCGCCGTGTTGGTAATGTACTTGGCGGCAGTGGGGTGAAGCATACGCCATACGGTCAATGTTTCACCACTCGTGGTGAGAGGCAATTCCGTTGCGAATGCAGTGCTCATGCACAACATTACGACAGCGGACAGCACGCATAGAAATCGAGTGATCTTTTTCATGACGGTTTCCTCCTCATTTTTCGGAGCCACGCTCCTGCTTGTTTGGTTGAGAATAGTTTTACAGAAAAAGAAAGATGTGTAAATGTTCATTTTTTGACCACATGAAACATCACTCAGTTCTAGTTAAAAAGAATAAAACGAAAAACCCTTTTTATAAATCATATGCACTTTTCGCACAACAAATAGGCATTTTTTTACTTTTAAAAATACAAATCAGACAAAATCATGTCAAAAAGCAGCGACCCAATCTTCTTTTTCCTTTTCTTTCCTTAAAATTTCACAAGAAAAGGACTCGCTCCTAGAAAAACTTTTTCGTGCGCGAGTCCTCTTTACATTTAATTAAGAAGTTTCCCCCACCGCCCGCTCCACATTTTCCAAAAACACCTCCGCCGCCTTGCTGAAAACGGGATAGTGCCTCCAGCAGAGTGCATGGCGGAGGGTGAGTTCATGCTCCAGAGGGCGGAAGCAAACGTCTGGGTCAAGGATGGAACCGAGGTGATCTTCCGTGGTCAAAAAATACCCCAGCCCGCTGCGGACAAAGGGCACGAGCGTACCGTTGACCACGTTGTAGGTGGCGACAACTTGAAGGCGCTTCGGCTCCGTTCGCGTCCAACGGGCAATTTCGAGCTGCAGACTCTCGCGGCGGTGAAACACCAGCGGCGCGCGGCAAAATTCCTCCCGGGAAACGGCGTTCTTCTGTGCTAACGCGCAGTCTGCCGGCATCAATAGTCCTCACCGGGCGGAGTCCCGTAGAGAGAGAAACTCGTATTTGACCGTGTCTACCGGCTCCAGCAGCACGGCAAAATCCAGACTGCCGTGATCCAGCCGTTCTGTCACATCGGTAGCGTCTCCTGCGTAAAAGTCAAACTGCACGTGAGGGCAAAAACGGCGAGTTGCTCGCCATGCTTCAGCAGTGGCGGGCAGGCCTGCTGGACGGCCTTCACCAAAGCCAGAAACCAATCGACTGTCTGGACTATTCTTGCTGGATGCTTCAGAATACACAGGGCGTATAAAAACCGCTGTTTTCGTTGCCACTGCGAGGTTCTTCGCCTTGATTTCTGCAAAAACGCGTGATAAAATAAAATCGTTCCATTTGTTTTCCTTTTCAAACTGCCGAAAGGCAGTTTTTCAAAGTCTCGTAGTTAGCTAAGACTAACTAAACGAGTTCTATCAGAAGGCGGCCTATGGCAACTCTTCCGAAAAACTACCGGCGCGATTGTCTGTTAGGAGCGCTTGGCGCGCTGCTCATGCTCATGGGCGATCTTTGCCTGAGCGTCATCCCGGCTTATCCGGGCGACAGCGGGCTTTTCCTGCGGGAAGCCTACCTGAGCGGCGCTTACCCCGGTTGGCGTCTGCCGCTCCTGCTGGGAACGGGGCTTGTCGGTATGGCGCTGAACTATTTCAGCGTCCGTGTCTGCTATACGCAAGTTCAGCCCCAATACCGTAAGACCCGGGAGGCGCTTTTGACCGGCGGTGTGATCTACCTCACCTCCGCCGCTGCGCTGCATCTGCTCATCGGCAGCTTGACCGACTGGACAAGCACGCTCTCGCCCCTGCTGGGCCGCGAGGAAGCGGCCGCGCTGATTCAGTCGCAATATGCCCGGCTTTCCCCCGCCACGCTGGTCTCCTATGGGGGCATGATTTTGCTGATTGTTGGAAACGCATGGGCTGTTTGGACAAAGAAAACTTTTCTGCCGCGCAGGATTTTCTTCTTTCAACCGTTGGTATGGCTGCTTTTGTTCATCCTGATCCCGGACGTGCGCCAGCTGTGCGGCGCAGAGGTCTCCACCTGGGATTTCGTTCTCAGTCAGGGGTCCGGAAACGCGGCGCTGCTGATCTGGATGCTGGCCAACGCCGTATGGGCGCAGCAGCAAATCCAAGCGAAAAAAAGGGGCGAATGAAAGTGAAAATCTATTCCTTCGGTTCACAGGACGCAAAAACCCTTCTGCTGCTTCCCGGCACCTGCTGCCACTGGAAAAGCAACTTCGGCCATGTGATCCCGCTGCTCATGCAGGATTACCACGTTCTGTGCGTCAGCTACGACGGCTTCGACGAAACGGAGCGGACGGAGTTCCCCACCATGCTGGAAGAAACGGAAAAGATCGAAAAATATATCAGGGAGCATTGCGGCGGCCGCATTCACGGGGCCTATGGCTGCTCGCTGGGCGGCTCGTTCGTCGGTCTGCTGACGGCCCGGCAAAACATCCATATGGACGTCGGCATTCTGGGCAGCTCTGATCTGGATCAGTCCTCTCCCTTGGCCGCCAAGCTGCAAACGTCCATGCTGATCCCGCTGCTTTATCCGCTGATTCGGGACGGGCAGTTCAAATCTCGCTTTCTGCAGCGGCGCATGGAAAAGTGGCGTGCTGAAGGCGGCGCGTATGCCGAAGCCTTTATGGAAATGATGGGCGGCGCACGTCCGTACATTACGGAGCGCAGCTGCAAAAACCAGTTCTATTCCGACCTGATCACGCCGCTGCCGGACAGGATCGACGTGCCCGGCACGGAAATTCATATCTTCCATGCCCTGAAAATGGGAAAAAAGTACCGTGCCCGGTACGAGCGGCACTTCGCCCATCCGACCCTGCACGAGCAGGACCTGCAGCATGAAGAACTGTTGGCCTGTCAGCCCAGGCATTGGGTGCAGCTGGTCAAGAGCATCGTCCATTGAAGAAAGGAAGGCGGAGATCATGAGCGTTTTTGCTTCCCTGCTGCGCACGGCCTACCGGGTCTCCGGGGCGAAAAAGGCCTTTGCCCTGCCGGAGGACAAAATTGTGCCGGTGATCGAAAAGCAGAATCGTCACCGCGGCGTATTCGTTCCCACCGATCGCAAGGCTTACTATGAAACGATCGATGTAAGCGGCTTTCCCTGCCTGATCGTCCGGGAAAAACCGCAGCCTGCCAAACGGGCGATCCTCTATTTCTTCGGCGGCGGCATGGTCATCGGCCCCGACAAGGGCGACCTGCCCGTCATGCGCAAGCTGGGCCGGGATACCGGCTGCGACGTGTGGTTCCCGTTCTATCCTCTCTGTACGGAACACTGCATCACTATGAGCTACGCCATGGTTTACGAGTGCTACCGGCGAATGATCGACCTTTACGGCGGCGGGAACGTCAGCACCTGCGGCTTTTCCTCCGGCGGGGCGCTGGCGCTGGGAATCGCCGCCCACAACAACGCGCTGGGCGCGCCGCTGCCTCCGCCCCGGCATATCGTGGCGGTTTCTCCCGGCGAGGTACCGTGGAACGACGCGGAAAAGGCGCGGATGCAGGCCTTGAACGACAAGGATGTTTCCATCGACTACGCCTTCATGACGCTGGTGGAAAAATTCATGCGCCACGGGCAGGAGAACGTTCCCGATTATATGATTTCCGGCTCCCGCGGCGATTTTTCCGGCGTAGGCGATATTCATTTCTTTTACAGTGCCGACGAGGTGTTCTACGGCGCGCTGCCGGACTTTGAAACGGCCTGTCAACGGGCGCACGTTCCCCATACCGCTTTCGCCCGGCCGGGCATGGTGCATTGCTACTGTATGCTCCCCTATTTCAAGGAAGCGAAAGAGGACTTCGGCAAGATCACGGCGATTCTGAGAAAATGAAGAGGTGAAAAGCATGGAACGAAAGGAAACCATTCGCAATGCCTATCGTCTGACGGGCAGCAATGATTTTTACGACGGAATGATCACCTGCTCCACACTGCCGGGAAAGGCCGTCTGCCGCCTGGTATGGGGAATGAACAAGGCCGAATGCGACGATTATCTGGCCCGGGCGTTGTCCGGCATTCCGGAAGATTTCTCGGGGAAGCTGCTGGAAGTCCCGGTGGGAACGGGGAGCCTCACCATGCCGGTTTATCAGACGCTGCCCCGGGCCGAGATCACCTGTCTCGACTATTCCCCGGATATGATGGCGCAGGCGCGGGAAAAGGCGGAACGGCTGGGGCTGAAAAACGTCGCTTTTGAACAGGGCGACGTAGGCGCTCTCCCCTATGGAGACGGCAGCTTTGATATCGTTCTTTCGCTCAACGGCTTTCACGCGTTTCCAGACAAGGAGGCCGCCTATCGGGAAACCTTCCGGGTTTTGAAGCCCGGCGGAACGTTCTGCGGCTGCTTTTATGTAAAGGACGGATTTTCACGAACGGACTGGTTCATCCGTCATGCCTATGAACCGGCCAAATTCTTCACCCCGCCCTATGAAACCGTGACCAGTCTGCAAGCCAGACTGAACAGCCTGTACGAAACCGCAAAGGCCGGCAGCTTAAAGGGCATCGCGTGGTTTGTGTGCCGGAAAGGGGCGCAGCCGTAATGAAATATTTCGAATTTGGTCAGGAAAATTCGGAATTGATGGTATTGCTGCACGCGGCGGCGTCAGCTACCGCGGTATGTTGCCGTCGGCGGAAGAAATGGCGAAGGTCTATCACGTAGTGCTGGTGGCCTATGACGGCTTCAATCTCGACGAGCCGGAAACGGAGTTTCAGTCGCCCATGGACGAAGCCAAACGGCTGGGCGATTATCTGGTGGAGCATTATGGCGGAAAGGTCGATATTTTCTACGGAATTTCCTACGGCTGCCGGGTGCTGATGGAAGTGCTGGCCGATCCGCGGCTGACCATTACGACCACCATTGCCGATGGCATGGGACTGCGGGACTATCCCAACATCCGCAGTAAATGGGGAAAGGACGTTTACTGTTTTTTCTTCACCGGGTTTTTTACGCGGTCATGGGCCATCCCGGTCCCAGAAGGAAGAAATTTCTCGCAAAGATCAGCGGCAGAACGCTGGAGGATGCCGACCGAATCCTGTACGGCAAGGCCACATGGAAAAGCTGGAAAAATCAGGACTACTTCCTGATCGGCCGCAAAACCGACTATTCCCTGTTTACAAAGACGGATATGTACCTCTGGTACGGGCACCGTGGACAAAAAGCTGTCCGCCAACCTTGACCAATGAAAACGGGGCGGCTATCCCTTCGAGAAAAAAATCTTCTCCGATCTGGGCCACGGCGGTCTGGCCGGCGAACACCCGCAGCAATTTTCACAGGAAATACAGGCAGCGCACCGGCGCTCCCTTGAAAAAGCAAGGAGGGATTCAAAATGATCCTGCAGGTGATTTTGGAAGGAATCGGTTTGGGCGCTATCCTCATGCTGGTATGCGCCTTCGGCATCCGCAAAGGCGCGGTGGGGATGGTGCATCTTTATCATGACGATGTACAGCGGCGCTGCATTCAGTTGGGTCTGACGACCCGGGAAGAAATTCAGCGAAACGCCATCCGAATGAAAATCTGCTGTCTTCCGATCTATCTCGCCTATGTGCTGGTCTGTGTTTACGCCGTCAACGGCGCGCGGGGATTCGTGGCGGGCTTCTGGCAGCTGCTGGTCATCCTGTCCCTAATGAACCTGATCGACCGGCTGTTGATCGACGGTTACTGGGTAGGCCGCACCAAGGCCTGGACGATCCCCGGCACGGAGGACCTGAAGCCCTACATCACGCCTCTCGACGCAAAGCGCAAGTGGCTTTTCGGCACGGTGGGCGTAGCGGTGATCGCTGCGGCGCTTTCCGGGTTGATGGCGCTGATCCTGTAAAGCTGCCAGGTCTGACCCAAATTTTCATTTCATCTTGTGGAGGGGAAATACCATGCGGTTTGAAACCATTGGGAATCCTCAAAATCCCGCTGTGCTGTTCTTTCACGCCATGGGCGTGACCGGGGCCAGCAGCGAGCCGGTGGCGCGGAATTTGCAGGAGCGCTATTTCTGCATTCTGCCCACTTCCACGGTTTACTGCGCCGGGCAAACCTACGCCGGCAAGGCGGACGAGGTGCGTCAGGTGGAGGTATTTCTGTGCAGCTGCGGCGTAACGCGGCTGGCGCTGGTGGTGGCTTCCTCCATCGGGGCCGACCTTGCCATGGCCTTTCTGACGCAAACCCAGCTTCCCGTGGAGCACGTTTTCTTCGACGGCGGCCAGTTTGCCCAAATCGGAAAATCGACCCGCCGGATCATGGTTCCTTTCCTGTATCTGGCCATCAAGAGCCTGTACTGGTCGAAGGGGAAAACGCTCAAGAAGGTCATGTGGTGCGATGACGAGAGCATCAAGCCGTATTTCATTGCCGCCGGACAAGCGCTGCGTTACGGCAACATGCGCCGCCAGTTGACGGACAGTCTGGAGGACAAGCCCTTCCCCGCGCTGCCTGACGAGGTGCAGAAGCATACGTACTTCGAATTCGGCAGTGCGGAGGAGCACTACAAATACTGCGAGGCCGTGAAAAAGGCTTATCCCTACGGCCAATACCCGGTCTTTGAGGGATACCAGCATATGCAGTTTCAGATTCGCGACCCCAAGGGTTTTGCGGCAATGCTGACCTCCATCGTGGAGCAAGACCGCTTGCCGGAGCTGCCATTCTTAAGGAAAGAGAAGAAAGCCGCATGAGAAAGAATTATCTGGTCGCCGCCTTTGAAACCACCCTGTCGCAAAAATTTCCGTCTCAGGCCGAAACACTGAAAGCGGCCTTCGAAGCCCGGCTGAATCAGCTGCGCTCGGAGAACGCCGGCGCCTCCCCGGAACTGCAGCGACATCTGGAAGGGCAGATTCTGCCGGGGATCGCGGTCTATGAAACACTGCTGACTGTTCTTTCCAAGGATGAAGCCCTGAGCACCGTTCACGGCTATGTGGAGCAGCGGGCGTGGCGGCTGAAAAAAGCGTTTCTTAAGCTGATGCGGCTTCCCGGCCTGTACCGAAAGGTGCCGGGCATCTTCTCTACCCAAACACCGAAGCTGTTCGGCGAAACAGCGGGCTTTGCCGCGCGGGAAATTCAAACCACCGGCGGCGTATGGCGTATCGACATGACGAAATGTCCCTATCACGACGCGTGTGTACGCTACGGCTGCCCGGAGCTGTGCCCCAGCTTCTGTGACAGCGACGACATTACCTACGACGGTCTGCATCCGAATCTCGTCTGGCGGCGAACCAAAACGCTGGGGCGCGGCGATGACTGCTGCGACTTCTACCTGAAAATCGCCGGAAAATGGGAGGGACAGGCGCGATGAAAGTTGACACGCTGGAGGAAAGCCGCATTTCCGACATCGGCCACGCTTTTGGCTACTACGATTACGGTTCCGAGCACGGACTGATCGACGCGTTTCCCAGCCGGGACGCGGCGGCAGCCTTCATCCGTGGCTACGTGCGGATGGCGCTTTTGGGAGGTCTGCTCCACACCACGAGCGAAAAAGGCGAAGCCCATATCGCCTACAAGCGTCCCGGAGAAAAGCTTCGGCTCAAGGCTGTTCTGCCGTTGGCAAAAGGGCTGCTGGGTTCCATGAGCTTCGGCGACCTGATGCGCTTTGCCCGGATCATGGCCAAAGGCGAGCCGGGATTGGACAAGCGCTTCGACAAGGAAAAGAAGCCCTACCTGTTCGTCGGAATGGTCTGTGTGCGGGAGTCATATCAGGGGCAGGGCTACATGCGCAAGGTTCTGAAGCTGGCCTATGACGAGGCCGACCGGCTGGGCGTGCCGGTGATTCTGGAGACCGACGCGCAGTCCAAATGCGACAAGTACATCCATCTGGGCATGGAACTGGCCGGAACGCGCCGCTTCGGGGAGCACGGCGTGCTATACGACCTTATCAAATACCCGTCTGCGCCCCGGCGCAGCGAATCATCGTCACGGAGGGATCAGGAATGAAGTACGTTGGAATGCCCCTGGGCATGTGGGCGCTGTTTTCCCAGTCGTTTTGCTGTCAGCTGACGGCAGTGTTCGGCTACGACAAGGCCACGGCCAAGGCGGTGACTCAAAAGGCAAAGCCGAAATACAAAGAGATCATTCACGAGCTGCCGCCCTTTGAAAAAGGCGACCGTTTTCAGATGAATATCGTCAACTGCGCCATGCTGTGTGCGTTCGTCCTGTCGATGCCCCAGCGTCCCGACGTGGAGCGGCTGACGGATTACTACGCCAGGGCCATGATGACTAAGCCTATGCGGTGGTTCTGCTGCAAAAGCGGAAAGAGCAAATACACGGAAAAAGACATTGCCGGGATGAAGGCCACGGCGGCCCTGAAAGCCGCCGATCGGAACCCCTATTCGTGGAACATGGACTTTTTCGAGTACCCGGACGGCAGCGGCTACGAAGGCCGTTTCACCAAGTGCGGCATCTGCGAACTGATGAAAAAGCTGGGGCTTTACGATCTCACGCCCGCCATGTGCCACTTGGACTACACCATGAGCGACGCCGGCGGTGTAACGGACTTTGTGCGGGAATACACCCTTGCCTCCGGCGGGCCGTACTGCGACTGCGGCTACAAAAAGAAGGCTGGATGCTGACGGCGGCGGCTCAACGAACTACGAAAGGGATGAAACCATGAAGGATTTCAACGATATCGGGATTTCCCGCAGTCTGGACTGGCCGCGCATTCAACACCTGTTCCGTCTTGGGCTGTTTGGCGCGTTTTTGACGCTGATCGGCGATCTGATTTTGGGCTGGGGCGTACAGGAAGAAACGCTGACGGGCATTCTGCGGATGTATTCGGCGTATACGGGCACCTCCGACGGCGGCATTTTCGCTTCGGCGCTGCTGGGTCTTCTGGGGCTTACGCTGGAGGGGCTGTGCTACTTCGGAGTTTACCGGCTGTTCGCAGAAAATGCGCCCCAATATGCTCACCGCTATCGGGCCGGAATCTTCGGCTACGTGATCTTCGGTGGCTGCGGGTTCCACGTGCCGGTTTGCGCCGCCGTGTTTCTGATGAAGCACGGGCTTTCCACGGAACTGTTGGAGAAATACGCGGCGTATTTCGTCACCCCGTCCACCGCACTGTTCTGGATTTTCTTCCTTGTGCTGGTGATCACGCAGATTCAGGTCTTCGCCAAGGGACTAACCCCCTATCCGAAAGGCTGCTGGGTATTCTCGCTGCCCGTGGGCATGGCCGCGGCCATGCTGCTGAAGGTCTTTGGCAATCAGCCGTGGGTCAACGCGCTGACCTGCGCATGGATCAGCATCGGCAACCTGTGGATGTTCGGCGGACTGCTGGCGGCAATGAAAAAGGCGAGAATCAACGAGGGAGGAAACGAACATGCTGTATTCAGAAAAACTGAAGCTCTTTGAAAAGGAGCACCCATGCCAGTTCGTCACGGTGGACGGTGCGCGCTTCCGCTATATTCTGTGCGGCAGGGAGGGCGGAAAAACGCTGGTGCTGCTTAACGGCGGCATGAATACGCTGGAAATGTGGATGGATTACGTGGACGATCTTTCCCAAGAAAACCGGGTGCTGCTTTTTGATTATCCGCAAGAGCTTCGCACCAATCAGGAGCTGGTCGTGGGGATGCACGGCTTCTTCCGGCGGCTGGACATCCGGGAGCCGATCTTCGTCGGGGCCAGTGACGGCGGCATGGTGTCGCAAATTTACGTGCAGAAATATCCGGGCGAAACCGGCGGACTGATCCTGATCTCCACCGGCGGCATGGATGAAAACACGCTGAAAAGTCTGAAGCGGAAATACCTCCTTGCCCCCATCATGCTGTGGTATATGAAGCACTGCAATTACGAAAAGCTCAAGCCGCGGCTCATCAAGGCCGGCATGAGCCATCTCCGCAACGAAAGCGCCGAGGAAGTCGCCTACGCGCAGAATATGTTCGAGACGATCTTCAAGGATTACCCGCAGGCAAAGGACGTGCATATTTCGAGCCTGCTGGCCGATCTGATGAATCAGAAGCCCGTTATCGCTGCGGATTTTGAGGCACTGAAAGGCAAAATTCTTCTCATCCTGCCCGATCAGGATTTCTTCTCCGGCCAGATGCAGCAGGATCTGATCCGCCTGATGCACCAGCCGAAAATCGCCTACGTCTCCGGCGGGCACCTGTCCACCGTGTTGAAAACGGAGGATTACCTGCGCACGATCCACGATTTTCTTGATTCGCTGAACTGATCTCGCGTCCGTCGCCGGGCGTAAGGAGCATTGTATGAAGAAATTCAATTACACCATGAATCACAAAGCGGACGAAGCCTATATGGCGCAAATGCTGAAAAAGCGGCTGTTTCTGAGCCTGATCTGGGTGGTCGGTGCGGCGCTGGTCGCCGGACTGGTGGTTTTGATTTTCTAATTTCAACAAAGGAAGGACGGATTCCCATGCTGAAAGCTATTTCCCAGGTGCAGAAAAAGATCAAGGTCGGAACTCACGGCGAGGACTACGGAAGCTGGATGTCCAACCCCGTATTTTACGTTTTCGGTGGCGGAACGCTGCTGGCGGCGGTGCTGGCCGTGCTGTCGTTCACCACGTTCCACAGCACCGTGCTGGGCGTTATATTTACGGTAGCCGTTGTCGGTCTGCTGGCGGGCCTTGGCTGGATCACGTGGATTCGCCGTCAGTATGCCTTCGGCAAGGGCGGCATGATGGAAAAGGTCCACCAGACCATTTTGAGCAATTTGGATTTTGACGGCAAGGGGCAGCTGCTGGAGGTCGGCTGCGGCTCCGGCGCGATGGTCAACCGCGCGGCGCTTACCTGGCCATCTGCCAAAGTCGTTGGACTGGACTACTGGGGCGCGATGTACAATTATTCCAAGGCGGTATGCGAGAAAAACGCCCGTTCCGAGGGCGTTGGCGACCGCTGCACCTTTGTCCACGGCGACGCCAACAAGCTGGATTTCCCGGACGAGAGCTTTGACGCGGTCATCAGCAACTACGTCTACCACAACATCATGGGGGCCGACAAACAGGCGCTGCTGCTGGAAAGCCTGCGCGTGCTGAAAAAAGGCGGCGTATTCGTGCTGCACGACAATATGAAGCCCCAGATGTACGGCGATATGAACGCCTTTGCAAAGAAGCTGCGCGACATGGGCTTTGAAAAGGCTGAATACGTGGAAACCGCCGCTGCGATCTTCGGTTCCAAGAGCCGGGCCGCCCTCATGATGCTGGGCGATTCCGCCATGATCGTGGGCCGGAAGTAAGGGAGACTTCGTATGAAGCGTGTCTATGCGTCCTCCCAGTACGCAAAACCATACGAGCGATACTGCCGGGAGGTATTTCCCACAGAGGCAGAGCAGATTTTCCAGAAGGCCGAAGCGTACTACCGGGATTTTCTCAAGGACATGCCCGATCTCGGCGAGAACATGATGGCAAAAAACATGCTGGACTGGTTCACAATCCTTTCCTTCTATCTATGAAGCCAGTGACCGCCGGCTGGACGGCGAAGCTCTGCTGACCATCAAGCGCAGAGCCGTTGAACGGCTGAAATTTCTGGGGAAATTCGTGGACGGCAACAAGAGCCAGTGGCCCTACCGCCTATTTGAAAAGATCTATTGGAAATTCATCCGGATGCAGCAGGAACACCAGGCCAAGGGCGAATGGATGGACAGCTGGAAGGTGGAGCTCAACCCCGACCACCGCACGGAGGGCTTCTGCTTTCACCTTGTGGGCTGCCCCATCGCCAGATATGCGAAGGCGCACGGCTACGAAGACCTGCTGCCCTATCTCTGCAAGACCGACCACTTTCTGGCGGAAGTCCTGCATACCCGTCTCATCCGCACCCAGACGGAAGCGCTGGGCGGCGCCTGTTGCGACTACTGGTACGTAGGCGACCAAAGCCCCGCGCTGGAAGCTTACAAGGATTTGGAACAAATTTAATGAAAAATGTCTCCAGATAAACAGCCTCTATTCCAACAGACCCACGGACGTGATTTCTCCGTGGGTCTGTTTTTGATTGACAAAAATGAAAACAGCTTATATAATTACATTGTATTTAATTACAGTGTAATTATAAAAGAGGTGACAAGATGGCAAATCGGGATCATACGCTGGACTCCAAAATAACGGACGCAGCCTATTCCGAATTTCTGGAAAAAGGCTATCCAACCGCTTCCCTGCGCAAAATAGCGGAAAAAGCCGGCGTCACGGTGGGAGCAATCCAAATTCGTTATAAAACGAAGGACGAACTGTTTTGCAACTTGTTGAAGCCATTTCTATCCGAAATCGAGCAAACATTTCAGGACACCAAAGTGGAGTACTGGCATTACCCGCCTGGTAAGCGGCTGGCCTGTCTGGAAACCTCCATGCGGATGGAATCCGAAGCCATCCTGAACCTGATCTTCGACCACTACAACGACGCAGTCCTGCTGCTGTGCCGCAGTGACGGCAGCAGCCTGGCGGGCTGCTTCGACCAGATCGTCGAGCGGAAGGTAAGCGAAACCGAGGCGTTTTTTCAGGAGCTGAATGCGGATTTTTTCGACCAGAATCTGCTGCAGCTGCTGATCGCTTCGCAGTTTCACAGCTACAGACAGATCGTGAAAAACGGCTATGAACGGACGAAGGCCAAAGACTACATGAATGCGTTAATGAGCTACCATATGGGCGGCTGGACGGCGCTGCTGAACAGTGCTGCCAAACAGAAAGGGGAAGAACAATGAAATACAATGGCTTTTACTTCTGGCTATTTTCCAAACCAATGAAACAGGTATTAACGGAGAAATACGATCGGGTCTATGCCGATTCCCTCATGAAAAAAAGTAAGCAGGTCTATCGCCAGCTGGTCGAAGCAGCCGACGACATCGGAGACGACAATCCCATGGCCTACAACGAGTTATTCGCGCTGGCGTTCGTTGCGCCGTATATTGCCAGCGACAAAGCAGTGCCCCCGGAAACCATACAGGAGATGATGCGCCGGGCGCTCTACCATATAAAATGGTATTTCGGCAGGACGGATCTGAACACGGAAAAGGGCAAGGCGGAAAACAAAAAAAGCATCACCCGGTATGTCAAATGGTACACGCCGGAAAAAGAGCGGCAGTACCCCACCTCCTTCAAGGTGGATTTTGTCGGTCAGCCCCACTCGGGAGCCTGTTACTACCGCATCACCCGCTGTCCGATCTGCGCCTACACCCAAAAGCTGGGTGTTTCGGAATTGATGCCGCTTTTCTGCGAGCTGGACAATGTGATGATCACGCTCCAGCACGGCGTTCTCCACCGCCAGCAAACGATCGCTTCCGGCGGCGATTATTGTGATTACTATATTACCGGGAACAGGGAATAAACTCAAACCCACCGGTTAAACCGGTGGGTTTTTATGCTTAAAAAGTTCAATTTGCCTGAAAGGCTGCCTCCCAAGGACGTTCAAAATGCAATCAATCTTTTTGACGCGCTTTGGTTCAATTTTCATTGGGAATAGGCCTCCTCCATTTGACGTTCAAGATGACTTTGAGAAATTTGAGAAAATAAGAAAGAGCCGAGGGAAATTGTAGCAAAAAGAGAAGCGTGTGTCAATAAATGTAAATTTTTTGAGAAGTTTTTTTCTGGTTTTTATCCTTATACCCGCGTGGTTCAAAACACGGTTCTTTTGAAGATCGTCATTTTCAGGCTCAAAATCATTCAAGCTGTATTTCCCCTTTTGTTTTTCCCCATGGACAAATCCTACGAAATATCCTATAATATCCACGGTTAAACGTAACTAACCAAATGAAATCAGATCGGAGGCCATAAAGAATGAAACACACGCTCGTTTTGCTGCGGCATGGAGAAAGCGAATGGAATTTGGAAAACCGTTTTACCGGGTGGACGGATGTTGACCTGACCGAAAAGGGAACCGAAGAGGCGAAGGCCGCCGGACGGCTCATGAAGGCGGAAGGCTATCACTTTGACGTTGCCTATACCTCCTACCTGAAGCGGGCCAATCATACGCTGGCACTGGCACTGGCCGAGATGGGCGAAGCCAATATCCCGGTGGTGCGGAGCTGGAAATTGAACGAGCGTCACTACGGCGCACTGCAGGGCTTGAATAAGGCGGAAACCGCGAAGAAATATGGCGAGGAACAGGTGCATATCTGGCGGCGCTCCTTCGACGTGCAGCCGCCTGCGCTTACGCCGGACGACGAACGGAATCCCGCAAAACAGGCCCTGTATGCGCAGATCGATTCCAAGGAACTGCCGCTGACAGAGAGTCTGAAGGATACCATCGCCCGGGTGATCCCCTACTATCAGGCGGAAATCGAGCCTCGAATGAATGCGGGCGAGACCGTTCTGGTCGCCGCCCACGGCAATTCTCTGCGGGCCATGGCGATGTACTTCGACCACCTCAGCGAAGAAGCGATCACCGCCGTCAATATTCCCACCGGCGTGCCGCTGGTTTATGAATTTGACGAAGACGGCCAAGCCGTTCGGCATTTCTATCTGGGGGACGCTGCGGCTGTGGAGGCCAAAATGCGGGCCGTGGCGGCGCAGGGCAAGGCCAAATAACTTTAAGGAGCAGCTGGAGCATGGAAGCGTTTTATGGGATCCTGATCCCCTTTTTGGGAACGTCGCTGGGCGCGGCGTGCGTATTCTTTATGAAAAAAACGTTGAGCGACCGTGTCCAGCGCTCACTGACCGGCTTTGCCGCCGGTGTGATGGTTGCCGCCAGCGTATGGAGCCTGCTGATCCCTGCCATTGAGCAATCCGCCACCATGGGAACCTGGGCGTTCGTTCCGGCGGCAGCGGGCTTCTGGATCGGCGTGCTGTTCCTGCTGGCGCTGGATCACCTGATCCCGCATCTCCATGCCAACAGCGCCAGCGCTGAGGGCCCCAAAAGCCGCCTGCAGCGCACCACGATGATGGTGCTGGCCGTGACGCTGCATAATATTCCCGAAGGGATGGCCGTGGGCGTGGTGTACGCCGGGTATCTTTCGGGCAATGCGCAGATCACGGCGGCCGGGGCGCTGGCTCTGTCCCTCGGAATCGCCATCCAGAATTTCCCGGAAGGGGCCATCATCTCCCTGCCGTTGAGAGCAGAGGGTGCCGGCAAAGGGCGGGCCTTCATGGGCGGCGTACTGTCCGGCGTTGTGGAGCCCATCGGCGCGGTGCTGACCATTCTGGCGGCGCGGCTGATCGTCCCGGCGCTGCCGTATTTGCTGAGCTTTGCGGCAGGGGCCATGCTCTATGTGGTGGTGGAGGAAATGATCCCGGAAATGTCTCATGGGGAGCATTCCAATATCGGAACGGTGTTCTTTGCCGTCGGTTTCAGCGTCATGATGATTCTGGATGTGGCATTGGGCTGAAGCCCTTGCCCTTCAATGAAAAAGCCTGTCTGCGGACGGGCTTTTTCAGTTGGCCTTACCTGGAAACTTCTTCAACGATTTGGAGCTTTTTTGTCCAATCGGGATAGACACGGAAGGCGAAAACCGATAGAATGTTCCTCGGTTAGAGGAAATTAACTCAGGGAAAGGAGGAGGAACGTATGCTGAACGACTTGCTGGCACAGCAGCCCGGCGCACTGCTGGTGGCACAAAACGACGAATGCGCCGTGTGGCAGTTCCGCAACGAAACCGGCGACGGAACGATGACCGCCTATTCCATTTTCCCGGGGATCGCGCTCCATTACAATGATTTTCATATGGAATACTTCGATTCCGGGTTTGTCCCGGCGGGAAACCTGCTGGCCGTCGACCATTGCCGGGAAGGTCGGATGGAATACGCGGCGGCGGAGAACGCCGTGGCCTATATGAGTGCGGGAGACATGAAGCTGGATCGCAGACTGCATCACACGGGGCGGTTCATTTTTCCCACGGGGCACTATCACGGCCTGACGGTGGGGCTGGAGCTTACGGCGGCGCGGGAAACCCTGCGGACGGAGCTGAAATACTTTCAGATTCAACTCGACCAGATCTTCGAAAAATTCGAACTGGGCGAGTACCCGCGGGTATTCCACGACGCTGCGTTGGTAGAGCATCTCTTCGGCGAAATGTATCAGGTGCCGCAGACGATCCGTCTTCCCTATCTCCGCACCAAAATTCTGGAACTGCTGCTTTATCTGCAGGGGATGGAAATTCCGCAGGAGACGGCGGATCGCCCTTACTTTTACCGCACACAGGTAGAAAAAGTGCGGGCGATCCAGCGTTTTCTGACGGAGCATCTGACGCAGAACATTTCGCAGGAGCAGCTGTCCCGGCAATTCGATTTCCCGCTGACCAGCATGAAAAAATGCTTTCAGTCGATCACGGGTTCCACGATCGGCGCATGGGTAACGACCTGCCGCATGAACCGGGCGGCGGAAATGCTGAGGAGCGACCGGGGAAAGAGCATTGCCGACGTGGGCTGCTGCGTTGGGTATGACAGCGCCAGCAAATTCGCGGCTGCGTTCCGCAAAACGATGGGCATGACGCCGTCGGAATATCGCATGGAAAGAGGGGGCAAAGAATGAAAACAAAAGAAAAAAGCTGGATTCAGTCGCTTTTCGCCTATGCCGAGGGTGAGAAGAAGAAAATGCTGCTTTCGGTGGTGCTGTCCATCGTCAGCGTTTCGGCAGGACTGGTTCCGTTCTACTGCATGTATCGGATCATCTGCCTGTTCGTGGCGGAAACGGCCACTGCGTCAGCGATCGTCGGCTGGTGTCTCTGGGCGCTGCTGGCCTACGCCGTGAAGATCGTCACGTTCACGCTGTCCACTGGCGTTTCACACAATATGGCCTATCATGTGCTGGAAGGGGTGCGTCTCCGGCTGGCGGATCGTTTTCTGCACGCGCCGCTGGGCAATGTGGAAAACCACACCATCGGCGAGATCAAGAGCATGATGGTGGACAAGATCGAGAATCTGGAGCCGCCGCTGGCTCACATGATCCCCGAGGGCGCAGGCCACGTAGTGCTGCCCATCGTCAGCATCATCGCACTTTTGTGCATCGACTGGCGGCTGGCGTTGGCCTCGCTGGTCACGTTCCCGTTGTCCATGGTCTGCATGATGCTGACGATGACCATCAGCGGCAAGAATTTCCAGAAATATGACCAGTCCAACGCCTACATGAACAGCACCATCGTCGAGTATGTCGAGGGCATCGAGGTCATCAAGGCCTTTGGCCGGGCGGGCGTGTCCTATGAAAAGTACGCCAAGGCCATCACGGATTTCCGCACCTTTGTGGTCAAGTGGCTGTCATCCACCTATCTCACCATGAAGCTGAGCTTCGCGCTGTTCCCGTCTACGCTGATCGGCACCCTGCCGGTAGCGCTGGCGCTGGCCAACAACGGCACCATCACCGCTCCGCTGGCGGCGCTGGCCGTGATGCTGTCCATCTCCATGGTGGGTTCGCTGGCAAAGCTGGAAGTCTTCTCCGAAAACATGCGGCAGGTGGAGTTTACGGTAAAGGGCCTGCAGGAGTTCCTCGAAATGCCGGAGCTGCCGGAACCGAAGAACCGCGCTGTGGTTCCGTCTGCCGGCGTGGAGCTCAAAAACGTGCATTTCTCCTATACCGGCAACGCGGAGGACGAGGTGCTGCACGGCGTAGACCTGAGCCTGCCCCAGGGCAGCTTTACCGCGCTGGTAGGCCCTTCCGGCGGCAGCAAGTCCACCGTGGCCAAACTGATCGCCCGTTTCTGGGACGTGACCTCCGGCAGTATCGAAATCGGCGGCGTGAGCGTCAAGGATATGCCCCTTTCCCAGCTTTCCGAATACGTCAGCTTTGTGACGCAGGATAACTTCCTGTTCCGCTGCTCGCTGCTGGAAAACATCCGTCTGGGCAACCCCAGTGCGACGGATGAAGAGGTCAAGGCTGCGGCCCGGGCGGCGCAGTGTGAGGAATTCATTCAGAAGCTTCCGCTGGGCTACGACACTCCCGCCGGTGAAGCGGGCAAGCGTCTGTCCGGCGGTGAAAAGCAGCGTATCGCCATTGCCCGCATGATGCTCAAGAATGCGCCCATCGTCATTCTGGATGAAGCCACCGCCTTTACCGACCCGGAAAACGAGGACAAGATTCAGCAGAGCATTGCCGCACTGACCCGCGGCAAGACGCTGCTGGTCATCGCTCACCGGCTTTCCACCATCAAAAACGCCGACAACATCGTGGTGCTCAAGGAAGGCGCCATTGTGGCCGAGGGCACACAGGAGCAGCTTCTGGAAACCTGCCCGCTGTACCGGGATATGTGGCAGGCTCACATCGGCGCGAAGAACTGGGCGGTCTCGTCCGCGGCAAAGGAGGCGTAAGGCATGTTCAAGACAGTCAAGCGCATCATCGACTGGTGCGGCAAATTCAAGGGACGGCTGTACGCCGGGTTTGTCTGTTCGTTCTTTTCTCACATTTTCGCGGCCCTGCCGCTGATGGTGGCGGCCTATACGGTAGGTCTGCTGATAGACGCGCAGAAAACCGGCGCGGCGTTTGATACCAGCTGGATCTGGAAATGCATCGTCATTCAGGTCGTTCTGGTGCTGCTGCGGTTTTTCTTTGATTACCTGCGGGCGCGCTATCAGGAGTCCATCAGCTATGAACTGACGGCCCGGGACCGGCTGGCCGTGGGCGACGCGCTCAAGCGTGTATCGCTGGGCTACTTCCAGCAGATGTCCACGGGCAACATCCTCAATTCCATCACCACCGGCCTTGGCACGCTGGAAAACATGGGCATCCGCATGATCGACAACTTTGTGGGCGGGTATCTGAATTTCCTTGTGATCTTCATCAGTCTTGCGGTATTCAGCCCGGTAACGGCGCTGATCGCGCTGGCGGCCGCGGTGCTATCGTTCCTGTGTCTGCTGGTGATCTCTCATTACAGCGCGAAGAACGCCCCCGTGGAAGCGGCAGTCAACCGCGACATGACGGGCGCCATTCTGGAATATGCCCGCGGCCTTGCGGTGGTCAAATCCTTCGGCGAAAGCGGCGCTTCGGTGGATTCGGTGAAGAAAGCCGTGGCGGACAGCCGCCGCATTCATCTGAAGATCGAATGGGGCTATCTGCCTGCCAACGCGCTTCATCTGCTGGCGCTCAAATGTGGCAGCGTGGGTCTGGCGCTGGCGGCAAGTCTGATGTGCCTGAACGGGCAGATGGATTTTTCCGTGGCGCTGGTGTTCATCTTCTTCTCCTTCAGCATTTTTGCCAGTCTGGAGCCCATCAGCGACAGCGCCCACACCCTCAGTGTCATCAACGACGCCATGGATCAGCTGGACGCACTGCGGGGCGAGCACCTGATCGACGCGGATGGCAAGGATATTCCGCTTACCCATTACGACATTGAGTTCCGCCACGTGGACTTCGGCTACGACTCCCGGCAGATCTTGAAGGACGTGTCCTTCACCATCCCGGAAAAGACCTCCACGGCGATCGTCGGCCCCTCCGGCAGCGGCAAGACCACCATCTGCAGCCTGCTGGCACGGTTCTACGATCCCCAGAAGGGCAGTATTTCCGTAGGCGGCCACAACCTGAAGAAACTGACCTGCGACAGTCTGCTTTCCAATATTTCCATGGTGTTCCAGAACGTCTACCTGTTCAACGACACCATACGCGCCAACATCTGCTTCGGCAAGCCGGACGCGACGGAGGAAGAAATGATTGCCGCAGCGAAAAAAGCCCGCTGCCACGACTTCGTCATGTCGCTGCCCAACGGCTATGACACCGTGGTCGGCGAGGGCGGCGGCACACTGTCCGGCGGCGAAAAGCAGCGCATCTCCATTGCCCGGGCCATGCTGAAGGATGCGCCCATCATCATTCTGGACGAGGCTACCGCCAGCATCGACCCGGAGAACGAGCATCTGATTCAATCCGCTTTGTCCGAGCTGACCCGTGGCAAGACGATCATCACCATTGCCCACCGTCTGGCCACCATCGAGTACGCCGACCAGATTCTGGTCGTGGACGATGGTCGGATCGCCGAGCGCGGCACCCACGAAGAACTGATGCGGCAGGACGGCGTATACAAGCGTTTCATCCAGATCCGCGAAAAGGCCGAGGGGTGGCGTATCGGAGGAGAAGCTGCTTAACTTTTCCCGGCATAGCCGTTTCCATCGAAAAGACCCTGCCTCGTGCAGGGTCTTTCTTTTTTCAGAATATCCGTCAGGGCTTCTTCGTGGGCTTGGGCGTAGTGGTCGGCTTAGGGGATACGCTGGGCTCCGGCGTAGCGCTCAGACCCAGCAGCTCATCGTAGTCCGCCTGTAACTGTTCGGCAAAGGCCTGCAGTTCTTCGTACTCCGTCACTGCTTCCAGCGCCTTTTGCTCTGCGGCGGCAGTCTGCTCCTTAGCCAAAGCCAGCGCGGCTTCCGCCTCGTCCTTAGCTTTTGCAGCAGTTTCGGCTTCCAACGTGCTGGCCTTGGCCTGAGCGATCGCATCCTCGGCCTGCTTTTGAGCCGCTTCCAGTTCCGCCGTCAACTGGGCGTTCGCGCCGGATATGGTTTCATGCTGGGCTTTCAGCTCCGTCAACGCGGCCTCTGCTTCGGAAAGCCGGGCCGTCAGATCGTCCACCTGTGCTTTCAGTGCCGCTTCCGTCTCGGCAGCTGTTTGGGCGGCGGCTTCGGCCCGTTCCTCCGCCTCCTTCACCGCTGCCTGAACGGCGGCTTCGTTTTCCTGCTTTGCATCGTCCTTCGCCTGCTGCACGGCGGTTTCCAAGTCGGCGGCGGCTTTTTCTTCGTTCTCTTTCACGGAGACCTGCAGTGCTTCCAGTTCCGCCGCCTTTGCTTCCGCTTCCGCTTTGCTTTCTTCCAGCTGGGCCAATGTGTCCTCTAATTGGACGTTCAAGGCGGCCTTTTCCGTCAGGGCGGCGTTTTTGCCGACAAAGCCCACAACCGCCAGCACGACCGCCGCAAGGAAGACAATGCAAAGAATCAGGGAAAGAGATTTCTTGGGGGAAGGGGTAAGTTGAACCTTGCTCATGGAAAGACCTCCTGTTCAGATCAAATGGTTATCTTCAGTATACCATAATATGCAAATATTGGAAATAAAATGGCTGAAAAATACATTACAAATAATCTTGTTTAAAATGTCCAACAAGGCCATATCCCCAACGGTTCTGCATATTGCCCAAACGACCCCAGCGTTTATGACGGATGGCATCGGCGTTCTGTGCCTTGTCTCACCTCCCTCTTTTATGGCGATTTTTCGTGCCGCTCCCTCTCCCTTCCCGGCACACAAAAAGACCCATGCACATGGCATGGGTCTTTGTTTGATGGATCTTCCTTACGCGGCCTTCTTCTGGCTCTTGCGGGCAAGACGGGCGTCTTCCAGCGCGGCCCAGACGTAGCCGTTGATCAGGTTGGCGCTGTACGCACCGGCCAGAATGCCGATGATGATGGGCAGGCTGAACTCCCGGATGGAAGCAACGCCCAGAATGTACAGGGTCACGATGGTCACCAGCGTGGTCAGCGTAGTGTTGATGGTACGGCCCAGGCTCTCCTTCACGCTCAGTTCCACGATCTCGGAACGGGGCTGACCGGCCAGCGCGGGCTTCTTGTTGTTCTCGCGGATGCGGTCGAAGATCACGATGGTGTTGTTGATGGAGTAACCAACGATGGTCAGCATGGCGGCGATGAAGGAAGAGTTCATCTGGATCACGTTGCGCAGGATGACCATGAAGCTGATCATGATGAGCACGTCATGCAGCAGGCCTGCCACAGCCGCGACGCCGCTGAACAGGTCGAAACGGAACGCGATGTAGATCAGCATCAGCACGGCGGCGATCAGCACACTGAAAATGGCGTTGCGAACCAGCGTCGCACCGGCCACCGGGCCCACATAGCTGGCCGTGGCGTTGTCGGTGTCCATGTTGGGATATTTTTCCAGCAGAGTCGTTTCCAGACCATTCTGCAGATTCTGCACTTCGTCCTCGTCAGACAAGGTAGGAACGCGGATCTGCACGGCGGTGCCTTCGGAGCCGACGGTGGAAACCACGAACTCCTCGATGCCCTGCGCCTTCAGCGCTTCTTCCACGTCGGCCTTATCATAGGTGGAACCCATGTCGTACTGCAGGTTCAGGCCGCCCGCAAAGTCGATGCCATAGTTGATGCCATGGCCGGTCAGGCTCATGACGACGGCGACCAGCATGATCACGATGGAAATGCAGAGGCAAATTTTCGCACGATTCTGAATTTTCATCTTACTTCGCCTCCTTCACGGTTTCGTCCGCAGCGGGCTTTACGTTAGCCGCATACAGGGCGGGATTGGACCAGATGCGGGCCATGCGGGTCAGCAGGAAGCGGGTGATCAGGATCGCGGTCAACATGCTGGCGAGAACGCCCAACAGCAGCGTGGTAGCGAAGCCCTGCACGGAGCCGGTGCCGAAGAACAGCAGCACCACGGCCGCGATGATGGTGGTGATATTCGCGTCCACCACGGCGCTCATGGCGTGCTTGAAGCCGATGCGCACCGCATGGATGGTGGGCCGTCCGGCGCGGACTTCTTCCTTCACGCGCTCAAAAATGACCACGTTGGCGTCCACGGCCATGCCGATGCCCAGGATCACGCCGGCGATGCCGGGCAGGGTCAGCTGGATGCCGGGAACCACGGCGATGAACAGGAACAGCAGAATGATGTAGATGCACAGCGCCCAGTCGGCCACCAGACCGGCCAGACGATAGCGGACCAGCATGATCAGCATGACGAGCAGGATGCCGATGATGGCGGCCTTCACGCTGGTGCCCAGCGCGTCCACGCCCAGCGTGGCGGAGATGGTATCCAGCTTATCCTGCCGCAGATCCAGCGGCAGCGCGCCGCTCTGCAGCTGCAGGGCGTAGTTCTGCGCCTGCTCCTCGGTGAAGGAGCCGGTCACCAGCACCTGGCCGCCGTAAATGGCGCTCTGCACGGTGGGACTCATCAGCACGTTGCCGTCCAGCTGAATGGTGATGGCCTTGCCGATGCTCTTGGCGGTCATATCGCCGAAGATATTCGCGCCTTCCTTGGTCAGCGTGAAGCTGATGGCGGGCTTGGAGTTTTCATCCTTGGTGGCGTAGGCGGTCTGCAGGGCGCTGCCGTCCATGAAGACGTTGCCGTCGGAGTCCAGGAACTCCAGCTTGGCGGGAGAGCCGATCAGATCCAGCACGGCGGCGGGATCGGTCACATCGGGGATCTCCACGCGGATGCCGCTGACGCCCACCTTGCTGACGGTGGCTTCCGGATAGCCCTTCTCGGTCAGACGCTTGGCGATGATATCCATGGTGTTCTGCAGCAGGTAATCGAAGTTGTTGCCTTCCTCCCGCAGCTCGTCGCTCATGGTAGCTTCGTATTCGACGTACACGCCGCCCTTCAGGTCAAGGCCAAGTGCGATGCTCTGAGGCCAGTTGTCCACGTCGGTGGTGGGCAGCCAGGGCAGCAGCTTGTACAAGCCGCGGCTATCCAGCCATGTGCCATGCACGCCCAGATAACCCACGGCGATGGTGAGTACCAGTACCACGCACAGAGCCAGAATGGCCGAAGCCTTCCTGCTCATTTTGGCGTGGCGACGATTGTTGACTTTCATTGTTTGTCAACCATCCTTCCGTCCGTATTTTGTTTTGTATGATTTTATTTTCCGCAGCTGCGGAAAGAAAATCCGGGAAGATCAGCCGCAGGCGACATCCTGCCGGAACAATAAATACGCTTCATCCAGATAACGGCCCCGGCGCAGCACGCAGCCGTTGGAGTCCCGGCTCAGGGTGAGACGGGGCAGCAGACACAGCGGTGCGCAGAAAAACAGCGCCGCCAGCATCCAAAACCAGCGGGACGCACTGTCCCCCGCATCCGCCCACAGCGGCAGCGCGCAGGCGCTCATCTCAAGGCCGGTCAGGGGCAGATTTTCCGGGAGAATCGTTTCCGTTTCGGGCGCAACGACCAACGCGCTCAAAAGCAGCAGAAAAAGGCCGCACAGCAGCGCTATCAGCAGCATTTTGCCAAACTTCATACGGCCTTCCCCTCCTTCCGGCATATGGACGTTCCGCTTTCGCATGGGTCTATTATAGTGTCTGGATCGGTTTCCGTCAAGGGAAGAAAAAGGGAAAGGCCACGCCGCCGCAGCCCTTCCCCTATCGTTAATAGATTTTCACCGTCAGACCTTCGTCCGCTTCATATTCCTTGTTGATCGTCTCGATCTCCTCCGGGCGAAGCGCCGGAGTGCAATAGTCGCACCGCACCAGTTTGGAGAAGGGTTCCTCCAACAGCTGGGCGTAGGAAAACGCCGTCAGGGGCAGATACTCGTCCTTCACGCTGGTGCAGGTGGCGGCGGAGTGGTAGCTCTTTCCGCCGTTGGGATTGTAGAAAAGCTGCAGATTGTCCTCCGGCAGCGGAATCTGCCGCCCGTGCCAGTCCTCCCACAGCACCAGCCGGGTGCCCATGCGGCTGCGCAGGGTGTTCCAGATCCACTGCATGTTCACGCCGTTGGGCGTTTTGCGGCGCTGCACCCGGATGCAGCCGTGGCTGGCCCGCTTGCCCAGCTCCTTTTCGCAGTAATTGTAATCCCGGCGGCCATCCTTTTTGTTGGTCAGATAGGGCACTTCGTGCAGCAGATCGCCGTTGTTGAAGCGCATTCCATAGCCGCAGGTCATGTTGCCCGAGGGAAAATCCCCCACCGGGCTGACGATCATAAACTCGCCGGAACGGGTCTCGTTGTAGGGCTGCTTGTCGTTGGGCAGGCCCGTAGAGACCAACAGTGTGTCCATCAATTCGCCGTCATGGAACAGATACAGCCGCTGGGTCAGCTTGTCGATCACGATGCCGTATTCCGGCTGAACCTCCTTCTCCACCAGTAGTTCCGTGCGGATATACCCGCTGACCAGCTGGTTCCATAATTTCAGCTTGCTGTCATGAAAGGAGCTGGAATAGCACTCCACATAGCTCCAGCCATTTTCCAGCGTTTCCAGCACATGCACGCCCTGCGACGCGCCCGTGACCTCTCCGACCCGCTCCGCGCCTTCCTCAGGCTCGGCCAGCAGGTAAAACGTGTCCTTCTGTCCGCCGTCGATCACCGTGATAGGGCTTTGCAGCATGGCCCAAACCGCTTCCGTGTCCCGGATGTCCATGGGCGTTTCCCAGTAGCAGTTTTCCTTGCCGCATACGCCCTGACCGGGCTGGTAGGTCTTCGCCTCCGCGCTCGACAGGCTGAAACCGCCCAGCGCCAGCAGCACGGCGGCCATTCCCGAAAGCCGCCGGATCCTTCTCTGTTTTTTCGGTTGTATATGCAACCTTTCCCGCTCCCTTCGCGGCGCAGAAAACGCCGCTTTTCCATATGTGTTTCTTCAAGCAAACGGGAGAATGCTGCCGTTTCATCCCGTCTTTTCCGAATTTTACCAGAGAAAACCGCTTCCGACAATCTCTTTCTCCCACGTTCTAAATCCTTCTTGACTTTTGTCCGAAATCGTGCTAGAATCCTCAGGTACGATTTCGGACAAAAGGAGGCTGCTAAGTGAAAAATACGCTTTCTCCAGCGCTGCGGCGTTCCAATTCCCTCCACAGTGAAACGGATGCCGCCTATCACGAACTTTGCCTGAAACTTGGCATTTCCGACAGCGCCATGAACCTGCTCTACATTCTCTGTGAGCAGGGGGATCCCTGCCCGCTGCAGTTGGTCTATCGCTTTGCTTTTTCCAGTAAGCAGACCGTTCATTCTGCCCTTCGCAAGTTGGAATCGGAGGGCGTTCTCCGATTGGAAGGCGACGGCCCGCGGAACAAGCAGGTCTGCCTGACCGAGAAGGGCCGGGCGCTGGCCGCGCGAACCGCCCTTCGCATGATTCATGCCGAGGACGCTGTCTTCGCTTCCTGGCCCAAGGAAGACGTCGCCCAATATCTGGCGCTGTCCGAGCGCTATCTGACCGCCCTGCGGGAGCAGGTTCGGCAACTGTAAAAACGGGAGTTTCCTACAATGCAAGCCATTCAATTATCCGATCACTTTACCCGGAAGCGCCTGCTGCGCTTTTCCCTGCCCTCCATCGTCATGATGGTGTTCACGTCCATCTACGGCGTGGTGGACGGATATTTCGTTTCCAATTATACGGGCAAAACGCCCTTCGCCGCCGTGAATCTAATAATGCCCTTTCTGATGATTCTGGGCGGCGTGGGTTTCATGTTCGGCACGGGCGGCGGCGCGCTGATCGCCAAAACCATGGGCGAGGGCAAGGCGGAAAAAGCGGACAAGCTTTTTTCCATGACCGTCTTCGCCTCCATTCTCTGCGGTCTGGTGCTGACCGCCGTGGGGCTGCTGTTTCTGCGGCCCTTCGCCCGGCTGATGGGCGCGGAGGGCGAACTGCTGGAAAACAGCCTGCTGTACGGCACCATCAACCTGATCGCCCTGCCCTTCTACATTCTGCAATATGAGTTTCAGTGTCTGTTCGCCACGGCGGAAAAACCCAAGCTGGGCCTGTATGTGACCGTTGCGTCAGGCGTGGCCAATATGGTGCTGGACTGGCTGCTGGTGGCAGTTCTTTCCTTCGGACTGGCCGGAGCGGCGGCGGCTACGGCCGCCAGCCAGTTCATCGGCGGCGTGTTCCCGCTGATCTATTTCGCCCGGAAAAATTCCAGCCGTCTGCACCTGACCCGCTGCCGTCTGGAGCTTCGCCCGCTGGGCCGTATCTGCGCCAACGGTTCCTCCGAGCTGATGAGCAATATCTCCATGTCGCTGGTCAGTATGCTGTATAATGTCCAGCTGATGCAGTACGCCGGAGAAGACGGCATTGCCGCCTATGGCGTACTGATGTATGTCAGCATGATCTTTCAGGCCATCTTCATCGGCTATTCCGTGGGTACCGCGCCTATCGTCAGCTACCACTACGGTGCGCAGAACCGGAAAGAACTCAAGAGCCTGCTGCGGAAAGCCATCTTTATTGTGGCGATTGCCGCGCTGTGTATGTTCGCCGCAGGGGAACTTCTTGCCGCTCCCCTTTCCCGCCTGTTCGTGGCCTATGACGAAGAACTGCTGCAAATGACCACCCATGCCTTCGCCATTTTCTCCTTCTCATTCCTGTTCTCCGGCTTTGCCATCAACGGCTCGTCCTTCTTTACCGCGCTGAACGACGGCCTGACCTCCGCCCTGATTTCCTTCCTGCGTACACTGGTGTTTCAGGTGGCGGCCGTACTGCTCTTTCCCCTGCTGTGGGGGTTGGACGGCATCTGGTTCTCCATCGTGGCGGCGGAGATCATGGCCGTGCTGGCCACCATCTTCTTCCTGCTGAAAAAGCAGAAGAAATACGGCTATTGATCCTCCTATTCAAAAGCGGCGGCTTCCCTTCTTCGTGAAGCCGCCGCTTTTTTCAGTTTTTTCCATTTTGAAAGACCGGCGTGTAACGAAAACACGCCGGTCTTTTTAAGCAAGCCATGAGGCCCTCCGCCGAATGGCGGCCTTTTCTCTTATTCCCAGATAGAGCCCTGCCAAACTCGCGAGGCGTGGCGCCTTCCGTGCCACGGCGGTAAGTAAAACCCCGGCCAACTTTCCTGTCTCCCGAACAACCTGCACGCCTATGGTGCGCAGTCCGGGGTGCAGGGCGGCGCCCTGCCTGCCTAGTTGATGGAGCGGGCGTCGCTGAAGGGATAGACCACGTATCGGACGTGACCGATGATCATGTCCCGGGTAATAGCTTCAGGCACACCGTTGGTCAGGTTGCGGCAGTCGTGGCTGTTGTCGCGGTTGTCGCCGCAGACAAAATACTCGTTCTCACCCAGCGTAATAGGTAACATGCTGAAACCGTTCTGGTTCCGGGACGGCGTCAGATAGGGTTCGTCCACCACTTCCCCGTTGCGGATCAGCACATTATCCACAAACATCAGTGTGTCGCCGGGAACGCCCACGACCCGCTTGACAAAATTCGTGTCGCCCCGGCCCGGATAATGGCAGATGACCACGTCGCCGGGCTGGGGATCCCCCGTCAGATATTCTGGCTTGGTCACGAACATGATCTCGCCGTTGGCCAGCGTGTCGTCCATGCTGTGGCCGTCCACCCGTACCGGCTCAAAGAGGAAGGTGCGGATGACCAAAGCGATAATGACCGCCGCGCCCAGCGTCAGGATCCAGCTCAAAATTTCCTTTTTGACATTCACAGGCTTCTTTTCCTTGCCTTTTTTCGTTTCTTCCGCAGGCTGCAGGTTTTGTTCTTCCGCCGCCTGAACGTTTTCCGCTGCATTGTCCGTCTGCATTACCGTGTTCCTCCTTCGAATTGCCCGGCCATCTGCCGCAGCGTTTCCGCCTCCGGCACCGGCCCCTGCTCCAGTATTTTCTTGCGGCGCTTCACAAATTCCGGCCGTTCCATCATAACGACGCGTCCGCAGCCAAGGCATTTGATTTTGATGTCCGCGCCAATGCGGATCACCTGCCAGCGGTCGCTGCCGCAGGGATGGGCCTTGCGCGTCTGAATGACGTCGCCCAGACGAATTTCTTCCACGCTGTACGCACCTCCGGCATGATGATGAAAGAATTATACAACCTGACCGGCAAAGTTTCAACCCACCCGCCCCGGCAAAGATTGGGCCCGGTGTGAATATTTGGTGAACTTTGCCGTGAACGAAAGATGAATTTTCGCTTTCAGCACCCCTGCGGGGTTGCTACAGGGAAAAACATTATGCTATACTGACCCTAACGCATTGCAAGGAGGTCGTTTGATATGGCAAGTTCCCGGAGTAAAAAGGCGCAGCGGAATACCATTCTGGTGCGGGTGATCTGCATCACGCTGGCCGCTCTGATGATCCTTTCCGTCGTCGCCGCCGCGCTGTGGCGGTAAACAGCCTCTTTTCCGATTCTTTCAGATTGTCACGCCGCCGTCCCTTTCAACAGGACGGCGGCTTTTTTCAGTCGTTGTACTCCACCGTCTGCTGGTAGGCCTTGTAAGTGCTGGTGTGCAGAATTTCCCGCTTGAACTCTTCGCCGTTCTTATACCAGACCTTGTAGGTCTCCACCACGTAGCCCGTGCGGGCCTTGACGGTGATCTTGTTGGTGCCGTAGGGAAGCTGAGCGTTGTAGACGTACTTGACCTCCGTAGGCGGGTCCATGGTGCGGATGACCTGGGATTCCAAGTCGATGCTGACCCCTTCGCCCAGCGTCATGCCCCAAATTTCAGCGGACATTTTCCGATCCTCGTAATAAGTAATCAGGAAAACCGGGTAGTCCGTGTTGTTTTTGAACTTGAAGTCCAGATTGGGCCAGTTGACCGTTGCGTCCTCGCCCTTATTGACATAGGAGCTGGGCCACGCGTGGGGACTGCGCTCCACGATCTCCAGATTGGCCCGGGCCACGGCGTTGAAAATGGTCGAGGACACCTGACAGATGCCGCCGCCTACCTCCTCAATGCTCTGCCCGGCAGCGATGGCCCCGGCAGACTTGTAGCCCTTTTCCACCGTGCGCTGCCCGGTGGTCTGGTTGAAGCTGAAAATCTCGCCGGGCATGAGCGCCGTGCCGTTGATGGCTTCGCAGGCCAGACGGATATTGGTGTTGCGGTTGGAATCCTTCGTAGTGGTAGTCGTGTAGGCGGCCACCATGGTAAAGCCTGCCGCCAGCGTGTCCTTGGTGACGGACGGCTGGGTGATGACCGGGTCCACGGTAACGGTGGCGTTCTTCTCCCACTTGTCCAGCGCGGCGCAGACCCGCTCATAGAGCAGATCGGCGTCCAGCGTCACGCCCGGCTGTTCGCTGGAAAAGGTGAAGCTGCGGGTCTTGTAGTCGAAGGTCAAAATTTGCGCGTCGATGGGATCGCGGGTCACATAGGCGGCGATCTCATCCACCAGCGCCCGCACCGCTTCGTGATCGTAGGTAGCGGTGGTGGTCAGGTTCACGCCCTGCTCCCGAAGGGCCAGCGCCGTGTTGACCCGCTGACGGAAGGGCGTCTGCTGAGTGGCCTGAATCTCCACCGTATTGGTGCGGCCGATGGCATAAGCCTTTTCCAGCACGTTGCCCAAATCCCGGGCAGACGGCACGTTGGACGAATCGAAATTCCACGTTTTATCCCCGATAGCGACCGTGACGGAAAACTGCCCCGCCGTCTCCCCCGTGGTCTTAGACAGTGCTTCCTGGGCTTCCTCCACCGTCATGCCGCCCACGCTGACCCCGTCTACAAATACGCCGGGATAGATCACGTTCTGGGCCATGTAATTTTTATACTGCCGATAGGAAGCGGCGGCCCGGCTGTCATAGCGCAGCAGTTCGCCGTTGATGAAGGCGTAATTTCCAAAGTCCTTCCAGAAATATCCCGCCATTTGAGGCATCATCATCACGCCCAGCACGCACATGCCGAAAAAGCACAGGGCAATGATGAACACATACAGGAAATTCTTCCACGGCTTCGTTTCTCTGCCCCGCCCGCGGTCTTTGCCCTTCGCCGGTTTCCTTCTGCCCGGTTCCGGGCGGCGGTTTGGCTGTCCCTCCGGAGGCCGGCTCCCCGCCCTGCGCCGAACCGGAAGGGACTGGACCGACGCGCGCCAGTCCAGATCGTCGTCGAAAAGAAACTCCTGTTCTTCCTCCTCATAGGGAGAAAATAACGGCCCTCCCATGGTCTTTTGCAAATCCGCCGGGCGGACAAATTCTCCCTGTTCATTCACGATCAGCCGTTTCTTTTCTTCCGGCCTCGTCTCATATCCTCCGCCCAATGCCGCCATAGTCGTCCTCCTGCTCCATAGGAGAAGCCGCCTTCTGAAGGATTCGGAAGCTCAGCACTTCCAGGCTTTCATCCAGATGCACGTTCTCCACCACTGCATTCTCCGGCAGGTACAGGTCTACGGGCGCAAAGTTCCAAAACCCGCGCACGCCGCAGGCGTACAGTCGCTCCGCCAGCCCCTGTGCGGCGCGGGCGGGCACGGCCAGCAGCGCAATATCCACCGGGTGCTCTCTTACAAAACGTTCCATGCAGTCAATATCCTGCACGAACAGGCCGTCGACCTCCCTGCCGATCTTTTTCTCATCCCGGTCAAAGATGGCAATGGTCTCAAAGCCGTTGCGTGGAAAGGAATCGGAGCGGGCCATGGCCCTGCCGATATTGCCCCCGCCCACAATAATCATCTGATGGGTCTGATCCAGCCCCAGAAGATGACCGATATGTTCAGTCCGCTGACGGAGTAGCCGTACCCCTGCCGCCCATAGCCGCCGAAGCAGTTGATGTCCTGCCGAATCTGGGACGCGGTCAGTCCCATGCGCTGGCCCAGTTCCTTGGAGGAGATCTGGCGGACGCTTTCCCGTTCCAGCTCCTTCAAATGCCGGTAATAGGCAGGCAGACGCTTCACCATAGCGTCGGAAACATACATGGATCATTCCTCCGATTTCTATTTTTTCCCGAACCGCCGGATGAATGCGGCCAGTCATGGATGGGTCAGCGTTTTTCGTGACTACCGTCTGAAATTATACCACAAAGCCGAAAGTCACTCAAGTGAACGCGACGGTTCCCCAGCGCGCAAAAAACGGCATTTTCCGTCTGTTTAGGGCGGAAAATGCCGAAAGGGTTCATTCGCCCCACAGGCCACGCCGCAGCGCGTCCGAACGGTTGCGGAGGCACTCCTGCATGACGCTGGTGCGGGGGTCCACGTCATAACCGTGGAACACGCCCTTGATCTCGTGCAGCTCCACCGTTCCGCCCGCTTCTTCCAGTCGCCGGGCGTAAGCCACGCCTTCGTCGTGCAGGCAATCCAGCTCGGCCACCTCCATATAGGTCAGGGGCAGTTGTTTGGGCAGCTCCATTTCCATAGGCGAGGCCTCCGGGCAGGTCTTTCCTTCCAGATACATGCGCCACATTTCCGCGTTGTGCTCGGCGTTCCACATGGGCGTATCGGTATATTTCTTCATGGATTCGGTTTCCATGCGTTCATCTGCCACGGGATAGATCAGCATCTGGAATTTCGGCGCGGGCAAGCCCCGCGTTTCCGCGTCGCGGCAAAGGTAGATCGCCAATGCGCCGCCGGCGCTTTCCCCGCCCACGGCGATGCGTTCCGGGTCAATATGCAGTTCCTCCGCGTGCTCGCAGGCCCATGCATAGGCGGCAATATCATCCTCCCGGGCGGCAGGGTAGGGATGCTCCGGCAGCAGCCGGTAATCCGGCATCAGCACCCGGCAGTTGGCCTCCCGGGCAAACAGCGCGTTCATCCAGCGATGCTGGGGCGCGGCCCCGAAGCCGAAGCCGCCTCCGTGGGTATAGATCATCAGCGGCAGCGTTTCGTCCGTGTCCTTGGGTTCGGAGATCAGCATCTGCATTTCTCCGCCCGGCGAGGGGATGGTGACCCAGCGCTGCTCCACTTTGCGGGAGGAACCTGCGTGCAGAAGCAGCTCCATCGGTTTATGGGACACCTTCAAAAATAAAGCGGTAAACGGTGTGTGGAACGGTTCAAACTTACGGTATTCCGGCTGCACCCAGCCCCATTTTCCCATACGTCGTCTCCTTTGGTTTCAATATCAGGGTCATACGGCTCTTTTTTGAAAGTGCTCGGCATGACGACCTGTTTCCCATTATAAAAAGTTCCCGTTTTTCCTGTCAAGCCATGAATTTCTTTTTGGAAAAGCTGGATTTTCCCGGGGCTTCCTGTTATGATAAAGATACGATTTATTTTCTATTTAGGAGGTAATTCCATGACTCCCCATAACACGGCTGAAAAAGGCCAGATCGCGTCCACCTGTCTGATGCCGGGCGATCCGCTGCGGGCAAAAATGATCGCCGAAAATTTCCTGACCGACGTGGAGTGCTTCAACCAGACCCGTGGGATGCTGGGCTACACCGGCAACTACCAAGGCAAGCGCGTGTCCGTCATGGGGCACGGCATGGGCATTCCTTCCATCGGCATTTACACTTACGAGCTGTTCTCCTTTTATGACGTGGAGAATATCATCCGCATCGGCTCCATCGGCGGTCTGGACGCGTCCCTGAATCTGGGCGACGTAATTCTGGCGCAGGGTGCGTCCACGGACAGCAACTACGGCAGCCAGTACGGTCTTGGCGGCACCTTTGCCCCCATCTGCGACTACGGCCTTCTGAAGTTGGCCGACCAGACGGCGGAAAAGAAGGGGCTGCCCGTCCGTGTCGGCAACGTGCTGGCCAGCGACATGTTCTACCGCGCCAACCCGGAGGTTTTTGACAAGTGGCGCGCCATGGGCATTCTGGGCGTGGAGATGGAATGCTCCGCCCTTTACATGAACGCCGCCTATCTGCACAAGAAGGCGCTGGGCATTCTGACCGTCAGCGACATCATTGGCGACGACAGCCGCGCCATGACGGCGGAAGAACGCCAGACCACGCTGACGAACATGATCACGCTGGCGCTGGACATGGCGAAGGAGCTGTAAGGAAGCAGGGCTGTGGCTTTGCACTTTCCCGGCGGCTTTAGTATTCGATCCGGCTTATTTTTCAGCATAGCAACAGACGGCACGGCAGTACAAGCCGTGCTGTTTTTTTCCAGAGGAAGAAATCTGCAAGCAGTGGTTTGCCGAGTGTTTGTCCCGAGGAAAGAACCCCTGCTTTTATCGGCAGTCAACGATTCTGTCGTAAGAATTTCACCGCCGAGCCGATGGAATGGCGCACCGACTACGGCGCGGAAGCACAGGTGCAGCCTTATGGGGGTGCTGTTTTGCTTGGGTAGGCGTGCAGGTAGTGAGTGGAAAGCCACCTGCCTGTGTCGGTGTACGCCAACTTTGCCGGAAGGGAACCCACTCCGGGGGATTGACGCGCCGACTACGGCGCGAACGGTGG
>ERZ773139.137-NODE-137-length-97178-cov-11.513349_pt1 | contig 97178 bp, 70 predicted proteins | sample MGYA00580854_ERZ773139 | MGnify/ENA primary metagenome ERZ773139 (study PRJEB29015, sample SAMEA2737809) | human gut metagenome | biome: human gut; feature: human-associated habitat; material: faeces | place: China | collected 2012 ...
ACTTGCATGTGTTAGGCACGCCGCCAGCGTTCGTCCTGAGCCAGGATCAAACTCTTTCGTTTAATCCTTTATCTCTCAATTGAGTTTCCTCAACCAAGTTTCACTCATTCGGAATTACTGTCTTGTTTGCGTTGTTATTGTTCTGTATCGTTTTCAAGGTTCGTACCAGTCTCGCAGGCGGCTTTTCAGCAGCTCGCGCAACCAGCTTTGTCAGTATACTACTTTTTCGCCCGCCCGTCAAGAGGTTTTGGGAAGGTTTTTGCGGTTTTTTTGCTTCTTTTTCATTTTCCGAACGATAATCACAATTTTCAGCGTTCATCGTTCGGAAATCTGCGAACCTTTCAGGTGATTTCCTTTTGGTTTATTCGTTCAACTCATGCCGGGCAGGAGTCGCCCTCCCGGCCGGCACGTCCGCATCAATCCACCGCGTGATCAAGCATCACGTTTTCACCGCTCCAAATCCGCTTCGCCGTCCACGGAATCTCCGGCTTCGACCAGAAATCCGCCGTCGGCGCAAGCCCCAGCGGCAGAAACACGGTCAGGCATAGGTACAGGCTGCCGACGCAGATGTACCCCTCCGCCAAGTCCGGCTGACAGCCATACACGCCCGGCTGAAGCCACCCCTGCGCGTCGAACATCGCCGGATGCTCCGTTACCTTGCGGATGCACGCCGTCAGCGCCGTCCGAACCTGCTCCGGCGGCAGTTCATTCGGCAGAAAATCTTCCAGCGCCGCCTGTGACAGCAGCTGGAACGCGCCGAAGCGGTAGGTAATCGACCGCCCGATGACCGGGTAACTGCCGTCGGCGTTGATGTTTTTCTCCAGCTCCGCCGCATACCGTCCCGCGCGGTGTTCCACCTGCTTCAGCAGCTCGTCATAGCCGCGCCCGACATCCGCGAACGTCCGCAGCACATCAACATACATCGGCTGAATGACGAAGCTGTTGTAGTAATCCCAGCGGAATTTCGGGCCGTCGCCGTACACGCCATCGCCCAGATACCAGCTTTCAAACATGTTCACAGCGTAATCCACGCGCGTCAGGTCGTAGTCGCTTTCGCCCATCACGCGCAGCGCCGCCTCCACCATCGCGGAGAAGAAGAGCCAGTTCATCACGAACGGGGTGAATTTCCGCGTCGCACGCAGGGCACCCACCAGATTCCGCTTCGTCTGCTCATCCAGCGCATGGAACAGCTGCTTTGGGGCGCGAACGATGCCGTGCGCCAGGAACGCCGCGTCCACCAGCGCCTGCCCATACCCTTCGGTGAAGTTCATGAAGTCCGGCGATTCCGGATTTACCGCGTTTGCAATCGCCTTGCGGGTCAGCTCGCGGTATTCCGCCTGAATCTCCGCTTCTTCGCCCGTCAGGTCATCCAGTTCCAGCCACGGCGCAATGCCGCAGACCGTCCGCCCCAGCGCTTCGAGATGCATATACTCCGCCCGGTCGGGATGGAACACCATCGGCATGTTCTGCTTCAGCGTCCCCGCCGCCAGGTTTTTCAGCACCGGATCAGCAATTTTCAGCATTGTTTGCAGCCAATACGCTCTTGCTTCCATCTTATTTGCCTTCCTTGTCGCATCCGTAGACTTCCCATTCGGTCAGCGCAGGGAATGCCGACGGGTCGTCGCTCTTCTGCATCCGCTCCAGCCGCATCCAGCGCACCATGTGTTTCCCCAGCGGGATGATTTGCCTCTCGCCCGTCTTTTGCAGGTCGAACGCGACTTCCGCGCCGTCGGACAGCACGACGTGTCCGCTGACCCAATACGCGTCATGCGGGAAATCCGCGCGGAGGATGAGCGCCATTGCATCCACCGTCACCTCGCGCCCGAAGTCGATGCAGCACCACGCGTCTTCCCGCGCGCCGATGCCCCAGCTGCCGAATGGCCACTCGCCGTGATAATTGTTGCAGTGCAGCCCGTTGATGGCGTTGCGCGCGCAGAAGCACGCCTCGTTGCGCGTTTCGACGTTCGCGGTGATATGGGGGAAGAAGTCCGTTTCGCCGCGCAGATCCGCCGGATTGCAGGCAATATCGCGCCGCCCATTGATTTCCTCTGCCGTCATGGGGCGCGCCGTAATGACGTGCCGTTTCGCCTCGAACGCGCCGGGCGCATATGCCAGCCGATGTTCCCCTGCCGGAACCCGCCATGTCATCCGCCCGTTCGGCAGATACACTTCGCCCGGCAGCAGTGTCACGTCCATTTGCACACACAAATGCTTTTCGTCCGCAAGGATTTCCACCGTGTCGCCGTCTTCATAGACCCGGTCGATGCACAGGCGCGCATCATCCGCGCTCTGTGCTGAGGCAATCATCGTCCCGTCTGCCGCTTTTACCAGAATTGTAATCATGCTATTCCTTTCACCGCCAGAGCATTGGGTCGCTGCCCGTCAGCTTCGCCAGCGCCTCCACAAGGAAGTAGTCGCCATAGGTGATGTTCGTGTGCCGCCCCGCGCCGTCGTCGTGGTAGCTCGCAGTGCATTTTGTCAACAGTCCGCAGCTGTTCTGCGTCCAGTCGACGCAGTGCTCAAGCAGACCATCCACCAATCGAACCGCCGCCGCGCGATACTCCGCCTTGCCCGTGATTTTCGCCAGTTCCAGCAGTCCGCACGCCGCCACCGCGCCCGCGATATTGTCGATGCGTTCCTCATCCTTCGGCTGGCAGAAGTCGCAGTCGGTCAATCCGTCGGGGCGGATGTGCCGGATGAAGTTCGCCGCGATTTTCTCCGCCGCGTCCAGATATTCCGCATTGCCGCCGTTAAGGTGCGCCAGTGTAAAGCCGTACAATCCCCACGCCTGCCCACGGCTCCACTGCGAACCGAGGCAGTATCCCTGTCCGCCGTATTCCTTGACGCGCTTGCCTGTCTCCGGGTCGAACTCGACGATGTGGCTGACCGATCCGTCCGGGCGCAGGAACTCCCGCAGTGTCGTCTGCGCATGAATCTGCGCGACTTTCGCGAATCGCGGGTCGCCCGTCTCGCGGGTTGCCCACCAGAGCAGGGAAAGGTTCATCATGCAGTCGATGATGGCGAATCCGCGCTGGTCAGGGTGATTCCACGCGCGGATGAACCCCGCCGGGTTGAAGCGCCCCATGAGAAGGCTTGCCGCGTGAAGCGTGTCGGTTTTTGCCTGTTCGTCGCCGGTCAGCTTTGCATCCGCGCCGCAGGACAGCAGGTACATGAAGCCAACGTCGTGATTCAGGCAGCGGAACGTGCGGAATTCATCCGTAAGGAGCTTCTCCACGCGCCGCGCTTCGGTCTGGAACTGCTCGTCGCCCGTCGCGCAGTGCAGCTGCCACATCAGCCCCGGCCAGAAGCCGCCTGTCCACCAGCTGTTGCCGTCGTAAGGGGATGCAACCCAAGCACCGTTTTCGCTCTTATACGGGATAATGCCCGCGTCCGCCGCCAGTTTTGCGCTCCAGCGGAACTTGTCGGCTGCCTGCCGCATGGCTTGCGTGTATTTTTCCACTCTTTTTCCCATCCTTTTTGATAAAGGGCAGACAGGGAATTTCCGCCCGTCTGCCCTTTTGTTTTCCTTCCTATTTTACCCCTTCAAGCCGCTCGTTGCAATGCCTTCGATGAAGTATTTCTGCAAGCAGAGGAACACCACTGACACCGGCAGCAGCGACACCAGCGACGCCGCCATGATAAGGTGATAGTCGCTCGTGTACTCCTGAATAAAGCGCCGCAAGCCGACCTGAATCGTCTTGTTTTCGTCGCGGGTCAGGTAAATCATCGGGCCCATGTAGTCGTTCCAAGTGCCGACGAAGGTGAAAATCACCAGCGTCGCAATCGCAGCAGTAGACAGCGGCAGCATGATTTTCGCCCAGATGCCGTATTCGCTCAGCCCGTCGATGCGCGCCGCTTCGCACAGTTCCGTCGGAATACCCTGATAGAACTGGCGCATCAGGAACACGCCGAACGCACTGAACGCCTGAAGGACAATCATCGCCAGCAGCGTGTCATACAGCCCCATCGAGCGCATCATGATGAACTGCGGCAGCATGTACGCCTGCCACGGCACAGCAATCGTTGCGATATACGCCACGAACAGCAGGTCGCGCCCCTTAAAGCGCAGCTTTGCAAACGCATATGCCGCGAAAGAGGACGTCAGCGTTTGCAGGAACGTCACTGCCAGCGCGATAATCGCCGTGTTCTTGAAGTACGTCAGCAGCGACACGCGTTCCCAGATAACTCGGTAGTTTTCCCAATGGAACGTTTCCGGAATCCAGCGGATGGGGTACTGGAACACTTCCTGATCCAGCTTCAAGGAGGAGGAAAGCATCCACACAAACGGAATCAGCGTAAACAGCGCCATCGCAATCAGCACCGTATACAGCAGCACACGCCCAATCACCTTCATGACCGGGTTGTCCTTGCGAATCGCCTTTTGATGGGTAACAACAGCCGTCTGACTCATGGTGTTCTTCCTCCTTTCTTAGTCGTTGGCGAATTTCTTCTCGTTTGCGAACTGGATGATGGTCACAATCAGGACGATAACAAGCAGCACCATGGCAATCGCGCTCGCCTGACCGTACTTGATGTTGTTGAACGCCACGTCGTAGATGTAGGTGACAAGCATCTTCGTTGCGCGTCCGGGGCCGCCATTGGTCATGATGGCGACCGTGTCGTAAATCTTGAAGCTGCCAATGACCAGCATGATGGTGCAGAAGAACGTCGTGGGCTTAATCTGCGGCAGGGTCACATTGCGGAACTGCTGCCACTTGTTCGCGCCGTCCACCGTCGCTGCTTCGTAAAGTTCGCGCGGAACGCCTTGCAGCGCAGCGAGGTAGATGACCATGTAGTAGCCCATCGAGCGCCACACACTGACGAGGATAATCGCCCACATCGCCATCGTCGAGTCCGCGGTCCAAGATTTGTTGAAGTTGATGCCCAGCGCCATAATCATCTGATTGACCGGGCCATCCTTCATCAGCATGAAGTTCCAGCAGACGCAGATAGCGACCATGGAGGCAACATAGGGGAAGAAGAAAATCGTGCGGAACGCAACCGCGCCCTTCGCCTTGTTCAGCGCCAGCGCCAAGGCAATCGCGCACACCAGCGTCAGCGGCACGTTAATCAGCGCATAGAAAACAGTGTTCTTCAGCGCAATGCCAAGGTCAACGCGGTTGAAGAAGTACAGATAGTCGCCGTTTGCCCACTTGCTGGCAACTTTGTCCACCTTGAAGATTTCCGCGAAATTCTGCAGTCCGACAAAATGGGCATTGCTGATGTCGCCACCGTTCCACTCCACGAACGCCAGCAGGATTGCGCAAACTACCGGGACGAGCGTGAAGATAGCAAACCCCAGAAAGTTCGGCGCGAGAAACGAGTAGGCAATGAGGGTATTTTTCTTTTCCAGCCTGCTCATCTTGTGTTTGCGCTGCTTGGCAGCAACCTCCGCCATAGTTGGACTCCCCTTTCAGCCTGATTTTCCGAAAAATCGACAACAGGCGGGAAGAGCGAGTTTTGGTCGCCCTCCCCGCCCACTGGCTTATGGATGCTTGATTTGCTTGCGGATGCCGATTACTCGTACAGTTCCGCCACGCGCTCGTTCATTTCCTCGATGCCTTCATCGACGGAGATTTCGCGCGTCATAATCATGGTGTGTTCTTCGTTCAGGATGGTCTGGATTTCCGCCAGCTTGTCGCTCACGCCGATTTCGATGGAAACCATGCTGGGCAGCAGCGCAGCCTTGGAGTTCTCATCCTTCGGGAAGCCATCCACAGACGCCAGCACTTCCGCAACTTCCTCAGAGACCCATGCCGGACGGTTGCCGCAGCCAGCGGTGACCTTCGCGCCTTCCGGGCCGCACAGCCAAGAGACGTATTCCCAAGCCAGATCCTTGTGTTCGGACTTCTTGTTGATCATGATACCGGTCAGGTTGCCGAAGGAGGAACCCGCCTGCACACCTTCCTTGTGCGGCAGCGCGGTGATGCCCCATTCAAAGTCGCACAGACCATTCTTGATGTTGTTGATGAGGGTCGCAACGTACCAGTAGCCCATGGGCATCATGGCGGTGTCGCCGGTCTGGAACGCGCCGGAGTAGTGCAGGCCAGCCGCGGTCAGCTCGGTGTACTTGCGGCAGGCATCCGCGTCTTCCAGGGACAGCGCGAGGTCGTAGAAGTACTTCATTTCGTCATACTTGCCGCCCAGCAGCGTGAACTTGCCGTCGTCCACCGCGAAGTTGACGATTGCGGACAGCCAGGTGTGGTAGTGGCAGCCATACTTGCAGTTGCCCTTGCCGGTCATTTCCTTCGCCAGCGCCGCGTATTCCTCCCACGTCATGTCATTGGTGGGGTAAGCCACGCCCGCCGCGTCAAACAGGGTCTTGTTGTAGAACAGCACCCAGAAGTCAGAGCGGAAAGGCAGCGCGTACTGCGTGCCGTCCAGCGCGTAGTTGGGTTCCATGCCCACGAAGCCGGACAGATCGTAGTTGTCCTTGGCAATGTAGTCAGTCAGCGGCTCCGCGAAGCCCTGCTGCGCCCAGTTCATGATGTTGATGTTCTGCTTGACCATGAACAGGTCGCTGGTGTCGCCGCCGGAAAGCATCGTGCCAGCCTTGGTGTCCCAGTCCTGAGACGCCACGTCAACGTATTCGATGGTCACACCGGGGTGGGTTGCTTCAAAGGCTTCCTTCTGCGCCTGATAGTACGGCGTCGTGCCGACGTCCCACGCGACGATGGTCAGCGTCGTATTTTCTTCCGCCGATGCGAAGCACGCCATGCTCAGCACCATTGCGACCGCCAGTACCAGAGAGAACAACTTTTTCATGCCTTGGTTCCTCCTCTTGAATCTCTATCTGAACGGGTTCATTCCCGTCCGATCCGGTTTTGAAAGAGCGTCGTTTTCGCTTACAATTCTGCTTACAATTTATCGTCTCGGCAGTTTGTACCTTTGACGTTTCTTTGTGACCTTATTATACATTTTAGAGGAGTACTTGTCAAGGGGTTTTTGAAAAAATGTTTGAAAAGGCTGTTTCCTTTCCATTTACATCATGATTTCTGAAAAATATTTTCACTTGTTTTCTGTAAGCGACTTGTTTTCTTTCACTCTTTGTGTTATAATGATGTCGGAACAGGAAAGGTTTCTGCCCATGATGGCAAGGTTACAGCATTTCCCTGTCAGCAGGGCAGGAGGGAGGTTTTCCCAATGGAAAACGGTAGAGTTACGATTTACGACGTGGCGGAGCGCGCGGGTGTCTCCATTGCCACTGTCTCGCGCGCCATGTCCGGCGGCAGCATCTCCGCCAAGTCGCGCCAGAAGGTGCAGGAAGCAATAGAAGCGCTGCATTATCAGCCCTCCACCGCGCATTCGCACCCGCAGGCGCAGGAGAAGCGCACCGGCACGCTCGCGCTGGTCATCGGCGATTTCGACAACCCGTACTGCTCGATGCTGATGCGCGGCGCGGAACTTGAAGCCACCCGCCACGGCTACGCGCTGGAGGTTTTCTGCCACACGCCGGGAACCATCACGAACGACCAGATGATTCGCCGCTTATTGGAGCATCGTCCGGACGGTGTCGCACTGACGGGCGGTCTGGTGGAAGACGGCCCGGCGGAGGTGATTCTGGACAACTTGAAGCGGCTGCACCACGCAATGCCCGTTGTGACGATCGGGCCGCTAATCGAGGGCATGTCCTCCATCAACATCGCGTCGGATTCCTTCGAGGGCGTCCGGAAAGTGATGACACACCTGACGAATCTGGGGCATCGGCGGATTGCGTTCATCGGCGGTCGTCTGAACACTCGCTTTTCCGATGCGCGCATCACGATGTATCGTCAGGAAATGACACGCCTTGGCGTGCCGCCGGAGGAGCAGTATGTTTTCCCCACTGGCTTCACCACGCAGTCCGGCGAAATCGGTGCTGCGCGGATGCTGGCGCAGCTGGCGGACAAGCCCCTGCCAACCGCCATCGTCGCTATCAACGACGTCTGTGCCTTGGGCGTCCTCAGCCATCTGAAAAAGAGCGGCTTCCGCGTCCCGCAGGACATTGCTCTGACTGGCTGCGACAACCTCTTCTTCACGCAGTACCTCGATCCGCCGCTGACGACGGTGGATTTGCGCGCCACCGAGCGCGGCAGTTTTGCGATGGAGGAACTCATCAATGCCCTGAACGGTGGCGACACGACCCCCATCAGCCACAAGCTGGAATGCTCCCTCATCGTCCGCGAAAGCTGCGGCGCGATGCTGGGGAGGGAAAGGTTCCGGTAAAGAAGACCCAAGGGGCGTTGCCCCTTGACCCCACAAGGGAGAATGAAACGGGACGAAGTCCCCTCCCTTGACCCTTCCGCGCGATTGGGTTGGTAACGCTGGCATACAGTGTCCGCGTGTTTAGCCCACGAACCTACGGTTCGGATTGGACGCTCCGGTATATATTTTCGGCACAAGCCAAGAAACACGAAACTCAAAGAGTGGCGGCGCCGAAGGTTTCCAAAGGGCGATCGCAAACTTCGTTTGTTTTCATGCCCTTTGGTCGCGCCCGCAGGCGCGATTCCCCCATGTCCTATCAAAATCAAGCAGCATTTTCTCTTCCATTATAATACCAAGCAAAAAAGGAGGCTTCCCCATGCTCGCACCGCAATCCAACGCATCCCGCACCATCCTTGACTTCTCCGGCGTATGGGATTTCCGTCTCAAGCCCGACGCGCCGTGGCAGTCCATCGCTGTCCCCGCGTCCTACAACGACCAGTCCGCTGACCCCGAATTCCGCCGTCATGTCGGTCTGGCGTGGTATCGCCGCAGCATCACCGTGCCATCTCTGCTCAAAGGTCAGCGCTTGATGCTCCGCTTCGACGCCGTCACCCATAACGCTCGCGTTTTCCTTGACGGTCAGCTGCTCTGCACCCATCGCGGCGGTTTCCTGCCCTTCGAGGCGGACATGACCAATCTTCTCTGCCCCGGTCAGACTGCCCTGCTGGAAGTCGAGGTGGACAACACCATCAGTCACCACACCCTCCCTGTCGGCAACGAGGGCGGCACGGCGTTCTTCGGCTCGGATAACCCCGGCATCCCCTCCGTCGAGGCGGGCAAACAGCACCAGCATGCGCAGGGCATCAACCTGCCGAATTTCGACTTCTTTAACTATGCCGGGCTGAACCGCCCTGTCCGCCTGTACACCACCCCGGCGGATTATATTGCCGATGTGACGCTTATTCCGTCGATGGATGGCACGGTGCGCTACACCGTCGCGACCCACGGCGAGGGTGACGTGACGTTGGATGTGCTGGATGCAGACGGGCAGGTCGTCGCCAGCGGCACGGGCGCGTCCGGCGAAGTGCATGTGGCAAATCCGCATCTCTGGGAACCTGCTCCCGGCGTGCCGTACCTCTACACCGCGCGTGTCCGCTTCGCTCAGGATGAGTACAGCCAGCCGTTCGGCATCCGCGAAATCAAGGTAGACGGCTGCCGTTTTCTCATCAACGGCAAGCCCTTCCACTTCCACGGGCCCTGCAAGCACGAGGATTCCTTCTTCCACGGGCGCGGGCTTGACCAGTGCCTGAACGTGACGGACATCAACCTCTTCCACTGGCTGCACGCCAACGCCTTCCGCACCAGCCATTATCCCTATTCGGAGGAAATGCTGTCCCTGTGCGACCGCGAGGGCATCGTCGTGATTGCCGAAACGCCCGCCGTCGGCATCGGCGAAGGGGGGAAAGACCCTTATCGCTGGGCGCCCGCCGATTATCACGCCCAGGTGCTGACGGACATGATTGCCCGCGACAAGAATCACCCCTGCATTGTCCTGTGGAGCTTGGGCAACGAGCCGAACACGGATGCGCATCCGCAGTCCGCCTACGACTATTGGCATCCGCTGTACCTCTTGGCGCATCAGCTTGACCCGCAGAACCGCCCGGTGACGCTCGTCGGCTGCCAGAACGACTACACGCGCGACATCACCATTCCGTCGATGGATGTTGTGTGCATCAACCGCTATTACGGCTGGTACAACCTTTCCGGCGATTTGGAAGCCGCTGCTTTCGCCATGCGCATGGAGATGGATTACTGGGCGACGGTCAACAAGCCCACCATCCTCTCGGAGTACGGCGCGGACACCATCGCGGGGATGCACGGCACGGAGATGTTCACCGAGGAATTCCAGGTGGATTACTACAAGACCATCAACGCCTGCCTGGACGAGCGTCCCTTCGTCGTCGGCGAAACGCCGTGGAACTTCGCGGATTTTGGCACGCAGCAAGGCCCGATGCGCGCCGGCGGCAACCGCAAGGGGCTTTTCACCCGCGACCGCAAGCCCAAGATGGCAGCGCATTATTTCCGTGAGCGGTGGGAGGATTTCAAGAAGTAAGGGTAGATAAGAATGAGGTCACTGTCGGTTGGGGCGGCAGTGACCTCGGTTTATTTGCATTTTCCCAGCATCTATGCTATCATAGAGCATATCGCCAATCTGTTTCATCGGAGGTGTATATGTCCAATCCTCACCGAATTTCTATTTTCCTTATCCTTCTGCTCTTTCTTGGGCTGATTTTTGTAGCCGTTAGCGACCTTCTTTCCTTCCACGAAGACGACTTCGACCTTTCGGAAGCCCTCGTGCAGGTACAGGTGCAGACGCCCCGCCATTATGATTCATCCGACGTCGAAGAACCCGTGAACTACCTGCTCGCCAGCAAACGCCGCATCCATTCCTGCGACCCTTTCACCGCTGACGAAGCCACCGTCTACTACGTCCCCAGCGAATGCTTTGACGCCTACATCGACCGTGCGCAGAACAAAGTCCTCAACCGCCTCGTTTCCGTCGCCGTCACGGATGGAAACGGCACTCCCCTCGAAGCGCCCGCCGTCCTGCCCGACATTTTCGCGCAGATTGCCACGCTGGAGCACACGTTGTTTGACATCCGCATCCTCGACGTTTCCAGCGAATACTTCGTTTTCCTGAAACTGAACGTGAATCTCCACACGCCCTGCGAGCTGTACTATTATAATCAGCAGATCGGCAAGCTCATCGAGCTGTATTCTTTTAACGACAGGGAGCTGCTGGGGCTGCATGTGATGTCAGTGGAGAGGCTGAAAGGGCTGGAATAACAAAATAAGCAGAGAGCCATCGTTTTTCGACGTTCTCTGCTTATTTTTATGCTGCCATTTCAAGAGGATTTTTCACTTTTACTTTCCGTTCAATCGTTTCTTCTGCTCGCTTCCAATCTGCCTGATACTCTTTTCCGGGATCGGCAAATCTTCCGGCATCTGCGCCGCTTCCGCTAATGATTTGCTGTGGGCTTTCATTTCGTTGTTCACTGCTTTTTCCCTCATATTTGTATTCTCGTTATCCTTGTGTACGCTTACAGTTTAGCCAACCCCATCACATTCTCAAGCCAATCCTTTTTGTCTAAACTGAATTGCAGTTCTTCCTCAGCAATCAGCGGCAGCTTGAAGTGGATGGATTTCAGCCATTGACCATTCGGCTGGCGCTGCGGGTATACCTGAATGTCTGCAATCATCGTCGCCATCAGGTCACGCTTTTCGATGTCGCTCATAACGCTGTAAAGTTTCTCGAAGTTCATGAGGATACTGAGGATGTTGTCCCGTGTGATACGGTCAGCATCAATAGCTTGTTTCTTGGCTCGTGCCTCGATTAAATGCTCCTCTGTCTCCTCAATTTTATCATACATCTTATAGAGCCGTTCTTCAAGGTCGGATTTTCTTCGCTGATAATGGCGGTCATCCGGGTCAAGTTGGTCGATGTCCTCTGTCAGTCTATCCTTCGCCGCATACTGCTGGCGCAGCTGCTTTTCATAATGTGCAATTTCTTCCAGCAGCGCAGATATGTCGATTTCCGCATTGATTTTCTCTGCCATCATTGCTGCAAAGTCGGGACGGCTGACAAGCGAAACGATTACCTCCGCAATGGCTTGATCCATCAGCTCCATCGGCAGCTGATTTTTGAAGGTACACTTCTGTCCTTTATCCATCCGCCGATGCTTGCAGCCATAATATCGGAACTCCTTGTAATAAGAACCGTCTGGTCTCTTCTTTACACTCTTGCTGACATACATACCTGCACCGCATTCCGGGCATTTGATGATGCCCGTCAGCAGATAAGCGTGTTCGTTTTCCTGCCGATCATAGCGTTTATATTTTGTTGCCTGCGAACGAAGTCTGGCCTGTGCCTCCTCCCAGTCTTCTACGGAAACGATAGGCTGATGGATGCCGTCGGTCAGAAGGTAATCATCATTCCACACAATACGGTAATCGTTGCGGGTGCCATGAACCTTTTCCTGCTTTCTGCGTCCATAGGCGATTTTGCCGCAGTAGGTGGGGTTTCGCAGAATATCCTGTATGTAGGCTGCTGCGAACATATCGCCCCGCGTGTTCTTATGAGATAGCTTTTTAATGTCATGGCTTTCCAAGTATTGCGCAATCAACCGTCCGCCCATCTTCTTATGGACGTACAGCTCATAAATCAGCCGGACGGTTTTGGCTTCTTCTTCGTTAATGTGAAGTTCGCCGTTGATAAGATCGTAGCCATACGGGGCAAAGCCGCCGTTCCATTTGCCTTCACGGGCTTTTTGAATGCGTCCTTCCATAGTCTGAATGCGGATGTTTTCACGTTCGATTTCAGCCACAGCGGACAGGACGGAGATCATCAGCTTGCCGGCATCCTTGGAGCTGTCAATGCCATCTTCTACGCAGATCAGATTTACACCGAAGTCCTGCATCACCTGAAGCGTGGAAAGTACATCAGCCGCATTGCGCCCGAACCGGGATAGCTTAAACACCAGCACATAAGATACATGATCCTTGCTGCATTTGATGTCATCCATCATGCGGCTGAACTCGATACGTCCCTCAATGGATTTGCCAGATTTTCCGGCATCCTCATATTCGCCGGCAATTTCATAGTCGTTGAACTCAGCATAGGCTTTCATCCGGTTTTTCTGAGCTTCAAGCGAATAGCCATCAATCTGCATGGCGGTGGACACGCGGGTATATAGGTATACCTTCGTTCTTTCCTTCATCGTCTTCTCCAATCACCTTCTGCGGAGTTTTTTGATTTCCTCTGCAGAAGGTTTAGACAGGTTATGCAATGAAAATTATATCACGCTGTTTTAGGTTAGGCAATGGCGACTTTGGGCATTGTTGTTTCATCCGGACGAAGTTCTGGCTTGTCCTCCTGCTGATGAACAGACATTCCGCTCAATACACAGGCGTATTTGGCAATGAGATTGCTCAGAATATTCGTAAGTTCCTGCCATTCATCGGCTGCCTTCATTTCTCTGCTTCACCTTCTCATAACATCGGTCGTACTGCTTCGATTGAAAAAACTTTGGGCTTCTGTTCATTTTCTTTTTCCTCCCCAATCAGTAATTTCTTTCACTGACTTCTTTCTGCGCCTTGCGCTGCTGCTGGGAATACCTTGCCACAACTCCCACCGGAATAGCAGACAGCTGCTGTTCATACCGCAGACAGCGCTGTTCCAGCTGCTGAATTGCTGACATATTGCTGAAATCGCGGCTGTGATACGCTCTACACGTCGAATCCAGTTTTTCGTTTTCCTTTTTCAGCCGTTCGTTTTCAACCATAACGGACGTAAATGCTTCCTGATACTATCCAAGCCGGGCTTTCATTTTGCCGAACCGCAGCAGCAAGTCCTTTACCATCGGCACAAGCTGTTCTAACCGGCTTTTGCTGTTCAGAAGGTTTGCACCACTCAGCAGCACCTCCACCTTGTCAGCCAGTTTCGTCATTTTGCGAATATCTTTGGTAAATTCCTTAAACTCCTGCGCAGTCATGTGTGTACGCCCTGTCTGCGCAGCGGATTCGCCGCGGCAAAGCTCCGGATACCGCACTGACATGTACTCGTAATATTCATCCTGCCACTGAATCAGCTTCTTGCGGTTGCCGATAATGTCTTTCGCACTGAGACGCTTGTCCGCCGTCAGCGGTACAAAGACCACATGCATATGCGGCGTCCCCTCGTCCATATGAATCATAGCAGAGACAATTGTTTCCGAACGTTGATGTTCCTGCAAGAACGCAAGCGAACGTTCATAATATGTACGGATTTCATCAGGTGATTTATCATCGAAGTACCCGGTGCTGACCGTGAAAAGCACTTCCACCAGTCGAATGCTGTCTGACCTTACGCGGCATCCGGCATCTGCAATTTGCCTCTCAGCCTCAGCGCGGTAATGCTGCGGCGGATGAATAAGGTGGCAGTTCAAGTCGCTGCGGCTGCGGTCAATATCCGGGTTGCTGGCGTATTTTTCTTTTGCGCGCTCATTATGTGCTTCAATTCGGCCGATTTCCGGGCCTTTGTATTTGGCGAAGCGCATAATAGCATAGCTGGGTGAACTCATAGTTTTTCTCCTTTGCAATTTCCGTTCTGAAAACACTATTTACGCTGAAAAGTCATCTTTCAAAGCTGCTGGATTGATATAAATTGTCCCGGCTGACGGCCGTCCTACGCCGGAATAGGTCGGAATATCCATCCAAATATACCCGTGCTGTTCCAAAAGAGTCAGTACAGGCTCCATGTCCTTGGCATCCCGAAAAAATCTTCCGCGGCATTTCTGATACAGGTCTGAACGGCTGATGCGCGTCACGCTGAGTTTTCGCAGTTTCGTAACGACATGCAGGGCTTTTTCAACAGTTTCGTCTGCTCCCAATATGGAATAAGCATACAGCGCATGGTAAAAGGCATAGCTGCCAATCTGGATGGCATTTTCAACCGTTTCCATTTGGATGTCTCCATCCCCGTCCGCAGCAATATGCAGCAGCCCGGCAATCCGAAGCACCAGCCCGATATACTTGCTTCCCCATTCCCGCATGTCGCGGTGTTCATTGCGGAGATAGGCTTCGATGCTGCGGCAAAGTTTGTCCATCCGGTTTACTGCTTCCGGCGCGAGGTGCAGTGCAGTCGTTTCCCTTTCAAGCAAATGAAAAATCAAGCCCTCATAATCCCTCTGCACAGCCGCTGGAATCGGTGCGGAACGGAAAGTCTTCGGCATAACGTTACTGGAAATATTGATGTAAAACAATCTCGCCAGAAAGCCTCGTCCATCCAGCAGACCATTCTGCATAATCTCGCTCAAGACGCTTGGCTGGGCGCTGATAATCATGGACAATGCTGGATTTCGGATGTAGTCAGGCTCACGGTTGATGCGGTCTACACGGATGGTATCACCGCAGATACCTTTCAGCCACACGTCGAGGTTCGGCTTCTTGGTGTATCGTCCAACGATGTTGTCAAATGCCCCGCCCTCGGCGGAGATGAGTGCCATGCGCCCTTGGTTATCCCGAAGCAGCCTGACCATAGATTCGCTGGTGCAGTCATCAGTGAAAATTTGCAGCGGCTTGATTTCCGGCAGTTCTGCCAGTTTGTCCTGCGTATGCTGCAATTCCAATTCTGTCAGTTTGTCATATTTCGCTTCCAGCTGCCGGGTCAAACGGTTGATGTCCCGCTGCAAGGATTCACGCTTCTGCCTGTTCCGACGCATTGCTGCCTTGTTTTCTTCATTATATTTCTGTTCGTAGTCCTCAATCGCGGCGGTCATAGCGTGGATAACCGCTGATTTCCGCGATCCCGGCGGTGCAATCAGAAATATGTATAGACTTGTCTGTTCGTAGTGCCCAATATTCCCTTCGACCTTGACTTTTCCTTGCAGGCAAGCAGCAAGTACGCCCAAAGCAGCCCCCGCCGCCATATCTACCGGTGTCTGCGTATGGATGGCGACAGCTTCTACATAGCTTCGCAGTCTGGATGGCAGGCAGTCAATCGGAAATGGCGGCAGTGAATCTGCGCTGGGCTTCAATGGCTTGAACGGCAGAAAGACACCTGCTGCGGTTTTCAGTTCCACAACTCTGTTTTCAGCGTTATTAGCGTTTTCAGTGAGAAACACGAATTACCTCCCTATATCAATGATGAGGACGCAAAAAGACAGCCGTATCACTGCGGCTGCCTTACGCAAATGACGTATTGGTGTCCTCTATCTAACAGGGCATGAGAGAGGCCGAATGTTTCCATCAGCTTTTATTTTTTTCTGTAAATCTCCAGCTGCTTTCTGATTTTTGCAAGGTGCTTGCTGACCGAACCGGCATTAGCAAAGTTGAGCTTCTGTGCAATTTCCGCAAGGGTATCGTTCTGCATACGAAGCAGAATGATTTTTCTGTCCGTGTCCGGCAAAGTCTGCATAAACTGCTTTATCTGTTCCTCATCAAGCAGCTGCTCCTCGAATGATTGCACAGAGGCGTGGCACATCGCATTGACAGGCAGTTCAGCATCATTTTCCCTCATCTGTTCCAAAGACAGCTCTCTTTCGGGACTGCGAGAGTGATACCATGAACGTTCAAAGTCCCGCTGTTTTGAGCCGCTGCCGTTGTAATCCTCATGCGCACGATGTTCCCAGAGCATATCGAATGTTTCCTGCCAATGCTGTTCCTCCACGATTTTCATCGTCATCTGTCCGAAAAAATCATAGAAGTTTTCATAGGGCATACATGGCACTTCGTAATCCCTTCCCATAGAAAACAGTCGCTGAAAGCAGAATTCCGGCATTTTGTCGAGTTTCTCCCTGATATGTGCGGCCGTTATGTAGGCATACCGCCAAAGCGGAAAGTTGCCGGAGTACAGATAGAAAGAACCGGGAACAGGCATATAGCCGCCGTGCGGTGCAGGCACCTTGAAAAACTGCCAGCTGACCCACGCATAACAATCCCAAACCAATTCGAGGAACGTGTCGGAATTGACCATCCGCATCCATTTCTCATTATGGACAACTTCACGGACTTTCCGAGGCATGGAAAGGAATGCCGGACGTTTCTCCACCAGCTCGCGGGGAAGCGCATAGAACATAATCAGCCAGCGCAGATTGCTGGAAGAAGGAATTTTGAAGAACGACCCGCCCACGGGGATAAAGTCCTGACTTTCCGTCGTCAAGGTCATCACCTGCTTTCAAGTGTAGTTATGATTATTATAACACAGATTTTCGCATGGTGTGAAGCCGATGGAACGCAAATGGTGAGACGGGGAACGGTATACCTCTGCGGCGGGGATTGTCCGGGCATGTGCCCTTTGCTGCTGAAAAGCAATCTGCATCCATGCTGCAGACAGCATCAGCAGCACGTCCGGCTGGCGGCCGTCGCCTATCCTCTCCGCAGAGGTATAACACACTATACCTTGCAAGCAAGGTCGTGTGCCAAAGGCGGGCTGCGGCCCCCTTTGGAATCCCCCGGAGAGGTGCAGCCGTCGCAATCTGCTGCACCCCCATTTTTCCGCCAAAAATCCCCCATTTTCCCTACGCCGCATTGTGGAAATGATAGATATATGCTATAATGCTGTTAGTCTTCTGGATGGAGAACGGCTTTACCGAAATAGAAACGGCATGGATTGCCTTGAAGGAGCAACAACGATGGCTGACAGAAAGAACGATCAGGAGCGGGACGAGCTGTTCCGCCGAATCTACAAAATCGCTACCGACCTTGTCCACGCGGGGCATGTGGCGGAGTGGGATTTCAAGTCTTATGTGCTGGGCACGATGTTCTACCGCTACATTTCGGAGAACTTCGCGGCTTACATTGACAAAGGCGAACATGAAGCTGGCAACCATGATTTTTCCTATGCCAAGCTGCCCGACGACGAGGCAGAAACTGCTCGTGAAGATTTGGTACTGGTAAAGGGCTTCTTCATCCTGCCCTCGGAACTGTTCTGCAACGTCCTCGCCCGCGCGGATAAGGACGAGAACCTGAACGAAACGCTGGAACGGGTATTCAACCACATCGAAAGCAGCGCTGCCAGCGGCGAGGCGGAAAGCGACTTCGCCGGTCTGTTTGATGATTTCGACGTGAACAGCAAGGCCATCGGTGAAACAGTCGCCAAGCGGAACAAGGTGCTGGTGGAGCTGCTGAACGGTGTGGCGCAGATGCCGCTTTTCTCCACCGATGGCATGAATCCCGATTTGTTCGGCGACGCCTATGAGTACCTGATGGGCATGTACGCCGCCAATGCGGGCAAAAAGGGCGGGCAGTATTTCACCCCTGCTGATGTTTCGGAGTTGCTGGCACGCCTCGGCACCATCGGCAAAACGAGCATCAACAAGGTCTATGACCCTGCCTGCGGTTCTGGCTCGCTGCTGCTGAAAGTGGCGAAGGTGCTGGGCAGGGAGAACATCGACCACGGATTCTACGGGCAGGAAATCGACCTGACGACCTACAATCTCTGCCGCATCAATATGTTTTTGCACAACATTACCCCTGACAAGTTCAGCATCGTCCGCGAAGATACGCTGCTCAGTCCGCAGCATTGGGACGACCAGCCGTTTGAGTTGATTGTCTCCAATCCGCCGTTCTCCGTGCCGTGGGAGGGCGACAAGAACCCGCTGCTCATCAACGACCCGCGCTTTGCCCCTGCCGGTGTGCTGGCACCGGCTTCCAAGGGGGATATGGCGTTCATTATGCACAGCCTTTCGTGGCTGGCGAACAACGGCGCGGCGGCTATCGTCTGCTTCCCCGGCATTATGTACCGCGGCGGCGCAGAGCAGAAAATCCGCAAATATCTGGTGGACAACAACTTCGTGGACGCCATCATTCAGCTGCCCTCCAACCTGTTCCTGAATGTGACGATTTCCGTGGACATTATGCTGCTGAAAAAGAGCAAGCCGGACAACGCGGTTCTGTTTGTGGATGCGTCGAAGGAGTTTGTGAAGGTCACGAAGAACAACCGGCTTTCCGATGAAAATATTCAGCGCATTGTGTCGGCGGTGGCGGAACGCAAGGACGAACCGCACTTTACCCGCCTTGTGCCGAACGCGGAAGTCGGCAGCGCGCAAAACAACTACAATCTGTCTGTTTCCACCTATGTGGAGCAGGAAGACACGCGGGAGCAGATTGACATTGTGCAGCTGAACGCGGAGATTGCCGAAATTGTGGCACGGGAGCAGAAGCTGCGGGAGGAAATTGATAGGATCATTGGGGAGATTGAAAAATAAAAAATGTTGTTAAGAGTCAAGAAAGGAGCTATATATGATAGATTGGATTGTATCTCTGGCATCTCTGCTGGTGTCCATTGTAGCAATCGTTATTTCAATTCAGCAAACCAGATTGAGTAACAAGCAGCAATTATTTGAAAAACGTGCAGACAAGTATATCGAGATTTGCGAGCTGATAAACAATTGTAAAAATACGATGGCATGTTTGAATCAAAAAATGATTTTAAGAACATCTACTTTAGTAATCAGCTATTTACTTAGTCCCCTACGAGTTGAAAGTGAAGATAAACAATTATCTGTTATTACTGCAAATCGACATCTCAAAAAAAGCGCAGTAGAAATATCGTTGCTCTGGAAAGATAAAAATTTCAAGCTCGTAGAAGATTTCTTTAATCTCTATGCAGAATTACTGATGAAGATTTGGAACTATAATTTCTGTTATGATTTAATTAAAGAAGAATTTTCCGAATGCCTTTCGGAAGAAATAGAAGCGCGATTAAATCATGAAGCTGAAGAATTGCAGTTATCCCAACAATGTGATGCACTTTTGAAAGTGGCAAAGCAAATAGAACAAGATGATATTTTGCTAAGCCTTAAAAAAAGTATACGGCTATAAAGGGAGTGAAAGCATGAATAAACTATCAGCATTGATAACAGAATTATGCCCAAATGGCGTAGAATATGTTCCTTTGTGGTCAGTAACAATATGGGATAAGCGTTTCAACTCCGTTGACAGAATAAAACAACCCACTGCCATCACTTATCCATATTTGCTTGCCGCAGATTTATTTGCAATGCAACAAGAAAATGGTGATGTTTTTCTGTTATCCACAGGAGAGCAGACCGGCTGGACAACTGAAGAAATAGCAGGAAAATACCTTTGTACGGGAGAAGTTGTCACGATGCCTTGGGGCAAAACTCGGCCAGTAGCAGACTGTGCAAAATACTATCGTGGAAAATTTGTTACAGCAGACAATCGAATCATGACATCAAATAATACAAGTGTTCTTGATAACAAGTACTTATATTATTGGTTTATAAGTGTTGGTAAAGTCGTTGATACTTTTTATCGTGGTTCTGGAATACAGCATCCAGATATGGCAAAGGTTTTAGACTTACAAATCCCCGTCCCTCCCATCGAAGTCCAGCACGAAATCGTCCGTATACTGGATACATTCACAGAGCTTACCGCAGAGCTTACCGCAGAGCTTACCGCAAGACAAAAGCAATATGAATATTATCGTGACATGCTACTATCATTTGGCGAAAACGGGGGGGGGAGAAACCGGAAATAACATCAACTTCTTCCTTGTTGCTGAAATTGCTGACACAAACATCGGACTTGCTACTACCGTAACAAAGTATAAAGCAAATCAAGGTGTTTTGCTGATTCACAATTCAGACATTCAGGAAAATGAAATTGTTTTAAAGCAACATGAGTATATAACCGAGGCATTTGCTGAAAAGAATCATAAAAAGCGTTTGCAAGAAAATGATGTGATAACTGTTCATACTGGGGATGTTGGGACTTCCGCCGTTATCAGCAAGGAATATGCGGGTGCAATTGGATTCACAACCATTACAAGCAGAATCCGCAATCCGCAAAAAGTTCTGCCAGAATACTTTTGTCATTATCTAAATTCACACCGTTGCAAAGCCGAAATAGCATCCATGACAATAAGTGATAGAAGTAATCTCAATCAAAATTGCTTTGAAAAGTTGCGCATTCCAATTCCGCCAATAGATGAGCAACGGCGCATTGTCACCATCCTCGACCACTTTTCCACCCTCTGCACCGACCTCACCTCCGGTCTCCCCGCCGAAATTGAAGCAAGACAGAAGCAATACGAATATTACAGGGACAATCTGCTATCGTTCACCCCGGCAGATTGACCCGGAAGGAGGTAGCCCGTGAGCTACTTTAATATCGTTTCTCAGAGCGACGAAAGTACCGTTGTCGCCGAATATACGCCGCAATCCCAGCGCTCGGAGGCTTACCAGAGCGAAGCCGAGTTGGAAAACGAGTTCATCCGCCTGCTTTGCGAGCTTGGCTATGAGCGCCTCGCCATCCACAAAGAAGCCGACCTCATTGCCAATCTGCGCACGCAGCTTGAAAAGCTGAATGATTATCGCTTTACGGACGGCGAATGGCAGCGCTTCTGGAACGAAGTGCTGGCGAATAGCAATTCCGGCATTCTCGAAAAGACCCGCCTGATTCAAGAGGACTATGTGCAGGTGCTTCGCCGGGACAGCGGGGAGAGCAAAAACATTCAGCTCATCGACAAAAAGTGCATTCACCACAACAGCTTGCAGGTCATCCATCAATACGCCATCTCCGCCAAGGAGGGCGCTGCGCATGATAATCGCTATGATGTGACGGTGCTGGTCAATGGTCTGCCGCTGGTTCACATTGAGCTGAAACGCCGCGGCGTGCCCATTCGGGAGGCGTTCAACCAGATTGACCGCTATCAGCAGGATAGCTTCTGGGCCTCCAGCGGGCTGTATGAGTTCGTGCAGATTTTCGTCATCTCCAATGGCACGAACACGAAATATTACTCCAACACTACCCGCTTCAACCACATTAAGGACGCGAAGGCGCAGAAGGCCAAGCAGTCGAAAACCAGCAACAGTTTTGAGTTTACGTCCTTCTGGGCGGATGCAAATAACCGAGTCATCCCCGACCTTGTGGACTTTACCAAGACCTTTTTCTGCAAGCACACCATTCTGAACATCCTAATTCGCTATTGCGTGTTCACGGCGGAAAATATGCTGCTGGTCATGCGTCCCTACCAGATTGTTGCCACCGAGCGCATTTTGAACCGCATCGAAATCGCCAACAACTACAAGAAGTACGGCACCATCGCGGGCGGCGGATATATCTGGCACACCACCGGCAGCGGCAAGACGCTGACCTCCTTCAAAACGGCGCAGTTGGCCTCCAAGCTGGACTACATCGACAAGGTGCTGTTCGTCGTTGACCGCAAGGATTTGGACTACCAGACGATGAAGGAATACGACCGCTTTGAGAAGGGCGCGGCGAACAGCAATACCTCCACGGCAGTCTTGAAGCGTCAGCTTGAGGACGACAACGCAAAAATCATCATTACCACCATTCAGAAGCTCGCTACGTTCATCAAAAAGAATACCGGACATGCAGTGTTTGACAAGCGGTTCGTCATTATCTTCGACGAGTGCCATCGCAGTCAATTCGGCGACATGCACCAAGCCATCACCAAGTACTTCAAGCGGTATCATCTGTTCGGCTTTACCGGCACGCCCATCTTCGCGGTCAATGCCGGCGTGAGCAAGAATCCCACGCTTCGCACAACAGCGCAGGCGTTCGGCGACCAGCTTCACGCCTACACCATCGTTGACGCTATCCGTGACAAGAATGTGCTGCCCTTCCGCGTGGAATATCACAAGACGATGGATATGGGTGAGAACATTGACGACAAGGAAGTCTGGGACATCAACCGCGAAAAGGCTTTCCTTGCGCCGGAACGCATTCGCCTGATTACGGAATATATTCTGACGCACTTCGACCAGAAAACGTATCGCGGCGACAAGACTTACACGTTTAGCGTCCTGCAAAACATTGCCGAGGTTGCTTCCGCGAATGGACGGCAGCAAATCGAGGAAATCAAGCAAAAGCAGCGTGTAAGCGGATTCAACTCCATTTTCGCCGTGTCCAGCGTGGACGCTGCCAAGCTGTATTACGCCGAGTTTCAGCGGCAAATGGCAGAAAGTCCGCAGCGTCGGCTCAAAGTAGCCGTCATTTACAGCTATGGCGCAAACGAGGAAGAAACAGACGGCATTCTTGACGAGGAGAATCCGGAGGATACCTCTGCGCTGGATCAAAGTTCCCGTGACTTTCTGGATGCTGCCATCCGCGACTATAACGAGATGTTCCACACCAATTATTCCACGGACGGCGATAAGTTCCAGAATTACTACAAGGATGTTTCCCTGCGGATGAAGAATCGGGAACTTGACCTGCTGATTGTGGTCAACATGTTCCTGACCGGCTTTGATGCGACGACGCTGAATACCCTGTGGGTGGACAAGAATCTGAAAATGCACGGGCTGATTCAGGCTTATTCCCGCACAAACCGCATTCTCAATTCCATCAAGGTATGCGGCAATATCGTATGCTTCCGCAATCTGCAAAAGCGCACCGACGATGCTCTTTCCCTTTTCGGCGATAAGAAAGCGGGCGGCATTGCCCTGCTGCGCGGCTATAAGGATTACTATTTCGGCTATACAGACACCGAAGGAATGTACCATCCGGGCTATCGGGACATGATTGAGGAGCTGACGACCGAATTTCCCCTATCCGAAGAGCATATTACCGGCGAACAGCATCAGAAGGACTTTATCGTGCTGTTTGGCGCAGTCCTGCGGATGCGAAATCTTCTATCTTCTTTTGATGACTTTGCTGGGAATGAAATTTTGAGCAAACGTGATTTCCAAGATTATCTCGGTCGCTACCAAGACCTGCAGGATGAATGGAAGAATCGCAAGCCCACCGGCGAAAAAGAGGATATCACCGACGACATTGTTTTTGAAATTGAACTCATCAAGCAGATTGAAATCAATATTGACTACATTCTCATTCTCGTCCAAAAGTATCACGATTCCCACTGCAATGATAAAGAAATGCTCATTACGATTCAGAAAGCCGTGGATGCCAGCCCAGAACTGCGCAGCAAGAAGGCGCTGATTGAAACCTTCATCGCAGGCATCAACGATACATCGGACGTGCTGCTTGAATGGCGCACCTTGGTAGCCGAGGAAAAAGAGAAACAGCTTGCCGCCCTCATCAAGGAAGAAAACCTGAAAAATGCGGAAACCCGCCACTTTATCGCCCATGCCTTCCGTGACGGCGTTATCAAAACGACCGGCACGGACATCGACAATCTGATGCCGCCGATTTCTCGTTTCGGCGGCGGAAACCGTGCCGCGAAAAAGCAGACGATTATTGAAAAGCTGAAAGTGTTCTTCGATCGGTTCTTTGGTATCTGATGCAGAAAAGGGAGCTAACGCCTGTTTGCAGACGTCCGCTCCCCTTTTCATTGCTTTCAGAAATGCGATATCGTTCACTTTATCATCCCGAAAAACCTCATTGCCTCCTCAATCGCCTTTTCTTTCTCTTCCGGACACCGCGGCTGTCTTGCATCCTCCGCCTTCGCCTTATTGTAGCATTCCCGCTCTATAATGCCGTACTTGCGCTTGACCTGCGCGATATTCAGCGCAGAGACTTTCACTCCAAAGTGCTCCTGCACATACGCCTTAATTTCCTCATAAGTAGCGCTGCTCTCTGCTTCTACCTTCGTCACATCCAGCTCGCTCATGTCCACATGAATGTCGATATGTTTTGCCTCTTTTAGTTTAGACAATACCATCACATTCTCCACCCCGCTCGTCCAGCAGAACATATCGACGCTCTGCACCTTCTGCACCCTGTACCCCTTCTCCACAAACAGCGCCGCGTCGCGCGCCTGCGTCGCGACGTTGCAGCTCACATACACCACGCGCTTCGGGGCGGCTTGCGCAATCGCGTCAATCACGGCGGGTTCAACGCCCTTGCGCGGCGGGTCGATCACAATCACGTCCGGGCGCAAGCCCTCCGCCACCAGCTTCGGCAGCAGCACCTCCGCCGCGCCGCAGCGGAAATTCACGTTCCCGATGCCGTTGCGGACGGCGTTCTCCTTCGCGTTCTCAATCGCCTGCGGAACAATCTCGATGCCCAGCGCCTCGCGGCAATGGCGCGCCATCATCAGCGTAATCGTGCCCGCGCCGCAATACACGTCGCATAGGCGCTCGTCGCCCGTCAGCTCGGCAAAATCCAGCGCCGTCTGGTACAGCACTTCCGTCTGCGCCGGATTAACTTGAAAGAACGCCGCCGGGCTGATTTCAAAGCGCAGGCCGCACAGTTCGTCCGTCAGCGTATCGTAGCCGTAGAGGGTGCGGAAGTGCCGACCCATGATGACGTTCGTGCGCTCGCGGTTTTCGTTCAAAATGATGCTGACCGCCCCCGCCGCTTTCAAGGACGCGACCAGCTCCGCCTCGTGCGGAATCTCGCCGCCGTTGATGACCAGCACCGCCATTGCTTCGCCCTTTCGGTTGACGCGGACGACAATGTGCCGCACCAACCCCGTATGCGTCTCCTCAACGTACGGTTCGACGTGAAAGCGCTTCATCCACCCCAGTACGCGGCGGCAAATTTCGTCCGCCGGCGGCATGGCGTTCGGACATTGCGCAATCGGGATAATATCGTGGCTGCGCGGCGCGAAAAAGCCTGCCACGGGTTCTTCCACCGTTCCGCCGACAGGCAGCGCCGTCTTATTGCGATAGTGCGATGGGTCTGCCATGCCCAGCACCGGGGGCACGTCAATGTCGATATGCCCGATGCGGTGGAAGCAGTCCTGCACCTGCTGGCGTTTCGCTTCCAGCGTCGTTTCGTAGGTCATATGACGCCCCATGCAGCCGCCGCAGCGGGGGTATGCCGCGCAATCCGGCGTTTTCCGGGCGGGTGACGCCGTCAGCGGCTTTCCCTCCATACGCCCGAACGCGAATCGGGACTGCACCTTGACGATGCGTACCCTCGCCGTCTCGCCGGGCAGCATCCCCGGCACAAAAACGGCCATGCCGTCGGCGCGGCACACGCCTTCCAAGTCCGCTCCAAGGCCATCCGCCGTCAAGGTCAGCAAATCGTTCTTCTTCATCCGCTTCGTCCCCTTCCTGTGTTGGCTTCCATTATAACAGGGTCGCCTGATTTTGACAAGGCACGCAGGGGATTTCGCCTCTTCGGAGGCGACGAGGGAGCAATGAAAACAGACGAAGTCTGCGGTCGTCCTCCTCCACCCTTTCGCAATGCACGCAATGTAAGAAAATTTTTCTGAACCCCTTGCAATCGCGCGAATTGTGATGTATAATCAATAACTGGCACATCCTTGCGCTGCACAGGATGCAGCGCCAAAAGTCCAAGAGGAGGTGAAAATGATGAATAGGTATGAACTGACCTACATCATCGATACTGCACTGGAGGAAACCGCTCGCAAGGAACTGATTGAGAAGGTTTCTGCTCTGATTGCTGCTAACGGTGGTGAAGTGGAGAAGGTTGATGAGGAACCGTGGGGCAAGGGCGCAAAGCGTCTGGCCTACCCCATCAACTACAAGACCGAAGGCTGGTACGTGCTGGTGACCTTCAAGGCGCCCGCTGACCTGCCCCGTGAGCTTGAACGCAATCTGGAGATTTACGACGACGTGCTCCGCTATCTGGTTGTGAAGCTGGAAGTCAAGCGCAGCAACGTGAAGCCCCGCGCGCCCAAGGCTGCTCCCGCTGTGGAAGCGCCCGTGGAAGCCGCTGAAACCGTCGAAGCTCCCGCTGATGCCGAGTAATCGGATTTCAGCAATGACCTGTTAAAGAGGACAAGCAGATGAACAAGCTGATGATCATTGGCAATCTGACCCATGACCCTGTGCTTCGTACTGTGCGTGACGGCATTAGTGTGTGCGATTTCTCCGTTGCGGTGAATCGTCGCAATAACCGTCAGAGCACCGCCAACGGTCAGCCGGAAGTGGATTATTTCCGCGTAACGGCATGGCGGCAGTTGGGCGAAATTTGCGCGAAGTATTTGGCGAAAGGACGAAAGGTTTGCGTCGTGGGCGCAGTCTCCGTTCGCACCTATCAAGCCAATGACGGCTCTACCCGCGCGTCCTTGGAGGTCCAGGCAGACGACGTCGAATTCCTGTCCAGCCGCAACGATGACGGCGCTCCAGCATACAACAATGCCGCGCCGTCCGCAGCCGCTGCTCCCGCGCCTACCGCGCAGAACAATGGCTTCACGGCGGTCGAAACCGACGAACTGCCTTTCTAATCGGCTGAAAAAGTGCCGAATTGCGATTTCAAGTGAATGAAAAGGAGGTCACACTCATGTCTGAAGAACGCTCTGAGCGTCGTCCGCGTCCGCGCGGAGGCCGTCGTCCCCGTCGGAAGGTCTGCTCCTTCTGCGTGGATAAGATTGAATACATTGATTACAAGGACATCAACCGCCTGCGCCGTTTCGTCAATGAGCGCGGCAAGATTCTGCCCCGCCGCATGAGCGGCAACTGCGCGAAGCATCAGCGTCAGTTGTCCGAGGCTATCAAGCGCGCCCGTGCCATCGCGCTTCTGCCCTACACGGTGGACTAATCGTGTCTTCAAGCCCCTGCATGTGCAAGCATGTGGGGGTTTTCCAATTGTCCGAATAGGAGGATGTTTCTCATGGAGCTGCTTTCTGCCAGCCGCGGCTTTCTCAAATGCAATTTCCACTGCCACACCACTTGCAGCGACGGTCGCCTGTCCCCCAAGGACGTCATGGCTGCCTATCGCGCGCTGGATTACGACGTGCTCGCCATCACCGACCACCGCGAGGTGACGCGCCCCGCCGCCGATGAAATTCCCGCCGGGCTGACGCTCATTCCCGGCACCGAGCTGGATTTTCTCCTGCCGACACAGGCGGTGCATCTGCTGGGGCTGGGCGTTTCGCCGGATATTGCTGATTGCTGGAATCCAAACGGCACGCCGCAGCAGGCAATTGACAGCATCCGCGCGTGTGGCGGACGCGCTGTGCTGGCGCATCCCGCCTGGTCGCTGAACACGACGGAATTGATGTGCTCCTTCCGCGGGCTGAGCGGCGTGGAAATCTTCAACAGCGTCTCCTCCGTGCCCACAAACGCCTTGCGCGGGGATTCCGCCGCCATGCTTGATCCTGTTTTCGCCAATGGACAGCTGCTCAACTGCTTCGCCAACGATGATTCGCACCGCTACGAGGGCGAATGCGGCATGAGCGCCACAATGCTCAACACCAATGACCGCAGTGTCGCAGGCATTCTGCGCGCCATTGACGAGGGGCGGTTCTACGCCACGCAAGGGCCGGAAATTCGCGAACTTTCGCTGACGGATGGCGTGCTGCATATTGCGTGCTCGCCGGCGAAGTATATTATTTTTTACAGCAACGAGGTGTGGATTCCGAATCGCACACGGTCGCTGGAAGGGCAGACCAGTGCGGATTATGTGGTTTCGCCGCGGGAGACATTTGTGCGGGTGCAGGTTGTGGCGGAGGATGGGAAATCCGCATGGACATCGCCAATTAAATTGGGATAAGGTTGGGCGCGTCCGCAGATGCTCCCCCAACTTGCTCTACCAACTACTCGCACATTGTCGTGCCAAATGGGTGCGACTGACCAGCATCGGGAGAAAATTTTCTCTCGGTGCTGGTCTTTTTGATTGCAGAGGAAATCATCTGCAATCTTCCCTCGTTCTATTCTCCGCATCCACCGCATACACTGTATCATCACCCGAAGGGGAAAGGAGAAAAAACGCATGTTGATTGATACCATTGCCCTCGTGCTGACCATCATCGGCGCGATTAACTGGCTGCTGGTCGGCGTGTTCCAGTTCGACATCGTGGCTTGGCTGTTCGGCGGGCAGGGCGCGATTCTCAGCCGCATCCTATACACCATCATCGGCGCGGCCGGCGTCTGGTGCATCACGCTGCTGTTCAAGAACAATAGAAGTACTTGACCCCGGCGGCAAAAGGCCCTACAATAGGAGGTGATGAATTTTCTCCCGAAAGGATGAAGTGCCATGAGCAATGACCTGTTTGCGGGCATCGGCGTTGTGCCGGGGACGTTCCTGCTGCCGCGCCCAGATGCGAATTGGACGGCGTGGGCGTGCGTCGCGTGCGACCAGTACACGTCCGAACCGGAGTACTGGCAGCGGGTAGACACGCTGGTCGGGCATCAGCCGTCCACCTTGCGCCTGATTCTCCCTGAATGTGACCTGCCCGCGCCACCAGAGCGCATCGACGCGATTCACGCAGCCATGCGCGACGCGCTGAACGTCCTGCACCCCGGTGTGACGGACGGCTTCGTGCTGCTGGAGCGCACCACGTCCACCGGCAAGCGGCTTGGGCTTGTCTGCTGCGTCGATTTGGAGCAGTACCGCTACGACGGCGCAAAGACCCTCATTCGCCCGACCGAGGAAACCGTTGCGTCGCGCCTGCCCGCGCGTCTTGCCGTCCGAAACGGCGCACCGCTGGAGTCCAGCCACGTCATGCTCCTGCTGGATGACCCGCAGCGCACCGTCATCGAGCCGCTCTACGCCCGCCGCGGCCAGCTTTCCCCGCTCTACGACTTCGACCTCATGCAGCAGAGCGGCCATGCACGCGGCTGGGCGGTCACGTCCGACGCGGACAAAGCCGCCATCGCCGCCGCCTTGAATCGCTTAAAAGATGCCCTCGGCGCTGACCCGCTTCTCTTCGCCGTCGGCGACGGCAACCACTCCCTCGCCACCGCGAAAAAATACTACGAGCAGCTCAAAGCGACCCTTCCCGCCGAGGAAGCCGCCGTTCACCCTGCTCGTTACGCGATGGTTGAGCTGGTCAACATCCACGACGATGCGCTGATTTTTGAGCCTGTTCACCGCGTGCTGACGAACGTCCATCCGGCGGATGTTTTGGCGGACTGGTCAGCCTACTGTGCCGCGCACGGGATGGCACTGTCTTTCGTTCCGCCGGATGCGGATGCGCAGGAACTTCGCGTCGTTTCCGCGTCGGGCGAACAGACGGCGTTCATTGCCCACCCGGACGGCGCGCTTCCCGTCGCGACGCTCCAGCGCTATCTGGACGACTTTCTGCGCCGCCACCCCGAAGCCGCGATTGACTACATTCACGGCGACGAGGTGCTTCGCCGCCTGAGCCGTGCGGACGGCGCGATGGGCTTCCTGCTGCCCGCGCTGAACAAGGTGGATTTCTTCCCGGCGATTGAGCAGCTTGGCATCCTCCCGCGCAAGACCTTCTCGATGGGCCACGCGCACGACAAGCGCTTCTACATCGAGTGTCGAAAGATTCTTTGATTTGCAAAAAAGTTATCCACAATTCCTGCACACCATGAGGACAACCAAAAGCCCCTCGACGGATTTTGCTTCGTCGAGGGGCTTCGTTTATGTTTTGGGGAACGTTGCACGCCCAGCCTTCTCCCTTGGGAACGTTGGCTTAGCGCAGCGAAATTGGATGAGATGGGTGCTGCAACGGGGAAACCCAGTAACATGGTTATGCACTGCGAAGCGCGAAAATCCCCTGCTTCCGCATGTTTATCCCTGTTGACATTAGGCTTACCCTTCCCCCAATTTTTCCTTCAGTTCCGCGAGGTGCCCTGCTTCCTCCCGCACAATCTCCAAAAACGCTGCCCGCGCCTCTCCCTCACACTTCTCCGCAAATTTCGTATATGTCTCCACCGCATTCGCTTCGCTCTCCATCGCGTACCGATACAGTCCCGGCAGCGTCGTCAGTGCATCCTCCCGCGCCATTTCCGTTACGCCGCCGCGGAACAGCACATCCGCCGCCATCGCCTGCAAAAGCACCTGCTGTTCCGCCGAATTGACAGTCTTGTCCCACATTTCGGTAAAGCGCTTCAAGTGCCGCCGTTCGTCGCCCAGAATGTCCTCAATACCCTTGCGAACTTCCTCGTCCTTCGCCAGCAGCAGCGCACGCTCGTAAGTCCGGATGGCGCGGCGCTCCATTTCCATCGCGACGGTCAGTGCCTGTCCTTGATGCTCAATAATCACTTTTACACACCCCTTCCACAGGAAATTCCCATGTATTCCACAGCTGTTCACCGCTTTTCCACAGACTTATCCACAGTTTCCACATTTCTGGGAAGGCTAACAGCCTGTTAATCCACAATATCCACAGTGTTATCCACATGCCCCGTTGATAGTTTTTTTCTGCGGAAAAGTCCGCAAAGCCAGCAAAATCAACGGTTTGCTCATTGATACTATTTTCGGATGAAAATGCGCCACGATGCGCAGGTGAATCCGAGAATCGTATTACCAAAATCAAATTGGGATTCCCCTGCCTGTGGGCAAAGGAATCCCGTCTGTGCTTATTTGGCTTGGAAAACGGTATTGAGCTTTGCAACCAGCTCTTCAACGTCGTTGCCATGCACCATCGCGGCTTCTTCGAGCGTTTCCGCCGTCGAATGCGGGCAGAACAGGCAGTGCATCCCCATATCGGTGAAAATCTTCACCACCGCGTCCATCGCCGCGTCCGAGCAGGAGCGCAGCACTTCGCCTACGGTCATATCCTTGTTAATCATGCGTGGAACTTCCTTTCCCGGCGCACGATTGGGCGCGCCGCTCTTCTATGATACGCCGGAAAGGCGCATCTGTCAACCCTTTCGACAGGAAAATCACTCCATATCCACCGGCAGGTCAGAATCGTTAAACGGATTCTCGCCGTCGTATGCTTCCAGCTGCACCTTCTTGTTCCGGGCGACTGGCGCGCTGGTGACGGACTGCATGTGAACAGTCATGTTCTCCTGCTCATCAAATTCAAGCAGAATCATGTCGCCGGGTGTCGTCATGGCGATAATCTCTGTCTGCGGCGAACGGCTTCTCCGCGCGTATTCGCGGATGACCTCCGCCCGCTCCCAGAAATGCATAGGAATCATCAGCCGTGGCTTGACGACCATTGCGAAATAGTTCGGCCCCGCGTCGAACATCATGCCCAGCCGCGGATCTACCGGGAAGAACGCCACATCGACCTTTTCCCCGCGCATCGTCTCCATCACCTGCTGAAAATCGCGTTCCGCCTCTTCAATCTCGCGCGGCGTTGATTCCTCCCGCCAGTGCCAGTTGTTGAGGTCGCCCGCGTGGAAGATGCGGATGCCGTCCATCTCCACAAGGTACGACAGCCCTTCATCCGTGGAATCGAACGCCTTCACCTTCACATGCCGCGACAACGTGATTTCGCCCCCCACGCCCATCCGCCGCCCGTGCAGCGATGCATCCATCGTTTCCGGCAAAATGTACGTCACCGGCGCATACTGCTCCCATGTATACACAACCGGGTCGAAGTGGTCCTCGTGCCCGTGGCTGATGAACACGAACACCTCGCTGAAGTGGCTGAGCGTTTCTGGCGTAATCCGCTGCGCTGTGGGCAGCTTTTTCCCCTGCCGCCCCATCCAGTAGTCAAACACCAGCAGCGTTTCGCCGCTCGCCACCGAGAACCCGCTGTGGTAGTAGTATTTCACCGTCATCTGTTCTGTCAAGAATGAGCACCCCCGTCAACGCCCTTCGGCTTTTCACCGCGGACAAAATGAATTTTACTTGCCGCCGCTGGAGCGCTCCCACGCGCCTGCGGATTGATTTCGCTCATCCTCTTTATTATGCCACGATAAACCCTTTTTGTCAAATTTTTTGGCGTTTTGAGTGCTGAAAACCCATTATTTCTTTGATTTCGGCAAAAATTCAGCGTAATTTCCCCACTTTGCAACCACTTTTCGCACGAAAAAGCCTCCTGCTTCCCCTAACCTCATATCTTCCAATATATCGCCTTGCGCCCCTCAAAACTGACCTGATACTTTCCCCCAAGCGCCCGCACCATCTCCTTCGCCCGTTCCACATCCGCATAATCCCGTGCCGTATCATGGCTATCACTGCCAAACGTGAAATTCTCACCGCCCAGCTCAATATACCTGCGAATCAGCGACGAATGCGCAAACGTATCCCCCGTCGTCGCATACCCTGATGTATTCACCTCGATACACTTTCCCAGCGCAATCACATGCCGGAAAATCGCATCAAACGCATCCGGCGCATCCTCGTACACCAGCGCGCGCTCCTTCCCCGTATAGATGGAGAACTTCGCCACATACCCGATGTGCGCCACGCTGTCAAAATCCTCCCAGTCCAGTATCGATTCCGCCTTCGCCTCGGCGTATTCCCGATACGCCTGTGCACGCGTTTTGCCTGTGAAATACTTTTCCGAATCGTAGCAGTCCACGCCGTTCACCAAGTGCAGCGACAGCAGGCGGAAATCCAGCGGCAGCGTGTCCAGCAGCGCCTTCGTCTCCGCCCGACACAGCGGATTGTCCCCAATCTCGATGCCGCTGCGGATGACCAGCGCCGGATACGCCGCCCGGCAGCGCGCAATCTCCGCGAACCAATCCGCCCACACCGGCGGCACGTCCATCTCTTCTTCAGGATGTCCGGGTTCGATATGCTCCGTCAGGGCGATTTCCTGCACACCGCGCGCCAGCATCGTTTCGCAAAGCTCAGGCATTGTCTGCCGCCCGTCCATCGAGTGATTCGTGTGCAAATGATAGTCCATTCGACGATGTTCCACGTGAAACATTCCTTTCTCGCCTTATTTCGCGTCTATCTCCGGCACAGCAATCGCCTTCCCCACGCGCAGCGCATACAGGTATCGCTCCTTGACCGGCTTCCCCGTGATTTCTGTCAGTGCCCGCGCATACCATGCCAGCTGCTCCGCGTACCGGTTCACCAGCGTCTGCTCGTCGTCCACGCGATCGGTCTTGTAGTCCACCAGCACCCACGCGCCGTTTTCCTCGAACGCGCAGTCAATCACGCCTTGCAGCAGCAGCGCCTGCTGACCCGTCAAGCGCAGGTTGAATGCCCACTCGCGCCGGACATTCCCGCTTTGCAGCATCCGTCGCCCGATTTCGCTCGTGAAGTATCCGCTGATAGCGCCCACGCTGATGATGTGCAGCTCCTCCTCCGTGAACAGCCCGCGCTTCTGCATCATTTCCAGTGCCTCACGGATGACCGTCGGAATATCGTCCGCCACCCGCAGCGCATCCAGCGGCATCAGCGACAGCGCCCGATGCGTCAGCGTGCCGCGCTCCGCCGCCGTCATCCGCTTCTCCTCCATGAATGCCGGACGGCGCGGCAGTTCCGACAGCAGCAGCGGCGTACCGTTCTCATCCACCGCGTGCTTCGTCTCAGCGTCCTCCTCCACATCCGAAAGCGGCAGTGCGTCTGCCTGCTTTTTCACCAGTGCGGATACTGACGTTTTCAGCGGCAGAATGTCCGTCTGAACCGTTTTTTCCGGGAAAACACCCTCTGGCGGTGCCGTTTGCAAAAGCGAAAGCACCTTTGATGCATCCGCCTCCGTCTCCCCTACTTTATCCACAGTTTTCTGAGGCAGTTCGTCCCAATCTCGGCAATCCCATGGGGTTGAGGCCTGTGGATAATTTGTGGATTTCGTGTGTGCATCGGTGGATATCGCCTGCATCACCCATGTAATCATGCTCCCAGCCTCTCGCACGCGACTGTCGCTCGGCGGCAAAGCCAACTCCCACTTCGTGCGCTCAAGCCCATCCTCAGTTGCCACCAGTTCCAGATACAGCTTCGCCCGCGTCATGGCAACATACAGCAGGCGTGCCCGTTCCGCCAGTTCGTCCAGCCGCCGCTGTTCTTCGAAAGCCTCCTGCATCAGCGTTCTTCGGCAGATGTTCAGTTTCCGGTTAATGTACGGCATCGCCACGCCCAGTTTCGGGTGCAGCATCAGCTCACTGGTCTGCATCAACAGAAGCCTGCGCTCCATGTTCATCAGGAACACCACGGGGAACTCCAGCCCCTTTGATTTGTGCATCGTCATCACGCGCACCAAATCTTCGTTCTCGGTCAGCATTTTGGCGGATATGCTGTCCCCGCCCCGCTCCTGCTCGTCCATCCGCGTGATGAACGCCGCCAGCGTGACGCCGCCTTCCGCCTCGAATGCCTGCGCCCGTTCGTACAGCATCCGTAAATTCCCCTGGCGAACTTCCCCTTTTGGGAGCGCCCCGACCGCCGCGTAGTACCCCGAATCGGTCATCAGGTGCCAAATGAAGTCCGATAACCGCATGACTTCCGCCTGAAACCGCCATGTTTCAAGTTTTTCGCTGATTTTTCGGCACTTTTGGGCGAATTCATCCTCCCCGCCGCACGCTTTGGTGAACGCCTGATAGAACGGCACGTTCTGCCCCGTCTGCATCAGGCGAATTTGCGCCAATTCCTCGTCCGTCAGCGAGAACGGCACCATTTTCAGCACCGTCAGCAGCGGAAAATCCTGCTGCGCATTGTCCAGCAGGCTCAGCAGCGCTTTCATATCCATGATTTCCGGCAGGTTGAAATAGCTTTCCGCACCGTCGTAAAAGGTCGGAATCCCCTCTTCCGTCAGCGCATCGACAACTGTCTGCGCCAGATTCGTCGTCTGCGCAAGCAGAATCACCATGTCGCGGTACGAAATCGTCTTTCCATCCGGCATCGTCGTTCCCAAAAGCTCCTTGATGCGCCGCGCCACCACGCGCGCCTCTGTCTGCAGCACTTCCTCGTGGCCAGCCGCCTCGCTCGCACTCCCCTCCAGCGCATCCCTGATGTCCGGCCCACGCAGCAGGTGCACCATCACGGGCGGATCGTCCTCCCGCGCACCCAGCCCGCAAATCAGCTCATCCTCAGGCGCATAGGTCAGCTCCGTCACCGCGGGGCGCATCGTCTGCCGGAACACGCGGTTCGTCGCATCCAGCACCGGGAAGCTGCTTCGGAAGTTCTGCTGGAGCACGATTTTCCGCTCCCTTGCCCCCTCGTCTTCCGAAAACGTCTGCATCCGCCCCAAAAAAAGCGTCGGGTCTGCCTTTCGGAAGCGATAAATCGACTGCTTCACATCCCCGACCATGAACAGGCAGTTCTGTTCCCCGTGGATGGCCTGCAGAATCGCGTCCTGCACCTGACTCACGTCTTGGCACTCATCCACGAAAATGTGGTCAAACTCCCCCTGCATTTGCGCCCGCACTTCCGGCTGCTCCAAAATGTCGAGCGTGTACTGCTCCATGTCCCCAAAGTCCATGCAGTTCCGGGCGTTTTTCTCCTCGCGGAAATGCTGATGCGTCCGTTTAACCAGTGCCGCCAGCCCGCGCAGCTGCGCCTGAATCGCCGGAAGTTCCCGTTCCAGCTGCGCAAAATCGGGATTCAGCAGCTCGTTCGCCCTTTCTGCGCGCTTTTTGATTGCCGTCCGCCCATCGCTGAAGCGCTTCCCCCATTCCTTTTCTTCCGCCGACAGGCCACGTTTCGGGGACAATCGTGGCAAGGAAAAGTTCGCAACCGCCGTCCGAAGCGCCTCCCCCTCCAAACCTTGCAGTGCCGAAATCAACTGCGCGTCTGCATTCAGTACTTCCATGCGATCCATCACTGCATTCGGCAGGTCAAATAGGCTACGAATCGCTATTAGCGCATCATCCATCGCTCCCACCTGCAATTTCGCCGCATTTTCGAGCGTTTCCACCCACGGCTGCTGCATAAGCGGCTGCGAAAGCTGTTCCACATGCTCATCCAGCCACGCAAACGGCTTCGGCAGTGCCATCAAAAAGTCGTACAGCTGCGCCGTCAGCGACAAAAGTTTGTCCTGCTTCCACGCATCCGCCAGCAGAAGGAAGTTTTCATCCGCCCTCTCGTCTAGCAGTTCGTCCATTGCCGTCGTGAACGCGGCTTCAAAGAGCAGTTTCTGCTGCTGTTCGTCGCACACGCGGACAAGCGGATCTACGCCCACCTGCTCGAAGTGGCTGCGAATGACGCGCTGGCAGAATGCGTGAATCGTCGAAATCTGCGCCGTTTCCAATTCATCAAGTGCCTTCACCATTGCCGGGTCACGGCTGATAGCCTCTCGACTGATTCGCTTTGCCAAGCGCTGGCGCATTTCCGCTGCCGCCGCCTTCGTGAACGTGACGATGAGCATCCGATTCATCGACGCGCCTTCGCGGACAAGCGAGACGATCCGCTCCACCAGCACGGCGGTTTTGCCCGACCCTGCGGCGGCACTGACGAGAATGGTGTGGTTGCGCACACGAATCGCCTGCTCCTGCTGCTTCGTCCAATTCGGCATCATGATTCCTCCTGCGTTTTTGCTGTCTCCATTTTACCACAAAGGCGGATGTGATTCAATGTTTCACGTGAAACATTCCTTTTTGCGCTGCTTTTATTGACGTTCTTTGTATAGTGATGATAATATAATTATTTTGTTCGTGAAACGCTTGATTTTCCTGCATTCTATCGGAATTTTGCTCACATTCTCATTCTAATTTACCTTGATGATTCGTCCTTTGTCCGTCGCATCATTCGCTCTGTCTCAGCGCATTATACAAAAACAGCCGGCAGGCACTTTTTGCCCGCCAGCCGAATGTTTCACGTGGAACAATTTCATTTTTCGGATGGTTCATCGAGTTCCGGGTCATGCAGCAAGTCCGGCTTCATCACTTCATCGCCCGCCGACTCTTCCTGAACATGCCCTTCCCCGTCGCTGTCCATCCACACGCGGTAACTCCGTTTTTCTCGGCAGCCGTCGAGGTCGCTTTCGTCCGTGCAGGTGATGAATGTCTGCACGCCCTCGATTTCGCGCAGCAGCCGCGTACGCCGCGTCATGTCGAGTTCGCTCATCACGTCGTCGAGCAGCAAAATCGGTGTCTCCCCAGTTTCTGCGCGGAACGTCTCCAGTTGTGCCAGCTTAATCGCCAGCGCCGCCGTACGGATTTGCCCCTGCGACGCGAACACCTTCATGCTTCGCCCCATCAGCGACAGCCCGATGTCCTCGCGGTGAATACCGCAGCCCGCACCGCCAACGCGAATGTCCTCCTGCCTGCTTTTTTTCAGTTCCGCCCGAATCGCCGGCACGGGATTGCTCGTTTCCGGCACGCACGGCTGATAGGTCATTCTGAACATTTCGTTCGGCCGTCCGCTGATTCGCTCATACTTCTCCGCCGCGATTTTCGCCAATTGCTTCACCAATTTATCCCGCAAAGGCATGATGATGCCGCATGGTGTCGCCATTGCATCTTCAAACGTATCCAGCAGCACCGGATCAGGCGTTATTCCGCGCTTTGCCTCGCGAAGCAGCGCTGTACGCTGCTCCAGCGCCTTTTGATACTGCTGAAGCGCGCTGAAATACGCTGTTGACAGCTGAGAAAGCATCATATCAAGCATTCTGCGGCGGATTGCAGGCCCTTCTTTGACCAGCATCAAGTCTTCCGGCGAGAAAATCACGCACTGAACATGTCCCATCAGCGCTGAAATGCGTTCTGCGCGCTTGCAGTCAATATAAACCGTCTTTTTCCGCGCTTCTGATGGCGTTAATTTTACCGCAATTTCTGTTTTTCCGCTTTTTTTGCGCAGCGTCACGCCAGATGCCGCCATCATTGCGCCTTTCCGCACCACTTCGCGGTCTAATCCTGTGCGGTGTGAGCGTCCAAGGGCGCAATAATGAACGGCTTCCAGCAGGTTTGTTTTGCCGGAGCCGTTTTGTCCAAGGAGAATATTCACGCCCGGATGAGGGGTCAATATTAGCGAATGATAGTTGCGGAAGTCCCGCAGCCGAATGGTTTCTATCTGCATTTTCGTTATGAATCCATATCGGATTGGTCGCGAAATGGGCGCACAGCTTTTCCCCGTGCGCCCGGTTTTCTTCCAGCTTTATCCTCTTATTAGGTGAACACGCGCACCGGCAGAATCAGGTAAAGGTAATCCTCCCCTTCGCGCGGCGCAATCACACACGGGCTGACATTGCTGTTGAAGCGCATGCACAGTTTTTCATCCGTGATGTTGCGAATCACGTCGGTGATGTACTTCGCATTGAAGGCGATTTCAATCGGGTCGCCCGTCAGTTCCGTCTCCAGCTCTTCCAGCACGTCGCCCAGTTCCGCGTTCGACGAGATGGCAAGCGTATCACCCGAAAAAGACATACGAATCAGATTATTCTTGCCTTCCCGAGCCATCAAGCTCGCACGGTCAATGGCGTTCTGCACGCCCACGCGATCCGCCAGCGCCGTCGTGCGGAAGGAAGCAGGCAAAATTTTCCGATAGTCGATGTACTCGCCCGTCAGCAGCACCGTTGAAAGTGTCGTCGTCCCGAACGATGCCGTCATGCGCGACTGGTCAAACACCAGCGTGCAGTATTCATCCGTGTCGCCGAGCACCTTGCTCATTTCGTTCAGCACGCGCCCCGGAATGACTACACGCACATTTTCTTTTCCGCCGGGCAGCTCAAAGGGCATAACCGCCTTCTGAATCGCCAGCCGGAAGCCGTCCAGCGCCACCAGGCGCGCTTCGGTGGGCTCAACCTCCAGCAGACATCCTGTTAAAATCTGCCTGTTGTCTTCCGTTGCAATCGCGAACACAACACGGGAAATCATTTCCTTCAATTTATTCTGCGGAATGCGGACGGTCGTGCCCTCCGCCACACGCGCCATTTCTGGATAATCAGTCGGATTCATGCCCGCCAGATTCGACTTCGAGGATAAGCAGCGAATCGATGCCGCATGATTTTCGCCCACGCGGATGGTCACTTCCCCGCCGGGCAGTTTGCGGCTCAGTTCCGTAAACAGGCGGCCCGGCAGAACAGCTGTGCCTTCCTCTTTCACGTCCGCCAGAATCGACATTTCAATAGAAAGGTTTCCGTCGGAGCAGGTCAGTTTCACATGCTCGCCCGCGGCGGAAAGGTGCACGCCCTCTAAAATCTGTTTTGTCGGACGAGCCGACAGGGCGCGGGTAACGGTATTCAAGCCGTCCAGCAGCAGCTGAACATTGGTAGTAAATTGCATGGCGCGAAGCCCTCCCATGAGAGAATGCAGGGAATTATATTTCCGCAGTCGTAGTAGGGGATGTGGATGCTGTGGATAACCCCTTTCCTGCTTGATTTTGCAAGGGTTTGTCCACAAGGATAACGCTGTGGATATCCATCCTGCTTCTCCACAGCGCTGTGGACACGGCGGTTGCGTTCCAGTCAGGGAATCCCCTCTGACTCTGTATATTCGAGTTCCTGAAGGGGGATTCCTGCCTGTTCGCCAAGAAAATCTCGATTTTTTTCGCAATGAAGTTGCAAGAAATCCTGCAAAACGCGGTATTTCCGGCTTATCCACCGTATCCACAGGCTGCACATTCCACCGTTTGTGGATATTTTCATCGGGTGATTACGGGAACTTTCGGCAAAACCTGCGGAGATTCCACAGCTTTTCCACAAGTTTGGCTGTGGATAATTCCATTGCCCGCTCAGCCCGCGAAAAGGACAAATAACCCGCTGGTTAATCACTTTTTTCGGACATCTGCGAAAGAAAAAACGCCATGTAACCTTTTCGCTGATACATGAAAACACTGCAGAAGTCCCTGCAAAATTTTGAAGGATGCATGGCAAGCAGGTTGCAAATTTTCCGCGCGCGTGATAAAATTAAAATGGAAAAACGTCTGCGGACGAAATGGAGGAAAAGAAACGATGAAAATTGCGCTGATCAACGAGAACAGTCAGGCTGCCAAAAACGCGATGATTGAAGGTGTGCTGCGCAAGGTGGTTGAACCGATGGGCCACGAAGTGGTGAACTACGGCATGTACACGGCGGAGGACGAATGCCAGCTGACGTATGTGAAGGCGGGGCTTTTGGCGTCGCTGCTTTTGGAAACGGGTGCGGCGGATTATGTCGTGACAGGCTGCGGAACGGGCGAAGGCGCGATGCTGGCGTGCAACTCGTTCCCCGGCGTGCTGTGCGGGCATGTGGTGGATCCGTCGGACGGCTACATGTTTGCGCAGATCAACGACGGCAACTGTGTGGCACTGCCGTTCGCCAAAGACTTCGGCTGGGGTGCGGAGCTGAAATTGGAGATGATTTTCCAGCAGCTGTTTGGTTTCGGGCATGGCAATGGCTATCCGAAGGAGCGTGTTGTGCCGGAGCAGCGGAATAAGAAGATTCTGGACGGTGTGAAGAAGGTAACGTATCGTCCGCTGCTGGATATTTTGAAGGATTTGGATCAGGACTTTGTGAAGGAAACGATTTCGGGGAAGCATTTTGCGGAGTATTTCTATCGCGACAGCAAGGATGAAGCGATTAAAGCGTACTTGAAGAACCTGTAAGGGAAGCGCGCTCAAGCCGGGGCGCCAAAAAGGGGTCAAGGGGGGGACTTCGTCCCTTTTCGTCTGCCCCTTGCAGGGTCAAGGGACAGCGTCCCTTGTGGGGTTTGGGGCAACGCCCCAACTGTTCCACGGGCGACCAGTATGCCAAACGCGCTCAACAAAGGTGCAGGCAGCGAAGCGTCCCTGCCAGTAACTTTGCGCATCCGCAGATGCGCCCCAAAGCTGCTTTTTGATCTGCTTCATATTGAGCGCGACCAAACTGCTGGTCTTTCAAGCAGTGCTGTGCTTTTGTTGATGCAGCAGGACTCCCCTGCTAAGGGAGCTGTGTTTTTTGTAGCAGGGGAATCGCCTCTGCGGAGGCGACAAGGGGGCAATGGAAACGGACGAAGTCCGCGATCGCCCCCCTTGACCCCTTCGGCGCGGACACTCCCATGGTGCTTGACTTTTTTTGCAGCAGGGATTGACATCCATGTTACTGTTTTTTTCATGTTGCAGGGGCACGCCTGCGGACGCGCTGTGGGGCATTCCGGCTTTTGGGACGCACCAATTTCCCTGCAAATCATTTCTTTGGGAACCCTCTTTTTCCGCCCCACGCTTTTGGGGCGCGCCTCTCCCACCACCTACCATGCAAGGAGGTCATCGCATGACAGCAGCCCACTCTTCTTCCCTGACGCCGCGCTTCCCGGTTTTCCTGCACGGCGGCGACTATAACCCTGACCAGTGGCTGGATCATCCGGAGATTCTGGAACAGGACATTGAGCTGATGCATAAGGCACATGTGAACTGTGTGTCGATCGCGATTTTCGCGTGGGCGCGGCTGGAGCCGGAGGATGGCGTGTACGACTTCGCGTGGCTGGACGAAGTCATCGACCGGCTGTGGCGCGGTGGCATCCACATCATTCTGGCAACGCCGTCGGGCGCGCGTCCGGCGTGGATGGCGCAGAAATACCCCGAAGTCCTGCGCGTGAATCAGCACTACGAGCGCTACCATTTTGGCGGACGGCACAATCATTGCCTGACCAGCCCGGTTTACCGCCGCAAGGTACGGGAGATGGACACGGCGCTGGCGCAGCGGTATGCGCATCATCCGGCGGTCATTCTTTGGCATCTGTCCAACGAGTTTTCCGGCGACTGCTACTGCCCGCTGTGTCAGGAAAAATTCCGCCAGTGGCTAAAAAAGCGCTACGGAACGCTGGAAAACCTCAATCAGGCGTGGTGGACATCGTTCTGGAGCCACCGTTACACCGACTGGTCGCAGGTGGAAGCACCCGGTGAAATGGCGGAAACCAGCACCAACGGCATGTTTATCGACTGGCGGCGCTTCTCCACCCATCAGTGCAAGACGTTCATGATGGCGGAGCGCGACGCGGTTCAGGCGGTGGATGCGACGCTGAAGTGCACGGCAAACCTGATGGAGCGTTTCTGGGATTACGACTATTTCTCCCTTGCGGAGGGCATGGACGTTGTCTCGTGGGACAGCTATCCCGCGTGGCATTCAGGGGATGATGTGGCGAAAGCGGCGGAGTTTGCCATGAACCACGACATCATGCGTTCGCTGAAAAATCAGCCGTTCCTGCTCATGGAATCGACGCCCTCGCAGGTCAACTGGAAGCCGGTCAACAAGCTCAAACGCCCCGGAATGCACCTCTTGTCCTCCTTGCAGGCAGTGGCGCATGGCAGCCAGAGCGTCTGCTACTTCCAGTGGCGCAAGGGGCGCGGCGCGGCGGAGCAGTTCCACGGCGCGGTCGTTGACCACGACGGGCGCGGCGATACCCGCGTTTTCCGCGATGTGACGCAGGTCGGTCAGGCGCTGGAGACGCTGCAGCCCCTGTACAGCAAGCCCAATGCCCCCGCGAAGGCGTGTATCCTCTTTGACTGGAGCAACTGGTGGGCGATTGACTACGCGCAGACGGGGCAGAAGGGCAACATGCGCTACTTTGACAGCGTGAACATGCACTATCGCGCACTGTGGGAGCAGGGCATTGCGGTGGATTTCCGCGATATGCGCCCCTGCACCGATTTGAGCCAATACCGGCTGGTCGTTGCGCCGATGCTCTTCCTGATGAAGGAGGGCTTCTCCCAAAAGCTGCGCGCGTTTGTCGAAAACGGCGGTACGCTGCTGATGACGTATTTCTCCGGCGTGGTGGATGACAGCGGGCTGGCGTATCTGGGCGGCGCGCCGCATGACCTGACGGATGTGCTGGGTGTGCGCGCGACGGAACTTGATGCGCTCTATCCGCAGGATGTGCAGCACATGGTTTTCCCGGACGGGCGGCGCTATGCGGTGCATGAGCTGTGCGAACTGCCGGAAAAGCACGATGCGCAGGTGCTGGCGGAGTACGGCGAGGATTTCTATGCGGGACTCCCCTGCCTGACGAAGCACGCATTCGGCGCGGGGCAGGCGTACTATCTGGCGGCGAAGCTGGAGCAGGACGGTCTGGATGCGATTTACACCGCGATTGCGGCGGAGCTTTCGCTGCCCAAGGCGATGCAGGAGAAGCTGCCGACCGGGGTGATTGCGACGGAGCGCGGCGGCGCTGCGTTTGTACAGAATTATTCGGGCAAAACGCAGCAGGTCACGCTGGACGGCAGCTATGAGGAGATGCTGACGGGCGAGGTGCTGTCTGGCACGCAGGAGATGCCGGTGAATGGCGTTTGGGTGCTGAAAAAGCAAGCCTGATGCAGTCTTGACGCAGGGATTTCGCCTCTGCGGAGGTGACAAGGGGGCAATGAAAACAGACGAATGTCTGCGGTCGCCCCCTTGACCCCTTCGGCGCTGCCTGTTTTGTGCATAAACCCCATTTGCGCTCGGCGAAAGCCGGGCGCTTTTTGTATGCTCCGGTAACGCCGGTGCAAATAAAGTTGCAAAAAACGCAGAAAAAGTGGCTCAATCACAATTTGTTCACAAAGCATGTATACTATCCTTGCGGATGTCGGAAACGGCATCAAAACAAACGAATCCAACAAAAACGCAATGAGTCGTCCGACGGAATCCCCTGCCGAAGGACGCTCACATAGAGGATCATGGGAATTTCCCGAAGAAGGAGGGCAGCATTCACTTCTCTTTTCTCTTCTCTTCCGTCTCAAAACGGAAGAGATGCCATGTTTTTCAACACGAATCAATGAGGAGGACAACATCGTGTTCCAGAGCAAAAAGAGCCATCGGCTGATGGCGCTGGCGCTGAGCGCAGTCGTTGGGCTGACGGCTACGTTCGCGGCGGCAGAAACCGTAACGCCGACCGGCAATACCTACGGGTTCGCCGGAACGAATGCCCGGTATTACACCGACTATATGACGCTGGAAGAAGAACAGCAGATTGCCAAGGATCTCGCGATTGAAGTGGCAAGCGAAGGCTTCGTGCTGCTGAAGAACGAGAACAATGTCCTGCCGCTGGCAAAGGGCGGCAAGGTGTCCCTGTTCGGTATGCACTCCGTGTCGCTGATTGCGTCCACCAGCGGCTCCGCAGGCGGCTCCACCGGCGCGAACGGCATTGCCGAAAGCACCCTGCAAATGGCGATGGAGAAAGCCGGCTACCGCGTGAATGCGAAGCTGGTTGATCTCTACACCAAGCACAAGACGCTCGGTACGACCAGCAATGAACTGCCGATGAACTACTATTCAGCGGCAACCATCAGCTCCTACAATGGCTATGGCGACGCGGCGATTATCGTTTTCTCCCGCACGGGCTCTGAGGGCGGCGACAAGCTGGTCAGCAACGTGACTGACCACAGCAACCCCAGCGACCATGAGCTGATGCTGGACGACAACGAGAAGGCGCTGGTCAAGCACGTCAAGGAGCATTATCCGAACAAGCCGATTATCGTTCTGATTAACTCCTCCAACATCCTGCAGATTCCCGAACTGGCTGAACCCAAGGCGACCAGCGAATACGGCGTGGACGCGATTTTCTGGGTCGGCAACACGGGCAACAATGCCATCGAGGCGATTGGCAAGCTGATTTCCGGCGAAGTCAACCCCAGCGGCCACACCGTGGAAGTTTGGGAACGCGACTTCACCAAGGGCCCGTCCTTCACCAACTTCGGCAACCAGACGCAGAACGTTGATGAAAACGGCGACACGATGGATGCTTTCTTCTATCACAATGGCGAAGCGATCAAGTACGCCACCATTGAGTACCGCGAAGGCATCTATGTCGGCTACAAGTACTACGAGACGGCGGCGGACGACATGAACGCCGAAAACCCCGGCTCCGGCGACGAATGGTACGATTCTCAGGTGCTGTATCCGTATGGCTACGGTCTGAGCTACACGACCTTTGACTGGAAACTGATGCCCGCGGCGGATACCGCGATTACCGACCCCTTCCAGAAGCTGTCCATGCAGGTGAGGGTCACCAACACCGGCGACGTGGCAGGCAAGGAAGTTGTGCAGGTGTACGCCAATCCGCCGTACACCAAGGGCGGCATTGAAAAGGCGAGCGCGAACCTCGTCGGCTTTGCCAAGACCGACCTGCTTCAGCCCGGTCAGTCTCAGACGGTGACCGTTGACTGGGTTGCGCAGGACATGGCGAGCTACGACTGGAATGACGCCAACGCCAATGGCTACACCGGCTATGAGCTGGAAGCGGGCGATTACGTTATCACCGCGCGCAGCAACTCGCACGATGTGAAGCTGTCCGAAACCTACACCGTGGCGGCGGGCATGAACTGCACCACCGACTACATTACCGGCAACGAGATTGAATCCCTGTTCGTCGATGCTTTCACCTCCGTCAACGACTCGCTGCTTTCCGGCATGATCAGCCGCGCGACGGGTCTGACTCAGCCCGCACCGGCGTCCAAGACGGATCGTGAAATCTCTGATGACACGCTGGCGACGCTGGACGGTCAGTATTCTTACCGCTCCTACATGGATCAGGGCTATGAAGAATGGTTCGTGAATGAGGACGGCATCCCGTCCACTTGGACGCAGGCGGCGACCCGCACTGAAGGCGAAAAGGCGCCCATCTCCATTATGGACATGGCGGGCATCGACTTCAGCCTGAAGATTGAAGACGGCGAAGTTGTGCAGGGCGACGATGAAGGTTCCCAGAAGTGGGAAGCATTCATGAACCAGCTGACGTGGGAAGAAATGGCGAGCCTCGTCAACAACGGCGGCGGCGTGAAAGCCATTGACGCGGTGGATGTTGTAGGCGCGGGCGCGAACGAAACGCCTCTGCAGCTCTCTGGCGGCACGCTCTGGGCTTGCCCCCCGATTCTGGCGGCTACCTTCAACCTCGACCTCGCGGAAGAAGTCGGCGTCATGATGGGCAACGAAGCGCTCTTCAAGGGCTGCTCCTACTGGCAGGGCAACGCGATGAACATTCACCGCAGCCCGCTCTCCGGCCGCAATGTTGAGTATTACAGCCAGGATGGCGTGCACGGCGGCAAGTTCGCGGCGGCAGTTGTCGCGGGCGTGACCTCCAAGGGCGTCACCTGCCACATCAAGCACATGGTGCTCAACGATCAGGAATCCTACCGTGACCTGAACGGCGGCGTGTCCACTTGGGCGACCGAACAGGTTATCCGTGAAATCTACGCCAAGCCCTTCGAGTACGCGCTTAAAGTCGGTCGCTCTACGGGCGTGATGAGCTCCTTCAACCGCATCGGCATGGTCAACAGCCAGCTGAACCTTGCGATGCACAAGCTGGTTCGCAACGAATGGTCGAACCGCGCTATCTTCGAGACGGATGCTTGGCAGGGCACATACTGCCCGCTTGACCTGATGGTGCGTCAGGGCGACAATCAGGTGCTGGGCGCTGGCACGACGCTGCCGGACATCGGTCTGGAAATCGGCGCTTGGGATGCGGATGGCAACTGTGTCCGCGTCAGCGACGGCGCGGAAGGCACGTTCCTCTCCCAGACCCACTACGCCGCGGTTCGCCGCAGTGCGCAGGAAATCCTGTGGAACTACGCCAACAGCAGCGCGGTGCACAATGGCTACATCGGTTTTGAACCCTGTGTCCTTGAATTCGACAGCTATGCCGCGCAGTCTCTGCCGATTTCCTTCGGCGACGTGGACATCGCGACCATCACCCTGGCGGACGGCGCGCAGCTGCCCGAAGGCTTCACGATGAGCGACGCTGGCGTTGTCACGTCCGACGGTTCTCTGGCGGAAGGCGAATGGACGATTGACATCAAGCTGAACGGCATCGACGGATATATCACCCTCGGCGCACAGGCGGTTATCCGCGTGGTGGACGCGCTGCACGTCAGCACCACTTCCCTCAAGGTGGGCGAAGCGGCGAACGTGACGGTGGATGCTCCCTACTATGCGTATGAGAGCCTCGTCAAGGTCAACCCGCGCTTCGTCAGCACGGTCAAGCACACCGACGGCACACCGGTTGCGCAGGGCGAAATGCAGGGCTTCGGCGGCAAGACCATTCTGCCGGGCACGGGCGACAGCGTCGGCGGCACCCTCCGTATCCAGAACTGGTACTGGAAGGACGCTTCTCAGGTGCAGGGCAACAACTACGATGGTCTGGGCGCGCTGGCGTTCGCGGACATCGAAGCGACTGACGCCCGTTACCTTGAAATGGCGGACGTCGAAGCGGGCAACTACTATCAGGCGTATCTCTACGAGTTCCGCGTTTCCGATGAGGATGCTGCGAAGCTGGCGGAATACGGTCTGACGGCGGAAAAGGTCATGACGCCTGTCACCGCCTATCAGGGCATCACCTATGATTACAACTCCGCGCTGGCCATCACCGGCACGCCGACCAAGGCGGGCGAAGTGGAAATCACGGTGACGCTGCAGATCCCGCTGGTTCGCGGCTTCGGCGCTCGCTTCCCGAACAACGTGCATGTGGGCTCTCCCACGGCGACGGAAGTCACCCGTACCTTCACGCTGACCATCGGCGAGTAATTCTTCTGATACTAATTTTCATCTAAAGCATGTCATTCGCACAGCATCTTTTCCGCCCCGGCATTGCTTCGTTCCGCTCGCGCGTACCTCCAGTACGCCTCGCTTCACTCAGCTTTGCCAGAACGAAAAATCTGCTATGCTCGATGCCATGTTTTAGAATCGAATTAGTATGAATCCTCACGGTTTGTGAACAAACGTCTGCTCCGCGCCTGACGCTGCATCCTCTTGCGGCGCAGGCGCGGGGCGGGGCAAAAGCCGCCGGGCTGTCGAACGCTGCGCGTCGGTGGTCTGGCGGCTGGCTTTTTTGCCAAGCCTACTATCTACAATTAGGAGAGAAAAAAATGAACTGGCTGAAGAAATTCGGTTCTCTGTGCCTTGCTGTGGTGCTGTCTGTCTGCCTCTTGGCGCAGGTAGGCTCGGCGCTGGCGGATGACAAGAAAGTGACCTCCGTCGAGGTCGAAACCATGCCCAACAAGACGGTGTACGTCATCGGCGAAGAGTTTTCTGCCGAGGGCGGCACGCTGAAAGTTACCTACGACGATGGCACGACGGAAATCATCGCCATGACGGACAGCAGCGTCAAGCTGTCCAAACCCACGATGAAGACCGCGAACACCAAGAATGTGACCGCAACGGTCGGCAAAAAGCGCGTCGTGTTCAAGATTGAGGTTGTTGCGGGCATGTGCGCCGTGACCTTTGACCTGAACTACGACGGCGCGCCCGCTGCATCCACGCAGGAAGTTTCCAAGGGCGGCACCGCCAGTGAACCTGCTGCGCCCGCGCGCGACGGCTATGAGTTCGTCGCGTGGTACGCCGATGCGGACTACACGCACACCTATGATTTCGCAGCTCCCGTGACGGGCGACACGACCGTGTATGCCTTCTGGAAGAAGGTTGGCGCGGATTTCGCCACCGTGACGTTTGATTATGACTACTATGGCGTTCTCCTGAACCAGTATTCCTACCCCGTTGAAGTCGGCACGCAGGTCAAGCAGCCTGTCGCCAACCCTGAGCGCACGGGATATGCCTTCGACAAGTGGGTGGACGAAAACGGCAGCGACTTCGACTTCTCCCAGCCGATTGCCGCCGACACCACCATCAAGGCGGCGTGGAACAAAACCGTGTCCGGTCAGAACACCTATGTTTTTGAGGCGGAGGATACCGACCTGACCGGCAAGATTGGCCCCAGCTACTCCGGTTCTGCGCAGGAAGAAAGCATGATTATCTACAACGAGTCCGTCGGCGCGAGCGGCAACCGCATGGTTGGCTACCTCTACGCCAGCGGCATCTCGCTGGAGTTCTACATCGCGTCCGATATGGATGTGGATGACGCGACCATCGACGTGAGCATCACGGGCGAAATTGTTACCATGTCCTATGACGGCAATGACTATCAGGTGATTGTCAACGGCGAAGCGAAGAGCTATCCGCGCGTGACCATCGAGGCGACGCAGAGCAGTATGCCGCAGTGCGCTGACCTGATTTCCATCAAGGGCGTGCACCTGAACAAGGGCGCGAACCTGATTCAGCTGATGACGAACAACACCAATGAGGTGGACGGCACGACCTTCAAGGCGTATGCCCCGATTGTGGACTGCGTGAAGGTGACGACGGAAGCTGTGCTGATTTGGGACGAGAACCACAACGAGCCGGCGACGGGCAACTACCAGAAGTAATCCATAAGCAAGGGGGATTCTCATCATTTCCCCTCTGCTCCTCCTCAAGCAGCGGTGTATGCGGCAAACTCCGCCGCATACACCGCCATTTCTGCAAAATAAGGAGACGAACCTATGGCAAAGAAGAATCGTCCGAAGAAGAGCAAAGCACTGGTCGTCTGGGCTATTGTGACGGTTATCGTGCTGCTGGCGGACTGCGTTGGCAACTATCTGGTCGTCGGTCTGCCGGGCAACATGAACAGCCTGCTGGACAAGCCGATGGCGGCGATTGGGGAAGCCATCGACTTCAAACTGAGCGCGGGTGAACTCGGCGGCTTGATGGACACGCTGTTCGGCAGCCAGCGCCCGATTTACAGTGACGAAGTGACCTCTGTGTACCCCACACAGAAGGCAACGAACAAGGCAGAAGCCTTTGCGAATGCGCAGGAAGTTAACCTGAAACTGGCAGAAGAAGGCTTTGTGCTGCTGAAGAACGAGAACGCTGCGCTGCCCATGAACAAGGGCGCGAGGATTTCCGTGTTCAGCAAGAACAGTGTGAACCTGTCCTATGGCGGCTCCGGTTCGGGCGGCTTCGATACGAGCAATAACAAGGACTTGTATGAGAGCCTGAACGACGCGGGTTTCGTCACCAATCCGACGCTGAAGCGCTTCTATGAGAGCAGCCAGTCCGGCCTGGTGCGCACCGCGAACTCCAGCGACCTTGACAACGGCGACAATCAGAAGATTGCAACCGCTGAAACGCCCCAGAGCAAGTACACCGACGCGGTGAGGAACAGCTATGCGGATTATTCCGACGCGGCGCTGGTCGTTATCACCCGCATTGGCGGCGAGGGCTTTGACCTGCCCCGCTATCAGGGCGACAGTGAAGGCGCTGTGTCTCCGGACAGCCACTATCTGGAGCTTGACCAGAACGAAATTGATCTGCTGACCGCTGTCACCGACGGCACGTTCAAGCGCGTTGTCGTTGTGTTCAACACGCCCTCCTGCTTTGAAGCGACATTCCTCAAAGACAGTGCCTACGCCGCCTTTGCGGATAAGATTGATGCGGCGGTGTGGATTGGCTTCACCGGCTCGAACGGCATCACCGCGCTGGGCGAAATTCTGAACGGCGACGTGAACCCCTCCGGCCGTCTGGTGGACACATGGGCGGCGGACTTCACCAAGAATCCGTCCTTCGTAAACTTCGGCACGGGCTGCCTGCCGGACACGACCGACAAGTATGATGGCGGCATGTACTACTCCGTGGACTACGAAGAAGGCATTTATGTCGGCTATCGCTATTATGAGACGCGCGGCGAAACCGACGGCGAGGACTGGTACAATGCCAACGTCGTCTATCCCTTCGGCTACGGCCTGAGCTACACGACGTTCGACTGGACGGTGGGCGACGCCTCCGCAAGCGAAATCGAACTTGGCACGACCATCACCGTGCCGGTGACAGTGAAGAACACGGGCAGCGTCGCGGGCAAGGAAGTGGTGCAGCTGTACGCCTCCGCGCCCTACACGCTGGGCGGCATCGAGAAGGCGCACAAGGTGCTTGTCGGTTTTGCAAAGACGAAGCTCCTTCAGCCCGGCGAGAGCGAGACGGTGACGGTCAGCTTTGACCCGTATTCCGCGGCGAGCTACGATTACCGCGACGCAAACAGCAACGGTTTCAGCGGCTATGAACTGGAAGCGGGCGAGTACACGCTGTATGTCTCCCGCAACGCGCATGAATCCGAAAAGGCGATTGCGCTGAATCTGGCGGCGGATGTGCAGATTGGCACTGACCCGACGACGGACAGTGAAGTCGTCAACCGCTACACCGATTCCGAGAACTTCCTCGACAGCGACTGGCAGCTGGACACCATGCTCAGCCGCGCGGACTGGGAGGGCACTTGGCCCACGCCGCAGACCGCGCAGCAGCACGCGGGCACGGATCGCCTGTATGAGGAAATCCGCAGCGAAGAGCACAATAATCCGACTGATTTTGATTCGGAAGAATACCCGTGGTTCGGCGAAGAACCCACACTGACCCTGCGCGACCTGCTGCCCTCTGCGGAAGCGGAAGGCTATGAGCCGGTTGTCTCCTACGATGACGAGCGCTGGGAAGAACTGATGATGGGCTGCGACGAGGAAGAGATGATTGCCCTCATCAACAACGGCGCATACCACACCTTGGCGATGGAGAGCGTCGGTCTGCCGGCGACCATTCACGGCGACGGCCCGTCGGGCTTCACCTGCTTCATGAGCAAAGAGCAGGTCAACGGCACTTGCCAGTATGTCTCCGAACCCGTGATGGCGTCCACTTGGAACATCAACCTGATGAGCGAACTGGGCGAAGCAATCGGCGAAGAAGGCACCATTGGCGATAAGGCGACAGGTCAGCCGTATTCCAGCATTTACGCGCCCGGCGTCAATATCCACCGCAGCCCCTTCGGCGGTCGCTGCTCGGAGTATTTCTCCGAAGACCCGTTCATTTCCGGCATGATGGGCGCGGCGGAAGTGCAGGGTATCCAGAGCCGCGGCGTGCTGCCGACGGTCAAGCACTTCGTCGCGAATGAGCAGGAAACGCACCGCTCCATCGGCGGCGACCTGAGCTGGCTGAGCGAGCAGGCGCTGCGCGAAATCTACCTGAAGCCGTTTGAGTATACCGTCAAGCTGGGCGAAACCCGCGGTATCATGACCTCCTTCAACCGCATCGGAACGCGCTGGACGGGCGGCGACTACCGTCTGCTGACCGAAATCCTGCGCAGCGAATGGGGCTTCAACGGGCTGGTTGTCTGCGACTTCAACACCATTCCGCAGTACATGATTCCGCGCATGATGTTCTACGCCGGCGGCAGCCTTGATCTTGCGACGCAGCAGAGCGCCATGTGGACGGACTGTGACACCTCCGACGCGGGCGACGCGATTGTGCTGATGCGCGCGGTGAAGGATGTGATGTACGCGCTGGTGAACTCCAATGCCATGAACGCGGAGGTCATCGGCTACAATCCCCCGATTTGGCAGGAATACCTGCACTGGATTAACATCGGCGCATTCACCCTCGTGGGCGTCTGGCTGGTGCTGGCGATTGTGCGCACGGTGCGCTGCAACAAGCGGCAGAAGGCGAAAATCGCGGCGGCAAACGCGGCGAAGTAAGCTGATAAAATGGGCAGCCATCTTGGATGAAAGTCCGGAGGGCTGCTTTTTGTGTGGCGGAGACGATCCTGATTTTATAACAATCATCTCGAAGCCTGTCGCGCTTTGTGTTGCCCCGCATATTTTGCCGCCGTTTTTTTGCATATCTCGATTTCACAATTTTCATAACCGTCTCACACTTGCGACAATTTCACGAGATTCGCACGTTCGTATCGTGGAATGAGATTTTCACGCAAAAATCACACAAAAACGGCCGAATTTCCAGTTGCTTTGCCTTGACCGGCAGGCGGATTTCCTTGTATAATACCGTCAGAAAGCGACCGGAAAGCAAATGCGGCGTTTCGGAACGCAGTGGAAGGAGATGCAGACTGTGGCCCGGTATATCCTCCAGCGCTTGGGGCAGACGCTGTTAATTCTGCTGATCGTATCGTTTATTACGTATCTGCTGATTGACTTTTTGCCCGGCGACCCCATTGCTGCGATGCTCGGCGGTGAGATTTCGCAGGAAACGTATGACTGGTGGTATCAAGAGCTGAATCTTGATAAGCCCGTGCTGATTCGCTATGTGCTGTGGCTGAAAAACGCCCTCATGGGTGACTTCGGACATTCAGCATCGTACAGTGTGCCGGTGCTGCAGATTATCGGCGAGCGCGTGCCGGTGACGCTGTACTTGAGCGTGCTGGCGTTCCTCATCAGCGTGCCGCTGGGTATCCTCTTCGGCATCATCAGCGCTGTGAAGCGCGGCAAACCGGCGGACACCGCGGTGACGCTGACGGCGAACGTCTGCTGCTGCCTGCCGCAGTTCTGGCTCGGCATTCTGCTGATGTACATTTTCACGATTGTGCTGAAATGGCTGCCGTCCAGCGGCTGGGTGTGGCCGTGGGAGGACTTCGGCGAGAGCGTGCGGCGCACGATTATGCCGCTGACCTGCCTGACCATCGGTGGCATCGCCTCCATCACCCGCCAGACCCGCTCTTCCATGCTGGAAGTGATTCGTCAGGATTACATCCGCACGGCGAAGTCAAAGGGACTCAAGGGCAAGAAGGTCATCTACATCCACGCGCTGAAGAACGCGCTGCTGCCGGTCATCACGCTGATGGGTCTTCGCATGGGCGGTATGCTGGGCGGCTCGGTGTTCGTTGAGAACGTGTTCGTGATTCCGGGCATGGGGTCGCTGCTGGTGAATGCCATTTCCATGCAGGACATTCCGCTGATTCAGGGGTGCGTGCTGCTGATTGCACTGTTCACCAGCGTCGTCAACCTGATTACGGATATCATCTACGTCTTGGTTGACCCGCGCATCAAAATTGCTTGAGAAAAGGAGGTATAACGACATGAGTGAAGCAACACAGACGGAAAAAAAGCAAGCGCAGAAAGAGCGCAAGGCCTATCGCGCCAAGAAGCGCAAACTCTTCTTCAAAACGTTATTCTCCCGCAAAATCGTGCTGGTCAGCGCCATCGTCGTTCTGCTGATTATCCTCGTTGCCATCTTTGTGGATTTCCTGATGCCCTATAACCCGAACCAGATTTCGATTCCCGAACGCAATCAAGGCATGAGCGCCGCCCACTGGCTGGGCACGGATGAATACGGCCGCGACCTGCTTTCCCGCGTGATTGCGGGCAGCCGCGTGTCGCTGATTGTGGGTTTGCTGGCAGTTATCATCGCCTGCGTCATCGGCACGACGCTGGGCATGATTGCCGGTTACTTCGGCGGCGTGGTGGACGACATCATCAACCGCACGAGCGAGGCCGTCCGCGTTATACCGCAGATTGTGTTCGCCATTGCCCTGTGCGCCGTGTTCGGCGGCGGCATCCTGAACCTCGCCATTGTCCTTGGTATCTCCAACACGACGGTGTATATCCGCATGATGCGCTCACAGGTGCTGTCCATCAAGGAACGCGACTACATCATGGCGGGCAAGCTGCAGGGCAACAGCAACTTCCGCCTGATGTTTCACCACATCCTCCCCAACAGTATTTCTCCGATTATCGTCACCATGACGCAGCAAGTTGGCAACACGATTTTGAGCGAAGCGGGCCTAAGCTTCTTGGGGCTGGGCATTTCCAAGCCAACGGCAACGTGGGGCGCGCTGGTCAACGGCGGCCGCAGTTTCCTGCTGACGAATCCGATCTACTCCCTCGCGCCGGGCATTGCGATTGCCCTGCTGGTTATCTGCCTGAATACGCTGGGCGACGGCGTGCGCGACGCGCTTGACCCGCGCCTGCGCGGTGAAGTGTAATCAAAACGGAAGGAGCAACGAAAATGGCACATCTGCTGTCCGTCCAAGGACTTGTGACGACCTTCCGGAACGAAGGAAAAGAGTTTAACGCAATCGAGGGCGTCAACCTGCACGTTGACCGCGGCGAAATTGTCGGCATCGTGGGCGAATCCGGCTCCGGCAAATCGGTGACGATGCTCTCCGTGCTCCAGCTGATTGCAAGCCCCGGCAGAGTAGCGGGCGGCGAGGTCTATCTGGAGGGTGTCGAGGGCAACCTGCTTTCCTACGGCAAGGAAAGCGAAACGATGCGGCAGGTGCGCGGCGGCAGAATCTCCATGATTTTTCAGGAGCCAATGACCAGCCTCAACCCCGTGCTGACGGTGGGTTATCAGATTCAGGAAAACGTGCTGCTGCACACGAAGCTGTCGCCCGCGGAAGCGAAGAAGCGCACGATTGAGGCCATGAAGATGGTCAACATCCCCGACGCGGAATCCCGCTACGACTATTACCCGCAGCAGTTCTCCGGCGGTATGCGCCAGCGCATCATGATTGCTATGGCGATGGCGCCTAACCCCGATATTCTGATTGCTGACGAAGCAACCACCGCGCTGGACGTGACCACGCAGGCGCAGCTGCTGGAGATGATTCGCAAGATTGCGAAGGAAACCAACACTGCCGTCATCATGGTGACGCACAATCTGGGGCTGGTGGCGCGCTATGCGGAACGCATCTACGTCATGTACGGCGGGCATATGATGGAAACATCCACCTGCAAGGAGATTTTCCACCACACCGAGCACCCGTACACCCGCGCGCTGCTCCGCGCCATTCCCCGCTTGGATGATGCGAAAAACCGCATCCTGATTCCGATTGACGGTCTGCCGCCTGTGCCGTCGCAGCGGCCGGAGTACTGCCCGTTCTACGCGCGGTGCGAATATCGCTGTGACCGGTGCCTGAAGCACACGGACGCGACGATGAAGGAAGTTCGCCCCGGCCACTACTCCGCCTGCTGCCTGACGCAAGAGGAATTGGCGGAGGGCGAGGAACGTCTGCGCCACAAGGACTACGGCGCGTCGCCTGAACGTCATCCGTCAAGCGAAAACTGCTTGGCGGTGGAGGACGTTCGCAAGTATTTCCCGGTCTACAAGGGCATCATGAAGCGCAAAGTCGGCGAAGTGAAGGCGATTGAGGATATCTGCTTTACCATCAAGCGCGGCGAAACGCTGGGTATCGTCGGCGAATCCGGGTGCGGCAAAACGACGCTGGCGCGCTGCATCATGCGCATGTACGAGCCGGATGAAGGAAGCATCATCTTTGAGGGCAAGGACGTCGCCCACGCGAGCGACAAGGAGCTGAAGCCCTATCGCCCGAAAGTCTCGATGATTTTCCAAGACCCCTTCTCGTCCCTTGACCCGCGCCAAAACGCCGGTTCGATTGTCGGCGAGTCGCTGAAAATTCACCACTTGGTGAAAGACCATGCGGAATACGAAAAGCGCGTGGACGAGCTGTTCCGCAAAGTCGGCCTTGACCCGGCGCTGAAGGAACGTGTGGCACACGAATTCTCCGGCGGGCAGCGCCAGCGCATCGGCATTGCGCGCGCTCTGTCCTCCAATCCGTCGCTGATTATTTGCGACGAGCCGATTTCCGCGCTGGACGTTTCCATTCAGGCGCAGATTATCAACCTGCTGGAACAGATTCAGGCGGAGATGGGCATCAGCTACATCTTCATCGCCCATGACCTTGCTGTCGTCAAGCATATTTCTGACCGGATTCTGGTCATGTATCTGGGTCGCGTGATGGAGATTGCCCCCTGCGAGGAGCTGTACGAGCATTCTTTGCACCCCTACACGCAGGCGCTGCTGTCTGCCATCCCGGTCGCTGACCCGGAAATTGAGGAAAACCGCGAGGTGACGACGGTGCAGGGCGAAGTGCCCAGCATCCTCAAGCGCCCCAGCGGCTGCCCGTTCCATAATCGCTGCCCGCAATGCACCGAGCGCTGCAAGCAGGAAACGCCGCAGCTGCACGAGGCATTCCCCGGCCACTTCGTCGCCTGCCACCTCTACGGGCAGGAATAACCAATTTCGGTTCCAATCTGCGAAAAGCAGAGAAAATAGAACGACACATTAAAGGAGGCAACCCCATGAAACTCAAGAAGCTCACTGCACTGTTCCTCTCCGTGCTGATGCTCCTGTCCGTTCTGCCGGCGGCGCTGGCGGAAGACGCGACGCCCCAGTACGGCGGTATGCTGACCGTGCTTGCCATGGAAAGCAACAGCATGTTTCCCGCCCTGTCCAGCACGACATCTAACCGCTTCAACTTCAGCCCTGCCGTGGAAGCCCTTGGCCGCCGCAACGCGGAGACCGGTGACACCGAGCCGTGGCTGGCGGAATCCTTCACTGTGGATGCGGATGCGCTGACGCTGACCATCAAGCTCCGCGAAGGCATTAAGTTCTCCGACGGCAGCGACTTCAACGCCGATGCGGTCATCTGGAATTTCGACAAGCTGGTCGAATACGGCAAGGCGTCCGAAATCTGCTCCCCGGAAAGCTACGAAAAGACCGACGACTACACCGTTGTGCTGCATTACACCGCGTGGAACAACACATGGGTGGACATTCTGGGCGAGTGCTACATCTATTGCCCCGCGGCTTTTGAAGCCAACGGCGAAGAATGGGCGACGCTGCACGCGGTCGGCACGGGCGCGTTCATTCAGAGTGAGTATGTGCAGGATTCCCACATCACCTATGTGCGCAACGACAACTACTGGCGCGCGGGTGAACCTTATCTGGACAGCATCAAGCTCCTCTACATCAATGACAGCATGACCCAGTACGCGTCCTTCATCAACAAGGAACTGGACGTGCTGCGCAACCCGAACTCCTCCAACATCAAGCAGCTGCTCTCTCTGGGCTACGAGAACGCGGCTTCCGACGCGCCTAACCTCGCGGGCATCACCTACATGATGTTCTGCTCCGGCGACGAAAAGTCTCCCTTCTATGACCTGCGCGTCCGTCAGGCTGTGATGTACGCAGTGGACTGGGAAGCGATGGCGGAAGGCATCTACGACGGTCTGGGCGCTTCTACTCCTGTCTTTGCTGTGCCCGGTGCGTGGAGCTATGACGATACCCTGTCTGTCTATCCCTATGACATGGAAAAGGCGCTGTCTCTGCTGAGCGAAGCGGGCTACCCGAACGGCTTCAGCACCACCATTTCCATCAACGAAGGCAATGCCGCGAACCTGCAGTGCGCCATCATTCTTCAGGCGTATCTGGAAATGGTCGGCATCAAGGCTGAAATCAAGAGCCTGACCAGTGCGGACTTCAACGCCCAGAAGGCGGAAGGCGTGTATGATCTTGGAATCATGGTCAACAACGGTTCCTCCAAGCTGGACTTCACCGCTAACTACATCCGCCTGTACTCCTCCGAGGGCGTCAACTACAAGAACATGATGGTGAAGCCTGCCGATTACGAAGAAGCCCTCTTCGGCGCGCGTGCTGCCAAGACGCAGGAAGAAAAGAAGGAACTGCTCAAGACCGCCGCTCGCCTGTTCAGCCACGACTACGCGCTGGTGGTGGCGACCGGCTATCAGCCTGCGTACTGCTTCGCGCAGGAAGGCGTGCATGACACTGGCGTCTGCACCACGACTGCTGAAGCGTGGACGCCGAACTGCGCGTGGAAGGAACAGTAATCATTCCTGACAAGCGTTTCTCCCTGTGCATCCGCTAACAACGGGTGCGAAGGGAAGCCGCCGCCGTATCTTTCTTCCTCTTGGTGCGGCGGCGGTGAATTCTTCCTCTACATGCAATTGATTCAACCAACGAAGGAGAATGGCTATGGAGATGTTAATGAACCCCCAGCTTTGTGTCAGCTCGAATGCTACGGACGACTATCTGCGCTATCTCCGCCAGATGAACATCTCCCATTGCTTTGTCATGTTCCGCAACGAGGAGACGAATTACGACGCGGTCAACCGGACGCTGGAACGCGTTCGGGCGGCAGGGCTGACGGTGGATGATGCCGGCAACGGCTTTATCTACAAGCACCCGTCCATTCAGCTGGGTCTGCCTGACCGGGATGAATGGATTGCCAAGTATAACGATTTGAACCGCTGGCTGGGCAGCGCCGGGGTGAAGGTCGGCTATGCGACATGGGATACGGGGCGCGTCAGCACGTCGTGGTGGAAAGCGGGCGAACATACCCACGGGGCAGTGGGCCGCATTGTGGACATGAACGAGATTTATGCCCGCAAGCCCGCCTTTGGTCAGGAATACGACTACGACACCATGTGGAACAACTTCGAATATTTTCTGCGTGCCGCGCTGCCGGTGTGCAAGGAAGTCGGCATGAAGCTGGCACTCCATCCCTGCGATCCGCCCGTGCGCTTCTATGAAGGCTGCGCGAGCATCATCATCAGCGGCGACGACTACCGCAAGGCGCTGCGCCGCGCCGATGAGATTCAGCAGGAGCTGGGGCTGGGGACGGACGAACATTATCTGGGCATCAAGTTCTGCTGCGGCTGCTGGCTGGAAGGCGGCGAAAAGTTTGGCAACGTCCTGACGGATTTGGCGGACTTTGTGCAGCAGAAGCGCGTTCACATCGTCCACTTCCGCAACGTTTCTTCTCCGCTTCCCTACTTTGAGGAGACGCTGCTGGAGGACGGGTACATGGACATGTACAAAATCATGGATGTGCTGGTGAAGAACGGCTACGACGGGACGATTTACGTCGATCACGTCCTGCGCTACGACGAGCAGACCGGCGGCGAAAAGACCTCCTTTGCCTATGCAACAGGCTATATGAAGGGCTTGATGGCGGCGGCGTATCATCAGCAGAAATAAAGGTCAGCCGAAAAACAGGGAGAATCGTATGAGCATACGCGAGTACCCGAAAAAACCGGGAATCAGCCGCTTTGTCGCGCCGTGGGATACCAGCGGCTGGTATTTCATGGCGGAGCATTTCGCGCCGGGATGCCGGATTTACAGCAATGCCGACATCACCGTGACCGAATGCCCCGAAATTCTCATGGGCTGCGACTACATCGTGACATACGATTCCGCGACGGATGGCTTCGATGACAAGCAGGAAGTGGATTTCTTCATCGAGCAGGCCGGCGAAGTATACGCGGCGCTGGACGCGGATGCCCCTGCGGATTTTCCGACGGGCTTTGCACGCACGGATTTGGTCGTCAGGACGGACGCAGGCGATACTTATCGCCTGTTCATGCGCCCCTACGCACGCGGTGCGCATGTCCATTTGGACGCTTTCTCCAGCCTCGGACGGCACTTCTTCGTGGTCTTCCGCCCGACGGAAACAGAAACGAAAAAGCCGCTGCCCGAAGCAAAGCGCTTCTCCGTGGCGGAACGGCACGAGACGCGTGAAACATGCTGGTTTGTGCATGACTGCTTTGCACAGGCGAATCTGTCCGGTTATGACTGCCGCGGCGACGTGCGGGTTTGCGCGGAAGCGGACAACCCCAAGCGGAACTATCTCCGCTTGCAAAGCGGCGCGGGGATTTCGCGCGCCTGCGAAACAAGCGGACAGGATGAATTGTCGATGGTGCTGGATGTTCCCGCGGGCATGGCGGCGCTCAACTTTGCGGGCGTAACCGTGCAGCTGGGCAGCGCACAGGCAAGCATCAACGGGCAGAACGTGCCGGATATTGCGGACAGCCGCTATGTGGTGGCGTTCAAGCGCTTCCATGCGCCGCAGCGCTGCGAGGTGTGGCTGAATAATCGCCCGGCGATGATGTGCGCGTGCGACGCGGCAGCGAAAACGCCGTTCACACTGACAGCATCGGAAACGGGTGAAATCCGCCTGAACCGCGTGGACTGGAAAGACCAGACGGATGTGCCGATGATGGCGGAAACCTTCGCGTTGATGCCGATGAATTGCCGCTTGATGGCGGAGGCGCAGGGGAACATCCTGCAGCAGCGCGGCATTGGCAGCTTCCTGCGCGTGACGGGCAGCGGCGCGGTGACGTTCCCGGCGATCCGGCGGGAAGCAATGGTGGAAATCACCTGCCGTGCAAGTGGTGAAGAATCCGCCGTGTTCCCGGAAGTTCGGGATGCGGACGGGCACACGATCATGAAGGCGGCGCTCTTTGCAAACAGCCTGTTCCTCTCCGACGGCGAGGAATGGCGGCGAATCTGCGGCGGATATGCCCCGTGGCAGTATTTCCCCGGCGGAAACTGGTATCGCCTGACGATTTCGCTGGATTTTGCGTCGCATACGTTTGATGTGAATGTGGATGGCGCGCTTCGGGCGAAAGGATTCCGGATGGCGTTTGACGCGGAGAACGCGGCGCAGGTGCTGCTGACGGCTGCGGACGGCGCGGCGGACTGGTGCGGATTGCGCGTGTGGGACGCCTCGAACCTGAGCCGGAATATGCTGCCGCCGGGCGAGAAATTCAATGTGCGCGACTACGGCGCGAAGGGCGACGGGAGTACGCTGGACACGCTGGCGATTCAGCGGGCGCTGGATGCGGCGGAAGGCAAAGGCGGCGTGGTCGTCGTGCCGGAAGGAACGTACCTGACCAAACAGGTGCAGCTCCGCTCGGACACGATGCTCTGGCTGGACAAAAACGCGGTGCTGCTGGCATCGCAGAATTACGCAACTTATCCGCATGTCGTGCCGTGCGAAAGTCTGGTGGCTGTGCGCAACACCGGGCGGGCGCTGGTCTATGCCGAGCGTGCGCGGAACATCAGCATTTCCGGCGGAGGCGAATTGAACGCAAACGGCCGCTGCCGCTTCAAGGTCAACGACCCGAAGGGCATCAACAAGCTGTACACGTCGCGCCCGGATAACCTCTATATGGCTTGCTGCGAGGATATCCGCGTGTCCGACGTGCGGTTCACCAGCGCCGCCTACTGGACGCTTGTTCCGCTCTCCAGCCGCTTTGTGACGCTGGAGCACCTGATGCTGGACTGCATGAACACCCCCAACCGCGACGGCATTGACCCCGTGGACTGCCACGACTTGAGCGTGCGGCACTGCTGCATTATGGCGGGCGACGACGGCTTTTGCCTGAAAACGGCGGACAGAATGGGCTGCCGGAACATCTTTGCGGAGGACTTGGTCATCCAGTCGCTGGCGAGCGCCATCAAAATTGGCACGGATTCTTACGCGAAGGTAGAGAACGTCACGGTGCGGCGCTGTATCCTCAAAAACGTCAACCGATGCGGCATTGCGGTGGAAACAGTAGACGGTGCGGCGATTCGCAATTGCACCTTCGAGGACATTGACATGACGGACTGCGGCGGCCCGATGTATATGACTATCGGACACAGAAACCGCAAAGCACCGCAGCTTCCGGTGCGAGTGGGGTCGATGGCGCACATCGTATTCCGGCGCATCGGCTATCGCGCGCCGTATCTGTTCAGCCGCTGCAAAACGGTCTATGAGAGCCTGTTCATCGGCGACAGCGCGGAGAACAAAATTCGCGATGTGCTGGTGGCGGACTGCGATTTGCTGCTGCCGGGCGGATGCCGGCATGGCGTGGATGCGCCGCAGCCCATCGGGGAGAAGTATCCGGAGTACGACCGGCATGGGCTGTCCTCCGGGGCGGCGTTCACGCTTCGCTTCTGCGAGGATGTGCGCTTTGAGAACAATGTCATTCAGACGGAAAAGCCGGATGTACGTCCGCTGGTGATGATTCACGATTGCTGAAAGGAGTGTTTTTATGACATTCAAGCCTCATGGCATCGTTGTGCCGATTGTAACGCCTGTCACGCAGGATGGCAGGTTCAACGAGAAGGCGTATCGCGATTTGATTGAGTATCTGGCAAGCAGCGGGATTCACGGCGTGTTCCCCTTCGGGACGACGGGCGAGTTCTATGCGCATGATATGGGCTTCTACCGCGAGGTGCTGGCGGTGACGAAGGACGCGGTGCGCGGGCGCATGGACATCTACGCAGGGGCGAACAATATCACCACGCGCGGCGCGGTGGAAATCGCCAAGGCGGTGGAGCAGGTTGGCGGCGTTGATGCGCTGAGCGTCTTGACCCCCATGTTCGTCAGTCAGACGCAGTACGAGGTGTCCGAATACTACCGCGAAATCGCCTCCGAGACGAATCTGCCGATTATCATCTACAACAACCGCCCTAAGACAAACGTCACCGTTGAACCGGCAACCGTTGCCAAGCTGGCGGAAATCGACAACATCATCGGCGTGAAGGATTCCACGGGCGACATGACGAATACGGAAGAGTATCTCCGCCTGACGCGCGGAATGGACAACTTCCACGTCATGATGGGACGCGACACGCTGATTTACGCCGCGCTGTGCTACGGGGCATCGGGTGCGATTGCATCCTGCGCCAACGTTGCGCCGAAGATTGCGGTGGATATCTACGAGAAGTTCCGCGCGGGTGATGCGGCGGGCGCGCTGGATGCGCAGTTCCGCTTCTCCGCCCTGCGAATCGCAACCAACATGGGCACGTTCCCCGTCGTGCTGAAGGAAGCGCTCAAGCTCATCGGACACGACTGCGGCGACTGTGTGAAGCCCATTCAGCCGCTGAACGACGAACAGCGCGCGCGGCTGAAAACTGTCCTCAAGGACATGGGGCTGCTGTAAATTGCTTTCCCGCCTGATTCAAACAGGCTGAAAGATAGAATTGCGTAATTAAGGAGGATTTTTGATATGAAGATTGCATTCATTGGTCTGGGCATCATGGGCAAGCCGATGGCGAAGAACCTCATCAAGGCGGGTCATGAGCTGTTTGTGTTTGACCGCAATCCGGCGGCGAACGAGGAAATGAAGGCGGCAGGCGCGAATATCTGCGCTTCTTCTGCTGACACGGTGAAGAACGTTGATTTGGTCATCACCATGCTGCCGAACAGCCCGCAGGTGAAGTCCGTCATGCTGGAAGAGGACAAGCTGGCGGATGCAATGCCCAAGACGGCTGTGTTCATTGACTGCTCGTCCATCAACCCGGTTGCGTCCCGCGAAATCGCGGCGGAGCTGGAAAAGCGCGGCATTGACATGCTGGATGCGCCTGTGTCCGGCGGTCAGCCCAAGGCGATTGACGGCACGCTGTCCTTCATGGTCGGCGGCAAGGAAGAGGTGTTCAACCGCTTCAAGCCCGTTCTGGCGAGCATGGGCTCGTCTGTGGTGCTGTGCGGCGGTATCGGTGCGGGCAATGTGACCAAGCTGTGCAACCAGACCATCGTGGCGGTCAACATCGCAGTGCTGGCGGAAGCGATGCAGATGGGTCAGATGTGCGGCGTTGAGCCCCAGAAGATTTTCGAGGCGATTCGCGGCGGTCTGGCTGGCTCTACCGTCATGAACGCGAAAGCGCCGATGATGATGGATCAGAACTTCGAGCCCGGCTTCCGCATTGACCTGCACATCAAGGACTTGAAGAACGTCGTTGATGCGGCGAGCGCGGTGGATGCCCCGATTCCGCTGACGCAGGCGGTGCTGGAGATGATGAAGGTGCTGCACAAGGACGGCTGCGGCGCCTGCGACCATAGCGCGCTGCTGAAGTATTACCAGAAGCTGACCGGCGAAGTGCTGCATCACTGATTCGCTGAAAGATTCATTCTCGGCAGGCAGGAAAGATTGCTCCTGCCTGCCGTTTGTGGTATGATGAACCCGATGGAAGAAAGGAGAATCTGCTGATGAAAATGCTCTTTGCGTCCGATTCGTTCAAGGGGTCGCTGACGGCGGTGGAAATCTGCGATTTACTGCAGGAAGCCGCGGATGACATTTTCCCGGATGCGGAAACGGTATCGCTGCCCATTGCCGACGGCGGCGAAGGCACGGTGGATGCGCTGCTTTGCGCAATGGGCGGAAAACGGATGACGATGCGTGTGACCGGCCCGCTCTTTGCGCCTGTGGATGCGCAGTGGGGCTTGCTGGGCGACGGACAGACGGCTGTGCTTGAAATGGCACAGGCGAGCGGCTTGCCGTATGTGCCGGCGGCGCAGCGTGACCCGCGTAAAACGACCAGCTTCGGCACGGGCGAGCTGATGGCGCAAGCCATTCGGTGCGGCGCGAAATCACTGCTGATTGGCATTGGCGGAAGCGCCACGAATGACGGCGGGCTGGGGATGCTAAGCGCCTTGGGCGCGGTGTTCACAGATTGGCAGGGAAAGCCGGTTCCCCCAACAGGCGGGGCGCTGGCGGATGTCTGCCATGCGGATTTTTCCGGGCTGATGCCGGAACTTGCGGATTGCCGCATCACCGTGCTGTGCGACGTGACGAACCCGCTGCTGGGCGCGACGGGCGCGACGTACACCTACGGTCCGCAGAAGGGAGCAACGCCGGAAATCTGCGCGGAACTGGAAGCTGGCATGAAACACTATGCACAGGTCGTCGAAAACGCCATTGGACGCGGTATTGCGGATTTTCCTGGCGCAGGCGCGGCGGGTGGATTGGGCGCGGCGCTGGGCGGCGTGCTGAAGGCAACGCTGAAAAGCGGCATTGACGCGGTGCTGGAAACGGTTCGCTTTGACGAGCAGCTCAAACAGGCGGATTTGGTTGTGACGGGAGAGGGCAGAATAGACGGACAGAGCGTGCAGTTCGGCAAAGTGCCGATTGGCGTGGCACGGCGGTGCGCGAAGGCGAATGTGCCGGTGCTGTGCATTTGCGGCGGTATCGGCGCGGGTGCGGAAGGGCTGTTCGACGTTTGCGAAAGCACGATTCAGACGACGGTATCAAAACCCATGGCGCTGTCAGAAGCGATTGAAAACGCGCGGACGCTGTATCTGGATGCCGCCAAGCGCCTTTTCCGCGCTGTACGCATCGGGCAGAAGCTGCACGTTTGACAGGTATTGACGCGCGTGATACAATAACAGCATCAAGCTCGATCAAGGGGAGAAAACGCCATGTTGAAGCTGCTGGTTGTCACGCCGAACCCTACGGTGTATGACGCAACCGTCCGCATTGTGCAGACGACGAAGTTCGATGCCGAGGTCATCCAGACCACGTCGCGGCAGGTGGTGGAGGACGTATCCAAAGCCATGGAGGGCTGCACAGGCATTGTCGTTGCGCGCGGCAATCAGGCGCAGCTGCTCAAAAAGCATGTGGAGTACCCCGTGTCGGAGATTACCTTTTCCGGGCAGGAAATGGCGGGCTTCGTCAAACAGGCGTGCGATTTGATACCGCATAAGCATCCGAAAATCGCCTTCGTCGGCTTCCGGCATATGTATTCCGACGTGGAGAACATCGGTGCGCTGGCGAACGCGGATGTGAGGGTGTATTATGCGGGCAGCTCGGACATGGTCGCGCAGGTGACGCGGAATGCCATCCAGGACGGCGCGGAAGCCATCATCGGCAGCGAAAACGCCTGCAACTATGCCGCGGCGCAGGGGATTACGACGGTGTTTGTTGACAACTCGGACGAGTGCATCCGCGACGCGCTCCGCCGGGCACGGCTGGCAATGGATGCCATCAAAGTGGAGCAGCGCAGGACGGCGGAGTTCTCCTCTCTACTGAACTACTCCTTTGATGCCATTTTGAAGCTGAATCCCGACGGCGTGATTGAAATTGCAAACACGGTTGCGGAAAACGCGTTCCACTGCACACAGGCGCAGCTGGTCGGCAAGCGCTTCACGGAACTGCCGGGCCTGACGCTGACCAGTGCTGTGTTCGAGTCGCTCAAGGAGCGGAAAAACCTGTATTCGCACGTCGTGATGATACAGAAGGAGCGGTATCTGCTCAATATCGCCTGCATTGATGTCAGCGGGCAGAACTTTGGCACAATTTTGTCGCTGTATGCGTTTGGCTCGGTGGATGACATGCAGGAGAGCATCCGCAAAGACCATGTGCAGCAGGGCGACGCCGCAACGCGAAAATTCGGCAAGTTCATCTCCCACGCGCCCAAAATGCGCCTTGCGCTGGAGAATGCCGCAATGTACGCGCAGTACGAACTGCCGCTGCTGATTTGCGGCGAACCCGGCACGGAAAAGACGCGTCTGGCAGAGTGTATCCACAACGAGAGTCTGCGGCGCGACAAGCAGTTCATTCAGGCGGATGTGAGCACCCTGCCGATTGCGAATCAAACTGAACTGCTCTTTGGGCGCGCGACGAGCAACGGGCTTGTATACAATGCGCACAAGGGAACGCTGTACCTGCGGCATGTGGATTTGCTCACGCCCGAAAGCCAGCATCAGCTGCTGAACGTTATTCGCTATGAGCAGTACTACGCGCCGGGGCAATCCAAGCCGATTTGGGCGTCTATTCGTGTGATTTGCTCAACGAACCGGGATTTGCTGGCCATGGCGAAGGCAGGCGAATTTCTGTTGCCGCTGGCGGACAAACTGAACGACTACCGCATTGATTTGCCGCCCCTGCGCGAATGTCAGCAGGATTTTGCCCAGCTGGTGGAGGAAAACATTGCCTTTGCGCGTGTGCACACGCGGAAACAGGCGACCTTCACGCCCGATGCGCTGAAGCTGCTGATGAGCTACTCGTGGCCGGGCAATCAGCGGGAAATGTCAATTTTCTTCGAGAAGGCGTTTCTGCTGACGCGCACCAACCGCATGGACGCGGATTTTGTGCAGCAGCTGCTGTACCCGGAGCGCACGGGCAGCGCACCGCAGCAGCAAGTATTGGTCATCAGCAGCGACGAGGAGCGGGAACTGCGCTGTGCCCTCAGTGAGCATCCGAACGACCGGGACGCGGTGCTGAAGCAGCTGGGCATCAGCCGTGCGACGCTGTATCGGCGGATGAAGAAGTACGGGCTGCAGCAGGAAAAATAAAGCTGTTTTGGTTCTCCTGCGCCATCTGCCTGCACCGCTTCCGCACGGGCGTCTGGTCGTTCCGCTTGGTGCAGCACTTTTGCCGCTGACGAATTTCACGTCAGCGGCAGTTCTTTATTCAGCAGGGCGGCTTTAGGCGGCTTTACATCCGCCGTGCAGTTTGTTATAATAGAATAACCAAACAATCGGAGGGCAGCCTATGACCATCGCCATTGTGGATGATGAATTGGAGACGCGCCAGTATATGCAGGGCTTGGTGGCGCAGTATCTGGCGGAAACGGGGCGCATGGCGCAGCTGGTGTTCTATGCGGACGGGGCGTCGTTTCTCGTCGGGTGCGAGCATCCGGACATTGTGCTGATGGATATCGACATGCCGGGCATGGACGGCCTTTCGACGGCGGAGCAGCTGCGGCGGAGTCACCCGGATGCCATCCTGATTTTCACCACGCGCCTCAGCCAGTGCGCCATCCGCGGCTATGAGGTGGACGCCATCGGCTTTCTGGTCAAGCCGGTGACGCTGCCGGGGCTGACTGTGAAGCTGAACAAGGCGTTCAAGCGGGTGGAGTACCGGCAGTCGAAAATTTGCCTGAAAACAAAAGACAGCATCCTGTTCTTGGAGAAAAACGAGATTTACTATGCCGAGGGCAGCAATCACCATGTCATTTATCATACGGCGCAGGGCGAATTCCCCGTCCGCTCGTCCCTGCAGGAGGCGGAGGAACAGTTGGGCGCGGAATTCAGCCGAAGCTCGCATTCCTATATCGCCAATCTGGGCTTCGTGACGATGGTCGGAAAGAACGATGTGACGGTTCACGGCGAGGCGATTCCGCTGTCGCGCGCGATGCGCAGGGACTTTCTGAATGCGGTCAACCGCTATTACGGCGTGAGGTGACGAAGATGCTGACGAACTTGGCGAATTATCTGAACAATGATTTTCCATTCCATATGTTCTTCGCGGTGCAGATTCTGCTGGCGGAGGGGCTGTTCGTTGTGCGGATGAAGTCGCGGCTGCGCCCGCTGAAAATTGTGCTGCCGGTGGTGCTGTGCTACTTGGTGCTGGCATGGTTTCATCCGCTGCTGGGGCATCGTTTTGCGCGCGTGGGGGCGATTTTTGCCGAATCGCTGCTGGTGCTGTGCCTGACGATGGACCTTCCGACGACGAATGCGCTTTGCATTGGCATCTCCTCCTATGCGATTCAGAATCTGGCGTTCAAGGTCGGCGGACTGGCGACATGCTGGATGTCCAAGCCGCGCGATCCGCTGTTCTATCTGCTCTCCGGCGTATCGTTCGTGGTGGTGTATGCCATGTGCTACTTGATGTTCGTGCGGCGTTTCCCGGAGAACGGCGATTTGAAGCTCGGCAACTGGAAGGTGCTGTTCCTGACGCTGGTGACGCTGCTGACGGTGTTTGTACGTTCCGTGTCGCTCCCGACGGATATTTCGCTGATTGACCGCCTGTTCTCGATTCTCTCGGTCATTATGGTGATGGTGCTGATTTATCAGTGCATGTACGCCGACGAGATGCGCCGCGAGAAGGAAATCATCGAGAGCCTGTTGGCGCGGGAGGAATCCAGGCATCAGCTGCTGGGCAAGACGATAGACAGCATCAACATGAAGTGCCACGACCTGCGCTATCACATTGATACCTACCGCCGGACGCAGCAGCTGGATGAACACGCGGCGTTTTTTGACGAGGTGGAGCAGGAGATTCAGCGCTATGAGTACACGTTCCACACGGGCAATGCGGCGCTGGATTCGGTGCTGTCTGAAAAGAGCCTGTATTGCAGCGCAAATCACATTCTGCTGACGACGATGCTGGATGCGTCGCTGCTCGCGCCCATTGAAAAGTCCGATATCTATTCCATCTTCGGCAATGCGCTGGACAACGCGATTCAGGCGGTGATGGCGGAAGCGCCCGAAAACCGCAGCGTCAATATCCGCGTCAGCGACGTGGTGGGCATGACGCAGATTGTCTTCGAGAATTTTTGCAGCAAGCCGCCGGAAATGCACGAGGGACTGCCGAAGACGGAGAAGAACACACAGTACCACGGCTTCGGACTGCGCTCCATCCGCTATATTATCGCGAAGTACGACGGGCATATGAGCATCGACACGAAAGACCAGATGTTCACCCTCTCACTTCTGCTGCCGCGTCCACAGCAGTCCGCATGACGATTTACGCACAAAAAACAACCAGTTTCGACACGAATGCGCTTCGTGTCGTTTTTTTGTGATAGAATCCGCACATCAAAGGGGGCGCTGAGCCCTCATAGAAAGGGAAAGGTGTCCATGAAACGCACAAAACTCTTGGCACTCTTGACATCCATCTCCTGTATTCTCCTGACGATTGTTCTGGTGGGCAGTTACTTCACGGCTGCTTACGCCATGATGATCAACAAGGAACTGGGCATCGTGACCACGAGCGTGGTGACGGATGACCCCAGCAAGAACGCTACCTATTATGCCTCCAGTTTCCTGAAGGAAGACGGCACGCGTGACGATGATGCGCTGACCGCGTGGCAGAAGGCGCTGTGTGAGCAGATTCAGGGCGAAGGCTCTGTGCTGCTGACGAACAACGGCGCGCTGCCGATGGAAAAAGGGCTGGGCGTGACCGTTTTCGGCCGCGGCGCAGTTGATACCATCTATGGCGGCACGGGTTCCGGTCAGGTTGATACCAGCAAGGCGGCGACAATGACCAGCGCGCTCACTGCGGCGGGTCTGAACGTCAACACCGCGATGATGGACTGGTACAGCGCGCAGATTGCGCAGATGAAGGAAGACAAGACCAACCGCTCCACGCCCGGCATGTTCACCGAATATGCGGACGTCCCGGCGACGACCCGCATTGCCGAGGTTTCGGCGGACGCGGTGGCATCTTCCGGCGTGAATCTGGACGGCTACAAGGATGCGGCGATTGTCGTTATCGGACGCTCCGGCGGCGAAGGCGCTGACCTGTACACCGGCGAATTCACCGACGGTACGTCGTACTTTGAATTGCAGGATTCCGAGCGCGAGCTGCTCAAGTATGTGGCTTCGCAGGGCTTCAGCAAGACGATTGTGCTGATTAACTCCTCCAACGCCATGGCGATGGACTGGGTGAACAATCCGGAATACGGCGTGGATGCCTGCCTGTGGATCGGCGGCCCCGGTCAGTACGGTCTGAACGCGGTGGCGCAGATTCTGGTGGGCGACGTGAACCCCTCTGGCCGACTGGTGGACACCTACTCCGTGTCCTCCCTGTCCTCCGCGGCGATTCAGAACTTCGGCTCCTACGTCTACACCAATGCGGATGAAGAGACGGGCACGGTCGGCGGCGTGACGATTGACGGCGTGCCGGGCGACAAGACGAAGGTGCGCTATGCGATTCACTATCTGGTGGAATCCGAAGGCATCTATGTCGGCTACAAGTACTACGAAACGCGCTATGAAGATGCGGTCATGGAGCAGGGCAACGCGTCCGGCAATGCGGGCATCTTCGCGTCCAAGGGCGACAGCTGGGTGTACGGCGAGGAAGTCGCGTATCCCTTCGGCTATGGCATGTCTTACACCACGTTTGAACAGGCGCTGGAAAGCGTGACCTACGACGCGGCAACCGACAGCTTCACCGTGCTGGTGAAGGTGACGAACACGGGCAACGTCGCAGGCAAGGAAGTCGTGCAGGTCTACGGTCAGCAGCCGTACACCGAATTCGACCGCGCGAACGCGATTGAGAAGGCGTCTGTGCAGCTTGTCGGCTTCGGCAAGACGAACATCCTCCAGCCCGGTGAATCCGAGACCGTCTCTGTGACGGTGGATCGCAAGGAATTGACGGTTTACGACGAGCATGTCAACAAAACCTACATTCTCGAAGCGGGTGACTACTACCTGAGCGTTGGTCTGGATGCACACGACGCGGTGAACAACATCCTCGCGGCGAAGGGCTATGCCCCCATCGCACAGGAAACGCCGGCTGCGGAAGGCGCAGAAGAGGCGGAAACCACAACGCTGACCGCGAACGGCGCGGCGGCGATGGATGCCCCTGGCGACGCGGCAAAGGTCTATAAGTTCACGGTCGACAGCGACGACAATGCGACGTACAGCGTGTCCGGCACGGGCTACAAGATTACCAATCAGTTCGGTGATGCGGATCTGAACAGCTACGGCGAGAAGCTCGTGACGTACCTGTCCCGCAGCGACTGGCAGGGCACTTGGCCGGTTTCTTATGACAGCCTGACGGCGAACGATGCCATCATCAACGGTCTGCAATTCAACTACACGGCGGAAGCGCCCGACGAGACGGTCATTACGGGTTCAACCGCGACGAACTACACCTTGGCGAACCTGATTGGCAAGGACTACGACGACCCGATGTGGGTGGATCTGCTCAATCAGCTGACGCTGACGGATTTGGCGGAACTGGTTGGCCACTCCGGCTACGGCACGCGGGCAATCGACTCCATCGGTCTGCCCGCGACGGTGGCAGCGGACGGCCCGCAGGGCATCAAGGCGACGTATGCCGGCAACAACTCCACGGTGGCGTATACCTCCGAACCGGTCATGGCGGCGACGTTCAACACGGAAATCCTCTACAATGTCGGCCTGTCGATGGGCGAAGATGCGCTGCGCTCCGACAACCGCGTGGTTGGCTGGTACGGCCCGGCGATGAACATCCACCGCACGCCTTACTCCGGCCGCAACTTCGAGTATTACTCTGAGGACGGCTTCCTGTCCGGCAAGATGGCGGCGCAGGAAGTGGCAGCGGCTCGCTCGAAGGGTCTGGTCGTCTACATCAAGCACTTCGCGCTCAATGACTTTGAGACGTACCGCCAGTCGGTTGCAACCTTCGCGACGGAACAGGCGATTCGTGAAATCTACCTGAAGGGTTTCCAGTACGCGGTGGAAGAGGGCGGTGCGAACGCCGCCATGACCTCCTTCAACCGTATCGGCACGCGCTGGGCAGGTGCGCACAGCGGACTTTGCAACGAAGTTCTGCGCAAGGAATGGGGCTTCGTCGGCGTGACGCTGACGGACGCTGTCATGGCGAACCGCAACTGGATGGACGTTTCCATCGGTCTGGAAGCGGGCAATGACACTTGGCTGTCCTCCGGCGACTGGCTGGTGTCGAAGATTGAAGGCTGGGCGGCGGAAGACGGCAAGCTGCTGAACAACCTCCGCACTTCGGCGAAGAACTTCCTCTATACCTACGCGAACTCTGCCGCCATGAACGGCATGAACGAAACCAGCCACGTCGTCCACACGACGTCTTGGGTCGAGACGGACATGCTGATTGCGCGCATCGTGCTGATTGTGCTGACCGCGCTCTTCGGTCTCGCGATGCTGGTGTCCTACTTCATGGACGTCAAGAAGAAGGCGGCGCCCGCTGACCGCAAGACGCTTTCGATTGTCGCAGCGGTGATTGCGGTGCTGGCGGCTATCTTCTACATCATCATTGACACGGCTGCGACCACGAAGATGAACTTCGACGCGGTTGTGCTGGTGCTGCTCCTCGTGTCGGCAGTGTGCTACTTCGTCGCGGGCGTGAAGAAGATTGGTCTGCTGGCGGCGGCTGGTCTGGCATGCACACTGGTTGCGTGGTTCCGTTATCTGGTGACGGAAATCAACTTCCGCATGGATGACCTCGTGCTGATTTTCGGCGGCACGTCCACCATCGGTGCGCTGGGTGTTCCGTTCATCCTCTCCTTCATCCTGATGCTGCTCGCCGCGATTTCGGGTGCTGTCCTGATGACGGGCGCGATGGGGTCGGAAAAGAAGTAATACTATTTCCAGATTCAACTGCGCCATCTGCTTGCGCCGCGAATTCTCATTTGGGAATAGTATAAGCCAGTCAAAAAACGTCCGCGCAGGGGAGTGAACGCTTCCCAGCGCGGACATGAAGACACTGCTGGGGAATGTGATATGCTCCCTCTATGAGAGACAGTAAAAAAAACAAACTGTCAATCATGGAGGGAGCATTTTATGGGATATCAGCAAAAGGCAAATTCGGAAAGAAAAGCATGCGTGACGTGGCAGCAGAGGCAGGCGTAAGTCAGGAAACATTTCGGCGGTGGATCGTGCAGTATGAAGCAGATGGGGCAGCGGCGAGAGTCTCTGCATGATGGGGCAATTTCATACGGGATAGTAAAACAGGGGGACAAGCCGCATTTCAGGCTTGCCCTCATTGCTTTGCTTACAGCAGCTGAATATTTGCCTTCCTGCACGCGTCCTGCACGTCCTGCGGCCACAGGCTCGCCTGCACCTCGCCCACATGCGCCTTGCGCAGCAGATAGACGCACATGCGGCTCTGCCCGATGCCGCCGCCCATCGTCTGGGGCAGCTCGCCGTTGAGCAGTGCCTTTTGGAATGGCAGCTCCGCGCGCTCCTCGCAGCCGCGAATCGCCAGCTGACGGCGCAGCGCGTCCGGGTCAACGCGGATGCCCATGCTCGACACTTCCAGCGCAATGTCCAGCAGCGGGTCGTAGAGCAGAATGTCACCGTTGAGTGACCAGTCGTCGTAGTCCGGGGCGCGGCCGTCGTGCATCTGTCCGGAACGCAGCGCACCGCCGATGCCCGTCAGGAACACCGCGCCGTATTCGCGTACCGCCCGGTATTCGCGTTCCTTCGGCGGCAGGTCGGGATACAAATCCTCCAATTCCTGCGACGAGACAAACGTGATGTCGTCGGGCAGTTCGGGCTTGATGTGCGGATAATGCGCGCAGACGAAACCCTCCGTCTTGCGCAGGGTGAGGTAAATCGCGCGGACGGTCGCTTGCAGCGTCTCCATCGTGCGCTGCTTAGGGGTGATGATTTTCTCCCAGTCCCACTGGTCGACGAAAATCGAGTGGATGTTGTCGGTCGTTTCGTCGCGGCGGATGGCGTTCATGTCCGTGTACAGCCCTTCACCGGGCTGGAAGCCGTACGTTTTGAGCGCCTGACGCTTCCATTTCGCCAGCGAATGGACGATTTCCGCCGTTTCGCCGGTTTCAAGAACGTCAAAGGACACCGGTCGTTCGACGCCGTTCAGGTTGTCGTTCAGACCGCTGCCGGGCGTGACCATAATCGGCGCGGACACACGGGTCAGGTTCAGCGCGCGGGCTAACTCCGTCTCGAAAAAATCCTTGACCAGTTTGATGGCGATTTCCGTATCCCGCAGGTTCAGCACGGGATTGTAATTCTTGGGGATAATCAGGTGCATAACGCCTTTCCTCCTTGCCGCAGCATAATTGCTAACAGTATAGCACAAAATTCGGCTGAAGCGAACCATTCTGCGCGTAAAAACACCGAAAAAGCAAAGACCGAAACCCTTGACAACGCCCGCAAAAAGCATTATACTGACCTTGTCCCGCAATGAAGGGGAACGCTGGAAGTTCCGTCTGTTCCAGAGAGCCGCGTACTGGTGGAAGCGCGGTCAGACGCCTGTCAGCCGCTCGCCCCGGAGCGCAAACCGGACGAAGGGTTCGGCGAATGGCGCACGTTACGCGCAAGAGAGGTTCGGCACGTCCGGACAAGCAGAGTGGTACCGCGAAACATCCGTTTCGTCTTTGCAGAGTTTGCAGGGGCGGAACGTTTTTTTGTTCCGTCCGAGAAAAGCAGGGAGGAAGCATCATGGAATTCAAACCCTATGACCCCAAAGCCATCGAACCGAAGTGGCAGAAGCGTTGGGCGGACAGTCACGTTTTCGAGGCGAAGAACGACTACACCATGCCGAAATTCTACGGCCTGATTGAGTTCCCGTATCCGTCGGGACAGGGGCTGCACGTCGGGCATCCGCGCTCCAATACCGCGATGGACATCATCGCCCGCAAGCGCCGCATGGAGGGCTGCAATGTCCTTTTCCCCATCGGCTGGGACGCCTTCGGTCTGCCGACGGAGAACTACGCCATCAAGAACAAGGTTCACCCCGCCATCGTGACGAAGAAGAACATCGACCACTTCCGCGAGCAATTGCAGAAAATCGGCTTCTCCTTCGACTATTCCCGCGAGGTCAACACCACCGACCCGTCCTACTACCGCTGGACGCAGTGGATTTTCCTTCAGCTGTTCAAGCACGGGCTGGCGTACAAGTCCGAAATGCCCATCAACTGGTGCCCCAGCTGCAAGTGCGGTCTGGCGAATGAGGAAGTTGTCGGCGGCGTGTGCGAGCGCTGCGGCACGCAGGTCATCCGCAAGGTCAAGAAGCAGTGGATGCTGAAGATTACCGCCTATGCCCAGAAGCTGCTCGACGGCTTGGACACGGTGGACTTCATCGACAAGGTGAAGGTGCAGCAGCGCAACTGGATTGGCCGCAGTGTCGGCGCGGAAGTAGATTTCGCCCTGACCGTGCCGGGCGAGAAGGTGCGCGTTTTCACCACGCGCCCGGATACGCTCTTCGGTGCGACGTACATGGTCTTGTCCCCTGAGCATCCGCTGATTGACAAGCTGAAAGACCAAATCACCAACTACGATGCGTGCATGGCGTACCGCGCGGAAGCCGCGAAGAAGAGCGACTTTGAGCGCGCCGAGCTGGCGAAGGACAAGACGGGTGTGCAGATTGAGGGTGTCCGCGCCGTCAACCCCGTGACCGGTAAGGAAATCCCGATTTGGCTGAGCGACTACGTTCTGATGACCTACGGCACGGGCGCAATCATGGCTGTTCCGGCGCACGACACCCGTGACTGGGAGTTCGCGCACAAGTTTGGCATCCCGATGATTGAGGTCGTCGCGGGCGGCAATATTGAGGAAGCAGCGTATACCGATATTCAGGACGGCGTGATGGTCAATTCCGGCTTCCTTGATGGCATGAAGGTCGCGCAGGCGAAGGAAGCGATCATTGAGTATCTGGAGAAGAACGGGCTGGGCGAGAAGAAGGTCAACTACAAGCTCCGCGACTGGGTGTTCAGCCGCCAGCGCTACTGGGGAGAACCCATCCCGATTGTGCACTGCGACAAGTGCGGCATGGTAGCTGTGCCGGAAGATCAGCTCCCTGTGACGCTGCCGATGGTGGACAACTACGAGCCGACCGATTCCGGCGAATCCCCCCTGTCCGTCATGCATGACTGGGTGAACACCACCTGCCCGTGCTGCGGCGGCCCGGCGACGCGCGAAACCGACACCATGCCCCAGTGGGCAGGGTCAAGCTGGTACTTCATGCGCTACTGCGACCCGCACTGCGAAACAGCCATTGCCTCGCCCGAAGCGCTTCGCTATTGGCTGCCCGTGGATTGGTACAACGGCGGCATGGAGCACACGACCCTGCATCTGCTGTACAGCCGCTTTTGGCACCTGTTCCTGCATGACATTGGCGTGATTCCCGCGCCCGAACCCTACCAGAAGCGCACCAGCCACGGCATGATTCTGGGCGAGAACGGCGAGAAAATGTCCAAGTCGCGCGGCAACGTCGTCAACCCGGATGATATCATCGACGAAATCGGCGCGGATGCGTTCCGCGTGTACGAGATGTTCATGGGCGCGTTCGATCAGGCGATTCCGTGGAGCACGCAGAGCGCGAAGGGCTGCCGCCGCTTCCTCGACCGCGTGTGGCGCTTGCAGGAGAACGTGACGCCCGACGAGGGGTACAGCGAGAAGCTGAACGCGCTCATGCATGAGACGATTAAGAAGGTTTCGCTGGATTACGAAGCCATGAAGTACAACACCGCCATCGCGCAGATGATGACGCTGGTGAATGAGATGGTTTCCGTCGGCAGTGTGACGCGTGGGGAACTCAAAACCCTGCTCCTGCTGCTCAACCCCGTTGCGCCGCACATCACAGAAGAAATGTGGGAGAATCAGGGCTTCGGCGGCACGATGACGTATCAGAAGTGGCCGACATGGGACGAAGACGCGCTGGTGAAGTCGGAAATCGAAATCGCCGTGCAGGTCTGCGGCAAGGTTCGCGGCCGCGTGATGATTCCCGCCGACATGACGAAGGAACGCGCGGAGACGGAACTCCAGCAGCTGCCGGAAATCCAGAAGATCCTCGCGGGCAAGAATGTGACGAAGGTCATCTTCGTGCCGGGTCGTCTGGTGAACTTCATCGCGAAGTAACCCGCACAATGTAACCTGATTGCATACAATCATCGCCGCAGAGAAAGAAATTTCCCTGCGGCGATGATTTTTTTGCGGACTGGTTGTATACAAGCAAAACGAACGTGCGTGTGACGAAATCATCCGCATACAAGCACTGATTTATGGGGCCTCCGACGGCTGCTTCTGCTTTTTTTTCTCTTTCATATCAACAATAACCGCTGGCACAATCAGCATGAGGAAGAAAAGCAGAGTACAGATCCAATAGAAGGAAAAGTGCCCGAAAATGCAGTACAGCGGACTGCGGCGAATCAGCGTTGTCGCCTGACCATCCGGGGCAACCCGTACAATATTCGCCAAGCGGAACTGATAGCGATTTCCCGCGCTGTCCACCTGCCGATTGTACGAGGAAACGCCCGGAAAAAGCGTTTTGGGGAACACGTCCCTATATTCAACGGATTCCTGCGCAGTCAGCACATCGTCCTCGAAGATATACGCCGTGTGCGTCGAGCGCGGCAGATACACCATGTGATTCCCAAAGACATAGATATAGCTTGGCCCGCCGCTGTCGCGCCCGTCGCGGAAGTTGACACTGTACAGGTACTGTCCATCCAAATCGTATACTTTCACAACGTCAATCCTTCCGTAGAACAGATAAAGGTGGTTGTCGCCAACCAGCAGGGAAGTAAGCTCGCTGGGGTGATTGATGTCATCCACAAAGACGTTGGGTTTGCCATCCTCTGCGGGATACTGGAAGGCTTCCCAATTGATTCCGCCGATAACGTGCTGGATGAAGGACAGCGCAATCATCAGCAGCAGCGCGAAGAACGAATAAATCCAGACTCTGCCCCAAGTGCGGCGCAGAAACGTTCGGATGCCCACCATGCAAATCCTCCTTGTACGATTTTCCATCTGTGCAATTCGCCGCGCTGCCCGCTGTTTCCTGCGTCTGTCCGAAATTTTCACTCCCGCCACCCTCTAACTGCGCCGCGCACGCACACAACCAGCGGCAGCGCTGCCATCATTCCGATCACGCCGCCCGCCATGCCGCCGAAGGCAATCGCAAGCAGTACCGCCAATGGATGCAGCCGCGTCGCGCCGGAGAGCAGACGCGGGGAGAGCAGGTTCGCTTCCACCTGCTGCACAAGGCAAATTGCCAGCAGTGTCCACAGCGCTGCCGTCCAGCCGCTTTGCAGCGCCAGCAGCACCGCCGGAACGCCCGCAATGAACGGGCCGATATAGGGAATCAGCTCCATCACGCCCATGAACAGCCCCAGCAGCAGTGCGCCGGGTGTGCGCGTGAGCAGCAGCGCAAGGGCGGTCATGGCGGCGACGAACAGCGAGAGAATCAGCTGTGCGCGCAGGTACAGGGCGGATTCGCGGCGCATTTCACGGGCGGCACGGATGCCGCGCGCACGGTACTTGACGGGCAGAAGCAGCGACAGCAGGAGGCAAAAGCGCTTGCGGTCACGCAAAAAGTAAAACGACAGCAGCGGCGCAAGCAGCCATTGGCTGACGCTCCCGGTCAGGCGGCGAATCCCGCTGACGAGCGTTGCGGCAAGCTGCCCCGCGGCAGCGCTGATGCGCGAGAACAGCTCCGCCTGCATGTCGCCGAGGGGGATACCGCGCGCTTCGAGCGCAGCACTCCATCGGGTGAGCAGCTCCCGCAGGCTGTCCAGCAGCGCGGGCAGGCGCGACATGAGCTGCGCACTCTGCCGCAAGAGGGGCGGAATCAGCCCCCAGAGCATTCCCAGCACTGCGCCGAGCAGTGTCAGCAGGGCAATCGCCGCCGCCGCGCCGCTGGGCAGCCGCTTTTCCAGTACTTTGCACAGCGGCAGGGACAGCAGCGTCAAAACGCCCGCGACTGCCAGCAGCGACAGCATCGACATGATCAACGACCAGAATGCGACCACCAGCGCGACCGTGCCCGCGATCAGCAGCCCCGCTGTCCATTTGCGCCGCGTGACGGCTTTCTCCATGCGCTTTTCCTCCTTTCGCAGCGGATGGGAAAACGGGCAGGACGCATGATGGTGCAATCCTGCCCGCCTCCATTATTGCTGTCCTTCGCTCATGTCCTGCACGGCTTTCTTGACTTTGTTTGCGCCTTTCTGGACATCCTGACGAATGCCGGGCAGCATCATCAGCCCGATACCCATTGCCAGACCGACCGCCGAGCCAATCAGCATTTTGTTCACTGCGTTTCCCTCCCTTCCAAGAGAATTTCGCCTTCCGGAACGAGAACATCGCCGTCGGGTGAAGCGGAAAAGTGGCGGATGCGCCGCCGTCCGTCGCGGAAATCGTCAATCAAACCGAGGGAGACCTCCAGCTCACTGACGAGCAGATTGTCCGCGCTGATGAGTACATCCGTCACGCAGCCGAGGGTCAAGCCGCGCGTATCCTTGACAGTGCGCAGGCGGAAATCCGTTTTGCGGGGCAGGTGCGTTGGGCAGGCGCGGAGGATGACAGACACGTCGCCAAGCAAGGCAATGCTGTCCCTCGCGACCCACTTTGCGCCGCCGAACCCGCGCCGGACAATCAGCCCGCGCAGCGCGTGACCGTCGTTTTCGAGCACGGCGCGTTCCACATGCCCCTGTGAGCGCCCGCGCAGCACGGCGGGAAGCCCCAGCACGCGCGTCAAATGCACGTCACAGGTCATCAGCGTCCTGCACGGGTTCTTCGTCCGCGTCCTCCCACGGCACGCCTGTCCACGAGCCAAGCACGTCGGTGTGGCTCATGCGGCGCTGAGCATCCGCAAGCGTTTTCACCAGCGGACTGGGGTGCAAGGGTCGTTTTCTGTCCATGCGGCATTCCTCCTTCCGAGATGCAGTCTGCCCGGCTTTGGAGGAGCGCATGATGGGAATCCCTGCTTGTCCGGGAAAAATGGACGTAATACGATTTCCAGATTCACCTGCGCCATCTGCTTGCGCATTCTTATCTGGAAATAGTATAAAGCAGGATTTTTCGCGAAAAAAGGCGAATTAAGTGGATGGACGGCGGAGGTCGGACTATTGAGGCGCACTCATTTGGCACAGAACGCTTCGCTGCCGCGACCTGTTTGAATTTTCCTTTTGAATGGGTCGCCGAGGAACCGTTGGAATGGTGCCCCCACAAGAGGCGGCTGTATATCCTTCTCTGCTTTGCGCATCCGCAAAATCCCCTTGCAATTCTGTCACACCCTGCTATATAATAGGAACCGAAACAAACCACCGCAGGAGGTACACACCCATGAAAATCACCATTCTGGACGGCGCTGTGGAGAATCCCGGCGACCTGAGCTGGGATGCCCTCGCCGCCTTGGGCGACTTGACTGTCTACGATTACACCGCGCCGGAGGAAATTCTCCCCCGCATCGGCGACGCGCCGATTATCCTCACCAATAAGACGCCCATTACCCGCCAAACGATGGATGAATGCCCGAATCTGCGCTACATCGGTGTGCTGGCGACGGGCTTCAACGTCATTGACATTGCGGCGGCGAAGGAAAAGGGCATCGTTGTCGCAAATGTTCCGTCCTATGGTACGCAGGCGGTCGCGCAGTTCGTGATGGCGCAGCTGCTGGAAATCTGCCACCGTATCGGCCATCATAACGACGCGGTGCAGCAGGGACGCTGGACGGCTTGCCGAGACTTCTCCTTCTGGGATTATCCGCTGATGGAGCTGGCGGGCAAGACGTTCGGCATCGTCGGCTATGGGCGCATCGGTCAGGCGACGGCGGAACTCGCCCGCGCGTTCGGCATGAATGTCATTTATTACAGCCGCCACGGATCGGGCGAAGGCTATGTGCCGCTGGACGAACTGTACGCCCGCAGCGACATTGTGTCCCTGCACTGCCCGCAGACCCCGGAGAACGTCGGCATGATTGACAAAACCGCGCTGGCGAAGATGAAAGACGGCGTGATTTTGCTCAACACCGCGCGCGGCGGGCTCATCAACGAAGCGGATTTGCGGGATGCTTTGCTGTCCGGCAAGGTGTACGCCGCCGCGTCGGACGTGGTGTCCACCGAGCCGATTCGGGCGGACAACCCGCTGCTGGGGCTGGACAACATGATCATCACGCCGCACATCGCGTGGGCAAGCCACGAGGCGCGCCAGCGGCTGATGGATACGGCAGTGGAGAATGTAAGGAACTTCTTGAATGGGACGCCGAGCAACAACGTGGCGAAGTAAAAAATAATCCCCCGGAACGCGCAAACCCGCTGTTCCGGGGGCATCTTTTTCCCTTTCCATCCCGCAAGGAAACAAACGCCCGCCCGGATTGTAAACCTGCGCGGAATTTTCGGCGAATGTGTGTCTTTTTGTGCCGAAATGTGCTACAATGAATCGTTACGAAGCATAAGGAGGCAGCAATGAAGGAGCTGAAGCTGGCGTGGCGATATGTCCGCCGTCACTGGTGGCAGTACATTCTGGGCATTCTGGCGCTGTTCATTGTGGACGAGGTGAATACCTATGTGCCGCGGTTCACAGGCGAAATTACCAACGGGCTGGATCAGCACACGCTGGATATGGGCGGCGTGATGGGGTTGGTCTGGAAGATTGTGCTGATTGGCGTAATTATCGCGGTGGGGCGTTTTGCGTGGCGCTTTTTCCTATTCGGGTCGGCGCGGTCGATTGAGAAGGAATTGCGCAGCGATTTGTTCGCGCACCTATCCTCACTCTCGCCGCACTATTACAACGAGCACAAGACCGGCGACCTGATGGCGCGCTTCATCAACGACCTGCAGGCGGTTCGCACGCTGGTGGGCATGAACGTCATCAGCGCATTCGACGCGACGGTGATGCTGCTGCTGGTGCTGTGGCAGATGATGACGTATGTCAGCCCGAAATTGACGGGTGTGGCGGTGCTGCCGCTGATTCTCATCATCTTCGGCGATTACTTCTACGGCAAGGTGATGCACAAGCGCTTTCTGGCCAAGCAGCAGGCGTTCTCGACGCTGACGGATCAAGTGCAGGAAACGGTGTCGGGCATCCGCGTGATTAAATCCTTCGTGCAGGAACGCAAGGAGCTGTACGCCTTTGCGAAGACGACGCTGTTCACGAAGGAAAAGAATCTCGGCGTTGTGCGCCTGCAGGCGCTGGTGATGCCGCTGCTGGACTTGATTGTCGGTATAGCGAGTCTGCTGACGCTGGCTTACGGCGGCTATCTGGCGATTTACGGCGAAATCAACATCGGGCAGTTCATCAGCTTTAACTCGTATGTGACGATGCTGGTGTGGCCGATGATGGCGGTGGGCGAGTGCATCACGAGCGTCAGCCAGGGGCTGGCGAGCCTGCGTCGCATTCAGGAGATTTTTGACGCGAAGCCGGAAATCGTGGACGGCGACATGGTGGACCCTTCGATTCAGACGCTCAGGGGCGATATCGACATTGAACACCTGTCCTTTGCCTATCCCGACCAGCCGACCGTGCCGGTGCTGGAAGATGTGTCAGTGCATGTGAAGGCGGGCGAGACGCTGGCGGTGCTGGGGCGCACCGGTTCGGGCAAAAGCACGCTGCCGAGCCTGCTTATGCGCCTGTACGACGTACCGGACGGCATGATTACCATCGACGGACACAATCTGCGCGAAATCCCGCTGGCGGCGCTGCGCAGGAATATCGCCTGTGTGCCGCAGGATAACTTCCTCTTTTCTGACACGCTGCAGAACAACATCGCGTTCGGCTCAGACAACAAGTCGCTGGACGCGGTGCAGGAGGCAGCGAAAAACGCCTGCATCCACGATAACATCATGGAGTTCCCCAAGCAGTACCAGACGCTGGTGGGCGAACGCGGCGTGACGATTTCCGGCGGCCAGAAGCAGCGTTCCTCCATTGCCCGCGCGCTGATGAAGGATGCGCCGATTCTGCTGCTGGACGATGCGCTCTCTGCTGTTGATACGGACACGGAACGGCAAATACTGGATAATCTGCGCCGCCTGCGCAAGGGTCGCACGACCATCATCGTAGCGCACCGCATTTCCACCATTCAGGATGCCGACCACATTCTTGTGCTGGACGAAGGCAAGGTGGAGGAGTACGGCACGCACGAGGAGCTGCTGAACAACGGCAAGCTGTACGCAAGCCTGTACCGCAAGCAGCAGCTGGAAAAGGAACTTCACGAGGAAGGAGGCGCTGCACATGCGGAGTAAGTTCGGGGATAATGAGCCGCAGGACGTTTCGTATCACGGCAACGCCTTCCTGCGCCTGATGGGCTACATCAAGCCCTACTGGAAAACGGTTGCGCTGTGCTGTGTGCTGGTGGGGCTGCTGACGGTGTTCGACATTGCCCGCCCGCGCATCATCGGCGACGCGATTGACAAGTACATCACCCAGCAGAGCGCGCAGGATCTGCCGCCGGAAACACGCTTTCAGGGCATCCTGATTGCGGCGGGGCTGTATGTGGCGATTCTGCTGCTGCAATTTATCTGCAACCGCCTGCAGTACCTGAAGATTCAGGAAACCGGGCAGAACATCGTTTATACCCTGCGCAATGAGCTGATGGCGCATGTCGAAAGCCTCTCCATGCGCTTCTTCGACTTGACGCCTGTGGGCAGAATCGTTACGCGCATCACCAACGACACCGAGGCGGTCAATGACCTGTATGCCAACACGATTGTCCGCCTGTTCCGCAACGTCGTCAAAATCATCGGACTTGCCATTATTATGATGGTGATGAACTTCCGCATGGCAATGCTGTCGTTCGTGCTGGTACCGGTGATGGCGGTGCTGACGGTGGTGTTCCGCAAACTGAGCCGCAAGACGTACCAAATCGTCAAGACGCGCATTACGACGCTGAATACTTTTTTGAGCGAGCATTTGTCGGGAATGCGGGTCATCCAGATTTTCGCGCGTGAGAAGGAGAAATGCGCCGAGTTTGAGGAAAAGAACGAATCCCTCTACCGCGCGGGCGTACGCGAAATGATGGTGTTCGCCATCTTCCGCCCGTCGATTTACTTCCTGTCCGTTATCGCAATGGCGATTATTCTGGGCGGCGGCAGCGCGCTGGTGCTGGACGGCGTGATTTCCATCGGTATGCTGTACACATTCACGGAGTACATTTCCCAGCTGTTCACGCCTGTGCAGGAACTGGCGGAGCAGTTCACGACGCTGCAAAGCGCCATTGCGTCCGCCGAGAAAATCTTCACCCTGCTGGACGAAAAGCCCATGCTGTCCGACAAGGAGGACGCGAAGAAGCTGCCCGCTGTGCGCGGCAAAATCGAGTTCGACCACGTCTGGTTCGCGTATGACAACGTGAACTGGGTGCTGAAGGACGTGTCCTTCACCATCGAGCCGGGGCAGAAGGTGGCGTTCGTCGGCGCGACGGGCGCGGGTAAATCCTCCATCCTGAATCTGATTGGGCGTTACTATGACGTGCAGAAGGGCAGCATCCGCGTCGATGGTGTGGATGTGCGCGACCTGACCCGCGACCAGCTTCGTGCCGCCATCGGGCAGGTGCAGCAGGATGTGTTCATCTTCACGGGCGACATCAAGAGCAACATCCGCCTGCGCGACGAGGAAATTACCGATGAGCAGGTACGTCAGGCAGCGGAATATACCAATGCGTCGCGGTTCATTGAGCGGCTGCCGAACGGCTACGATGAGCATGTGACGGAGCGCGGCGCGACGTTCTCCGCGGGGCAGCGGCAATTGCTGTCGTTTGCCCGGACGCTGGCGCATGACCCGAAAATTCTGATATTGGACGAAGCGACGGCGAATATCGACACGGAGACGGAACAGTGGATTCAGGAAGCGCTGGAGCGGCTGATGCAGGGCCGCACGTCGATTATGGTCGCGCACCGCCTTTCGACCATTCAGCATGCTGACCGCATTATCGTGATGCACCACGGGCGAATTCGCGAATCCGGCACGCATCAGGAACTGCTGAAGCAGGACGGCATTTACAAGAAGCTGTATGAGCTTCAGCTGGCATAAAAAGAACAGGAAGCGGCAGAGCCTAATCTGGATGTTGATGATGCGGATAGATCCGCCGACGAAGGTGATAATGAACCTGTGGAAAAAGGAGCAGCTTGACGTGTGGGGCAGCCTTCGGGTTTCCGTTCCATAAAGAAAAAAACAATATGATAGAATCTGCATCATAAACAAAGCGACAAATCGGATTTGGTGAGGTGATTTTATGGCGAGTGACCAAGAGAGAATAGCAATTTTATTTATACATGGCATTCTTGGAACTACAAGTCATTTTGAACCTTTTTTATCGCTTGTTCCTCCAAATTGGTCAATATGCAATCTATCGTTAAAAGGTCATGGAGGAAGTGTAAAGGGCTTTTCGCAAGCCTCTATGACTGAATGGAAGCAGCAAGTAAAGAATGCTCTTGAAGAACTATCAGAAACCAACAATAAAATCATTATTGTCGCTCATTCCATGGGGACACTGTTTGCTATACAAGAAGCGATAGAAAAACCGGTAGAAGAATTATTTCTTCTAAATGTTCCGTTAAAAGTGAGAGTTACCCTTCGTTTATTTAGAACATCATGGCGAGTTTTTACAGGAAATATTAAACCTGATGATAAATGGTCTCTCGCAGCACAAAATGCGTATAGCATAGAAAGAGATAATCATATTTTAAGATACTTTGGTTGGATTCCAAGATACCTTGAGTTGTTTTCTGAAATACGAAAGACAAGAAAAATCATAGGGAAATTACTAACACCGTCGCATATATATCTATCTATGTTAGATGAAATGGTTTCCCCTAAATGTAGTAAATTATTTAAGGATAACCCTTGTATATGTGTCAGGTCTTTGCAAACTTCTGGGCATTTTTATTATTCACCGGAGGATCAGTGTTTAATGAATGAAGATTTTAATAAAATGATTCAGAATGTTCAAAGAGAGATTCCAAATTAAGGAGGTCTATATGAAGAAAGCGCTAACTTCCAGTTTGTCGAACTGAATCAATATCCATAGCAGCCATGCGCTACGGTGTGTGGCTGCTTATGTTTGCAGAAGGAACAGACGCAAACCGGCAGTTGATGAAGTGCCATCAGCTGCCGGTTTTGCATGGGCAATACCGCACAACTCGGCGGCGCGTCGGGTGATGTCTTTTCCGCCATCAGCCAATCGCGAAATGGGTGCAGGGACAAATGAAACGGGACGAAGTCCCCTGCTGTTCTTTTGCTGCATAGACGTTGACGAAGGGGCGGACTTCGTGCTATCATAGACGCTGTGTTCCGACTTTTTCGACAAGAAGGCATCAATGACGATGAATCGTAAACTCTTTGCGAAGGGCTTCCGGCATGGAATCCCGATTGGGCTGGGCTACCTATCCGTTGCGTTCACGTTCGGCATGAAGGCAGTGGCGGATGGCTTGTCGCCGCTCGAAGCGCTGCTGATTTCCATGACGAACGTCACCAGTGCGGGACAGTTTGCCGGGCTGCCGCTGATTCTCGCACAGGCGTCGTACCTCGAAGTCGCGCTGACGCAGCTGATTATCAACCTCCGATATGCGCTGATGAGCCTGTCCATCTCCCAGAAGATGGATTCGGATATGAACACACCGCGCCGCCTGTTCTTCTCTTTCATGAATACGGACGAGATATTCGCTGTCGCATCCAGTCAGCCGGGGAAGGTCAGTCACTGGTATTTGTATGGGTTGATGACCGCGCCGTACCTCGGCTGGTCGGTCGGTACGATTCTGGGCGCGGTCGCGGGCACGCTGCTGCCGGTTTTCCTCCGCAATGCGCTCGGTATCGCGATTTTCGGCATGTTCCTCGCCATCATCCTGCCGCCCGCGCGCAAGGAGAAGCCCGTGCGCATTGTCGTGCTGATGGCTATCGCGATGAGCCTGTGCTTCCGTTATGTGCCGATGCTCTCGCAGGTGTCCAGCGGGTTTGTCATCATCATCTGTGCTATTGCCGCCTCGGCGCTGGGCGCGTGGCTCTTCCCCGTGCAGGAGGAAGAAACGAAAGCGGGTGATGCGCAATGACGGCAAATTTTCCGATTTACCTGCTTGTGATGGCGGGTGTGACATACCTGATTCGGATGCTGCCGCTGACGATTTTCCGTAAGGAAATCAAATCAACGTTCGTCAAGTCATTCCTGCACTATGTGCCGTTCGCGGTGCTGGGGGCAATGACGATTCCCGACGTATTGTATTCCACGGGGGATATGCGCACGGCGGCGGTTGGTTTGGTGGCAGCGGTGTTCCTCGCGTGGAAAGGGAAGAGCCTGCTGACGGTGGCGCTTGCGGCGTGCGCGGCGGTGCTGGCGGCGCAGGGAATTCTGCTGCTGTTCTGATTATTATTGCAACGAAAAAGGGGATTGTGTCCGAAATCATGGACGCAATCCCCTTGCTTGTTATTCCAGATTGCCCAGCAGCGTCGGCAGAATCGCTGAAGCGGTCTGTGCGGTCTGCTCTGCCGCGGCACAGCTTGTCAGGTAAACCATGTACCCTGCGACAAGCGCCGCCACGACGGTCAGGGCAATCAGCAGCGCACGCCGGACGTGGTGCGGCTTCGTCATGACTGCCCGCCGCTCTGCGCGTTCGGGTCGAAGAGGCTCATCAGGTGGGCGCTGCTGTTTTCGAGGGTCGACATGGCGCTCTTGATGGCGGACAGGTCATCCGCCGTCATTTTGTCGGGCTTGGCACGCCCAATCAGATGGCGAAGGGCAGCTTCATCGTCCTTGACGCGCTTCTTCTCGTCCTTGTCCAGCTGCTTGCTGCACTGGTTCAAGGCAGCGCTTACCTGCGCCAAAAGGTGCTGCGCCTGATTGATGGTGTCCATCAGGTCGCGGCGGAAAGCGTCCTGCGCGGCGTACTGCTCCGCATCGCGAATCGCCTGCTGAATTTCATCCTCGCTCATTTTGTTGTCGGCGGTGATGGTGATGGATTGGGCGCGTCCAGTGTCCTGGTCGCGCGCGGAGACGGTCAGGATGCCGTTGGTGTCAATATCGAACGTGACCTCAATTTTCGGTACGCCTGCCATTGCGCGGCGGATGCCTTTCAGACGGAACTTGCCGATGCTCTTGTTGTCCCGCGCCATCGGGCGCTCACCCTGCAGGACGTTGATTTCTACTGACGACTGGAACATGCCCGCCGTGGTGAACACTTGCTGATAGTGCACAGGCAGGGTGGAATTGCGCTCGATGACGCGGGTCGCGACGCCGCCGACCGTCTCAATTGCCAGCGAAAGCGGGGTTACGTCCAGCAGCAGCAAGCCCGTGGAGTTTGTCAGCGTCGTGTGTTCATTCAGCGTGTCGCCCTGAATCGCCGCGCCCTGCGCCACGCATTCGTCGGGGTTGATGCTCTTGCTCGGCATGATGCCGGTCAGCTGGCGCACCTTCTCTTGCACGGCGGGAATGCGCGTCGAACCGCCGACCAGCAGCACCTTGCCCAGCTCGCTGGCGGCAATGCCTGCGTCGCTGAGGGCGCTGCGGACAGGACCTTCCGTCCGCGCAACCAAATCCGCCGTCAATTCATTGAACTTCGCGCGGGTCAGCGTCTGCTCCAAATGCACCGCCTGACCGCCGACTGTGCTGATGAACGGCAGGCTGATGGTGGTCATCTCGGTGACGGACAGCTCCTTTTTCGCCTGCTCGGCGGCTTCCTTCACGCGCACCATAGCCGCCAAATCGCGGTGGAGGTCGGCGTGATGTTCCCGCTGGAAAGCATCGCAGACGAAATTCACGATGCGCTCGTCGAAGTCATCGCCGCCGAGGTGGTTGTCGCCGCACGTCGCCAGCACTTCGATAACGCCCTCGCCAATCTCGATGATGGATACGTCAAACGTGCCGCCGCCAAGGTCGTAGACCATGATTTTCTGCGGTGCGCCGTTGTTCAGCCCGTAGGCGAGGGCGGCGCTGGTCGGCTCGTTGATGATGCGGCGGACGTTCAAACCCGCAATGCGCCCCGCGTCCTTCGTCGCCTGACGCTGAATATCCCCGAAATACGCCGGGACGGTAATCACCGCGTCGGTGACGGGCTCGCCGAGATAACTTTCCGCGTCCTGCTTCAGCTTGCGAAGAATCATGGCGCTGATTTCCTGCGGCGTGTAGCTTTTCCCGGCGATGGTCTTGCGCCAGTCCGTGCCCATATGGCGCTTGACGGACGCAATCGTGCGGTCGGCGTTGACTGCTGCCTGACGCTTCGCCGCGCTGCCGATGAGCCGCTCGCCGCTGTCGGTGAATGCCACGACGGACGGCGTTGTCCGCTCGCCCTTATCGTTCGGAATGATGGTTGCGCTGCCGCCCTCAACCACGGCGACGCAGCTGTTGGTGGTACCCAAGTCGATACCGATGATTTTGCCCATAAAGCCACACTTTCTCAAGAAAACTGCTTCCTTGACCTTTTGCGCGATGGAATGGCGCGCATTTGCATACAGTTTTTTTGTGCTGCGCAGGGATTTCGCGCCTGCGGGCGCGACAAGGGGGCTTTGCGGTCGCCCCCTTGACCCCTTCGCCCTCGCCCTCCGGTTGCTACTATATGGTAGTGTTTATTGGGAGGACGAAAGGTACACAAACCAAAAAACTTCCAATAAAAACCAATAAACATGGGTGCACGCCGAAGGTTTCCAAAGGGCGAGCGGAAAGCCCTTTGGTCGCCTCCGCAGAGGCGAAACCCCTGCAACGATAAAATTCAAGCAGCATAGAAACATGCCGAGTTAAGGGGCTTGCCAGCTCCTTAGCACCGGCAGCAAAGCGGACAGAACATCTGCAGGAAGCACAAGCTCATGCACAATTTCGACGGATCCATCGCCCAAGTGTTGTACCCGGATGCATTCGTCTGATACGTCTGCCCTGCCTGCTGATACTGCCGCAAAAGCGCCTGATACGTCGCATTGTTCGGGCTGAGCTGCACCGCGCGCTTCATGTGTTCCAGCGCCTGAATCTGATTTCCCGCGCCGTGGTTCGCCACGCCGGACAGGTAGTACCAGCGCGCATTCCGCCCCCTGCTGGGGACGTTCTGCAAAATGGAACACGCCGACGCGTACCGTCCGGCGAGAATATCGCGGATGGCAGCGCGAACCGGCTCGGAATCGCCCGCCTGCTCCTGCGGCGGGTTGACCTGCGTCTGATAGCCGCCGTAGCTGCCGTAGCCGAATCCGCCGAAGAAGTCGCCGAACGGGTCATAGCCACCCTGCTGACCATACGGATTGCCCTGCTGCTGTCCGCCGTAGGAATTGCCGCCATAAGAGCCGTATGGATTTCCGCCGTAACTGCTGCCGCCATACGGATTCCCGCCATACGGATTCTGCTGCTGCTGGCGGTTGGCGTACTTCTCCGGGTTCATCAGCATGTCGTAGGCTTCGTTGAGTTCGTTCATCTTTTTCGCCGCGTCGGGGTCGTTCGGATGCAAATCCGGATGACACTCCTTGGCTTTGCGGCGATACGCGCGCTTGATTTCATCTTGGCTGGCGGTTTCGGATACACCCAGCACTTTCCGCGGGTCTGTGACCATGCTCGTCAGCCTCCTTTCACCGGGGAATCGTCCCCATTCTCTTTGGTTGTGTTGCCGCTGTGCTTCTTCTGCTTTTCGGCGCGGCGGTGGAGGGATTCGTTGTAGCTTTGCCAAACCCCCTCGTAAAGGATGTTGCGCAGAATATCCGCATCGGAGACGATAGGCAGCGACTCAAACGCCGCTGAAGCGTCGCCAAGCAGCAGCGTCAGCACGTCGCGCATGTCCTCTGGCTGACGCCCCATCAGCAGCACGGGATTGTAGCTGTGCTTGCGCGTGTCGGCATCGTAATCACAGGCGGCGTCCACCATGTAGATGAACCGCCCCAGCGACGCACCGAACAGCCGCAGTGTGCGCGACCAGTAATCCTCCTCGCGCACGAACAGCGACGCCATCAGCGCCCCGAAGCAGTTTGCCGCCGCATCGGGGGAATCACTCTGCGCCGCTTCCACCTCGCTCAGCGTCCGAAGGTTCTTCTCCAAATCGGCGCACTGGCGGGGATAATCCGCCCTGACCGCCTCGTAACGCTTTTTCAGCAGCTGCGCGGTCAGCCCGCCCGGCAGGGAGCGGTCGTCCTGCCAGTCGTCCAGCGCCTTGAAGTACGCCAGCGCGATGGTCATATCGGCAGCGTAATCCGTCATCGACGTGCGGACGAAATCGTGCGCTTCCTTCGGGTGCGGCAGACAGCGCATCTGCCCGTGCGCTTCCGCCGGCTCATAGAGCGCGGAGAGGAAAATCGCCAGAAACGTCATGTCGTAGGTGAGCGTCATGCGGCCGCGGAAGCCGTGGCGGTCGCCCAGTGATTGGCATAATCCGCAGTACCATGCCCGATAGCGCTTTTTCTGCGCCTCATCGAGCGATTCCAGACAGGGTCTGACATAGCCGAACATTGCTTACGCCCTTTCGTCGAACTTGTGCTGGCATTTGGGGCAGGTGACGTGCTTTTCACCGCAGCCGCGCTTGAGGCGCAGGCGTGTTTTGCACTGCGGGCAGCGGAAATACTTGTAGGTCTTTATGCCCCTGAGCCGCAGGAAAAACTGCCGGATTTCCGTCTGCACGTGCCCTGTCTTGTCCATGAACTGGCGATTTTCCTCCTGCCGCTTGGCGACGTTGCGGCTCAGCATCCGCCACAGAGCATACACATAGCACAGCATGGACAGGAAACTCGTCAGCGGCAGGCGGAACAGCGAAAGCAAACTGAAAACGATAGCGGCGATGAGCGCTGTGAAGCCGAGATTATCCGGGCCGTTGCGCCCCTGCATCCAGTTCGCGAGGGCGTTCTGCATCTTCGAGAAAAAGGACATCGGTGATTTCCTCCTTTGCTTTCGGAGCATAGTATACACCCCGAATTTGAGCCTAATGTGAACAAATGAAGAAGAAACCGCAACAAATTCGGCGGATACCCGCATTTTTGCAATTTTCGGATTCACCTGCGCCCGCTGCCTGCGTCTTGGCGCATTTTCATCCGAAAATCGCATGGTTTCAACCTATAAGAAATTCTGCGCCGATTGAAAAAAACCCTTCTTTGTGGTATGATAATTGCATGAGAGTTTCATGAGAAAATGAATGCGAGGTGCGTTGACGGTGCTGCTGCGGAATGGGCTGTTCTTTGCGGATGGCCATTTTTGGGAAAACCTGTGCGTCCGGCTGGAAAACGGGCGCGTGACAGCGATGGGCGAGGGCTTAGCGCCGTTGGATGGCGAAGCTGTGATAGATCTGCAGGGGGATTTTGTCCTGCCGGGGTTTGTCGATGCGCACATCCACGCCTTCCGCGGGCATGACACGATGCAGGGCGAGGACACGATTCGCCAGATGGCACGGGAGTTGTATCGGGAGGGCGTTGCGGCGTTCCTGCCGACGACCATGTCCGCCAGCGTGGAGGATACGCGCCGGGTGATTGCCGCCGTCCGCCGTGTGATGGATACGCCGGAGCAGCACGCCGCGCGGGTGCTGGGGGCGCACATGGAAGCGCCGTTCCTATCGCCGGAGAAGGCAGGGGCGCAGCGGAAGGAGTTTTTTCTGCATCCGAGCTGGGAGGCATTCCTTGACCTGACGGGCGGCGACATTCAGGCAGTGCGCGTCATTACGATGGCGCCGGAACTGCCCGGCGCGGAAGATTTCATCCGTAAGGCGGCGGAGAACGGCATCCACGTTTCCATCGGTCACACGGCAGCGACCGACGAACAGGTGCATCAGGCGGCGGAGTGGGGCGCGACCCGCGTCACCCACACCTACAACGCACAAACGCCGTTCACGCACCGCGCGCCCGGCGTTCCCGGCGCAGCATTGACGGATGACCGCCTATTCGCGGAGTTCATTGGCGACGGTGTTCACCTGCACGACGACGCGGTGAAGGTACTTCTGCGCTGCAAGGGGGCGGACAAAGCCGTTGCGATTACGGACAGCATGGAAGCAGCGGGCTTGCCGGACGGCGAATACGCCTTAGGCGGGCAAGCGGTCACGGTGCGCGGACACGAGGCGCGTTTGCACGACGGCACGCTGGCGGGCTCGGTGCTGCTGATGCGGCAGGCGTTCCAGAACCTGATGGCGCGCTATGGGCAGACACCGGAAAAGGCTGTGCGCATTTGCACGGAGAATCCCGCGCGTTCGATTAGCGCGTCAGGGTTCGGGACGATTTGCGTTGGGGCAAACGCGCCCCTCACAAGGTGGGGGGAGGATTTCGCTTGGAAGGGAATCCTTGGGTAAAGGAAATTTTGGGTTTTGACATACTTGTCTTTCTTTTTCTGGCTGAATTTGATTGGAACAGGGGGAATCGCCTCTGCGGAGGCGAAATCCCAACGAAACACGCGGAAATTGCATGAAGAAGTCACCAACTCAATCGCGCGAAAGGGTCAAGGGGCAATGCCCCTTGCGGAGTCCAGAGGCAGAGCCTCTGGCTTGAAAGGAGGCTGCAGCACCCATGATGAAAATCGACTTGAGCGGACAGTGGCAGGTGAAGCTGGACGCGGAAAAACAGGAAACCATGCCGCAAGCGTACCCGGAGACGATGATGCTGCCGGGGACAACATCGGCGGCGGGGCTTGGAATGCCGAATCCCGCCAAGGAAACGGGCTGCCTGACCGACGCGTATCGCTTCGAAGGCGCGGTGTGGTTCATGCGCACGTTCACCGCGGGAGACTGGACGGGCGAGCAGACGATGCTCACGCTGGAACGCACCCGCAAAACCACCGTCTACCTCGATGGTCGCCCCATCGGGCATCAGGAGAGCCTCTGCACGCCGCACCGCTACTTCCTGCCGCCTGTGCACGCTGGCGAGCATACCCTTGTCATCCGCGTGGATAATACCGATTATCCCACGCGCGGCGGGCATTTGACCAGCCCTGATACGCAGAGCAACTGGAACGGCATCACCGGCGAAATCAGCCTGACTGTCGCCCATACACTGCTGACCGACCTCACCGTGCGCCCGGACTTGCGGCGCGGCTGCCTGCGTGTGCATGGGCATATCATCGGCGCGCCCGACGGTGTGGCGGGCATCGTGCTGCCGGGGCAGATGGAGCATCTGCTGCCGTACCGCCGGGGCGTGCTGGACGGGGAATGCCCGCTTAAGGGCAATGAAGCCTTCTGGGACGAAGCGCACCCCGAAATCCATACCATCTCTATTGATCTCGACGGAGACGTGTACGAAACGACATTCGGCTTGCGCGATGTGCGGACGGTCGGGCGGCGGCTGCTCATCAACGGGCGCGAAACCTTCCTGCGCGGCAAAGTTGATAATCTGCTGTACCCCAAAACCGGGTACACGCCAACGGACGTTGCGTCGTGGATGACGATTTTGGGCATTGCCAAGGAATACGGCATCAACCATTACCGCTACCACACAGCCTGCCCGCCAGATGCGGCGTTCACGGCGGCGGATCTGCTTGGCGTGTATATGGCGCCGGAGCTGCCGTTCTGGGGGACGGTCGCGGAAGAAGGCGAAGAAGGCTACGACGAGCGCGAACGCGACTTCCTCTTCCAAGAGGGCTTCCGTATCCTGCGCGAATACGGGCATCATCCGTCGTTCCTGTGGCTTTCGCTGGGCAATGAGCTGTGGGGCAGCAAGGACGTGCTGAACCGCATGATGCGCGCCTACCGCGAGGCGGACGACACCAAGCTGTACAGCAGCGGCGCGAACAACTACCAGTTTGTACCGGATGTGCTGGACGAGGAAAATGTGTTCGTCGGCGTCAGGCTGGGGCGCGAACGGCTGATTCGCGGCAGTTACGCCATGTGTGACGCGCCGCAGGGCATCGTGCAGACGACCGCGCCGGAGTCCGTCAGCAATTATGATGCCAGCATCGTTCCGGAAACGCTGAGGCAGTCGGGTGAAGCCGGAAAGGTGCAGATTCAGTATGGCACGGGCGTGAAGGAAGTGGACGCGCAGTCCGCGGACGCCCTCATCCCGGATGTGCCCGTCATCAGCCACGAGGTCGGGCAGTATGTGTTCTATCCTGATTTCTCGGAGATTTCGCACTACACCGGGCCGCTGAAGCCGCGCAACATCGAAGCCATGCGCGAGAATTTGGAACGGGCGGGGCTGTACGGCGAGCATGAAGCCTTCTTCCGGCAGACGGGGCATCTGGCGGTGGACTGCTATAAGCGGGAAATCGAGACGCTGCTGCGGTCGCGGGAGGTGTCTGGTTTCCAGCTGCTGGATTTGCAGGACTACACCGGGCAGGGGACGGCACTTGTCGGCGTGCTGAACGCGATGATGGAGAACAAGGGGCTGATTTCCGCCGAGGAGTGGCGCGAGTTCTGCGCCGGAACGGTTGTGCTGGGCGAATTTGCGTCGTTCACGGGCATGATGGGCGAGGACATCCGTTTTGATGTGCAAATCAGCGAATGCGACCCGGAAAAGCAGCATACCTGCATCCGCTGTATCCTTATGGACGGTGAGCGCGAATTGTACGCTTGCGACGTGACGCCGGGTGCACGGCAGGGGCGGCTGACGGACGCAGTGTCCGTCACGTTCCCGGCGGAGTGCTATCGGGACGCCATGCAGGAGCGCATCACGGGCTTGACCGTCGTGCTGACACTGGAGGACGGCACGCGCAATCATTACCCGATTTGGCTGATTCCGCAGGTTGACATCCGCATCACCCGCGAGGGCATCGAGAAGGACGGGCGGATGGTGGCGTTTGTATCCGCAGAAGAGAAGGCGGACGGCGCGGCGATTGTTGTGCCGAGCGCGGAAGGGCAGCTTCCGGCGGAATACTGCACGGATTTCTGGTGCTACCCGATGTTCCGTTCAATCAGCGAGAGCATGGGCAAGCCTGTGCCGGTCGGGACGATGGGGCTGTCCATTGACACCGCGTCGCCGCTGCTGAAGCGGTTCGCGCAGGAGGATTACACCACCCCCGCGTGGTACGCTATCCTGCAAACGGCGCATGTGCAGCGCCTTCCGGCGGACATTCGCCCCGCGGTGCAGATGATTGACAATACGGAACGCTGTGCGCGGCTGGGCGTCCTCTATCAGCAGGATGGCTTGTGGCACTTGACGGCGCGCTTGTGGGAAAAGCCGAATGACCCGACGGTGCGCGCGCTGGCGTGGTCGTTGTGGGAGGCGCTGAAATGACGCTGATTTACCCCGCGACGGCGGATGCGTTCCGCTGTATTGCGGACGCCTGCCGCCACACCTGCTGCAAGGGCTGGGAAATCGACATTGACCCGGACACGCGGGCGAAGTATGCTGCCATGACGGGTGAAATCGGGCAGCGGCTGCGCGACGCGATTGCGGACACGCCGGACGGCACTTCTTTCCGCCTGCGGGAGGATGAACGCTGCCCGATGCTGAATGACAGCGGCTTATGCGACATCATCACCGCTTGCGGCGAAGGGGCGCTGTGCCAAATCTGTGCTGACCATCCGCGCTACCGCAACGAGTTTTCGACATTCACCGAAGTTGGCTTCGGGCTCTGCTGCGAAGCGGCGGCGGATTTGACCCTGCACTGGCCACAGCCGATGACGTGGCATACGCAGGGCGGCGGCACACGTCCGCAGGGGTCGCCGGAGGAAGAAGCGCTGCTGCAGGCGCGGGCGGCACTCATCCGCATCATGCAGGACAGGATACGCGGCATTCCTGCCCGGCTGAATGCCTTGTGTGAAGCGGTAGGCACGGTAATGCCGAAGCGTACGGCAGCGGAATGGGCGGACTTCCTGCGGACGCTGGAGCGCCTTGATCCGACGTGGGATGCGGTGCTGGCGCGGCTGACGAATGCGCCGGACGATTTGCCAGATTTTTCCCCGCTGGCGGTGGAGCAGTTCACGGTGTACCTGCTGCATCGGCATGTGCCGGGGGCGCTGCTGGATGGCGATTTGCCGGGGCGGGTGCTGTTTTGTGCGGTATCGGGGATGCTGTTCCTGCGCCTGTCGACGCTGCTGGGCGAAAACGAAGCGGCGCGGATGTACTCATCAGAAATCGAATACTCGGAGGAAAACCTCTGCTCGTTTCTGGATGAGCTGGATGCATAAGTTTTCATCAAGCAAAAACAGGCATCTGAAGCATGTGCTTTCGCTTCGGATGCCTGTTTATACTATTTCCAGATTCACCTGCGCCATCTGCTTGCGCCTTTTCCCTTCTGG